>Ga0187781_10003467_pt1 | contig 11844 bp, 8 predicted proteins | sample 0715_SJ02_MP02_2_FD_132447 | JGI IMG/M metagenome (GOLD analysis project Ga0187781, IMG submission 132447) | Tropical peat soil microbial communities from peatlands in Department of Meta, Colombia - 0715_SJ02_MP02_20_MG | ecosystem: Environmental > Terrestrial > Soil > Wetlands > Peat | place...
CGTTTCTTGCCGGTGTGCATTACCATCGCGGCGACGAGCCGCGCCGCCTCGGCCTTTTGGCCGAACTCGGCGCTCGATTTCACGCACCGCTCGTCGCCGTCAATGATGTCTTCTATCACGCGTCGGAACGCCGGCCGCTTGCCGATGTACTCACCTGCATTCGGGAAAAATGCACCATCGCCGGCGTCGGCTTGAGGCTTTCGGTTAATGCCGAACGGCATCTGAAAACGCCGGCGGAAATGGCAAGGCTGTTCGCCAAGTTTCCCGACGCCATTGCCCGCACCGTCGGCATCGCCGAAACCTGCCGCTTCTCGCTTTCCGAACTTCGATACGAATATCCCGACGAACCGGTGCCGCCGGGCAACACCGCTCAGCAACATCTGGAAGATCTCACCTGGGCGGGAGCACGGGAGCGATACCCGAAAGACAAATATCCGCACGGCATTCCCGAAGATGTCAGCAAGCAACTTAATGACGAACTCGCCGTGATCGCGAGACTCGATTACGCCCGCTACTTTCTCACCGTGCACGATCTAGTTTCTTTCGCGCGCCGGCAGGAGAAGGAAATACTCTGCCAAGGCCGGGGCTCGGCAGCCAACAGCGCGGTGTGCTTTTGCCTCGGCATCACCTCGGTCAATCCGAACAAAAGCAATCTCCTGTTCGCTCGCTTCATTTCCGAAAACCGCGGCGAGCCGCCCGACATCGACGTCGATTTCGAGCATGAACGGCGTGAGGATGTGATTCAATATATTTACCGGCGCTACGGGCGCCATCGCGCGGCGATCTGTTCCACCGTCGTGCATTACCGGTCGCGCCGCGCCATCCGCGAAACCGGCAAAGCTTTGGGATTGACCGAGGATGTCACGGCCGTGCTGGCAAAGACGGTGTGGGGTTACAGCGATGGATTGCTCGACGATCATATCCGCCAGGCCGGTCTCGATCCGGCAAATCCGGCGATCCGCCAAGCCGTCGCGCTGGCCGGCGATTTGATCGGTTTTCCGCGCCATCTCTCCCAGCATGTCGGCGGATTCGTGCTCACCCGCGCGCCGCTGGATGAGACCGTGCCTATCGGCAATGCCGCCATGGACGATCGCACCTTCATCGAATGGGACAAGGACGACATCGACACGCTCGGGCTCATGAAAGTCGATGTGCTCGCGCTCGGCATGCTGAGCTGCCTGCGGCGCGGGCTCGATCTTCTCAAAGATCATTACGGCGCCGAATATTCGCTCGCCACGCTGCCGCAGGATGATGACGCCGTCTATCAGATGCTGTCGCGCGCCGACTCGGTCGGCGTATTCCAGGTCGAAAGCCGCGCGCAAATGTCCATGCTGCCGCGGTTGAAGCCGAAATGTTTTTACGACCTCGTCATCGAAGTTGCGATCGTGCGGCCGGGACCGATCCAGGGCGACATGGTGCATCCCTATCTACGGCGCCGTGACGGTATCGAGAAAGAACACTACCCCTCGCCCTCTCCGGCCCATGGACCACCGGACGAATTGAAGGACGTTCTCAAACGCACGCTTGGGGTGCCGTTGTTTCAGGAACAGGCGATGCAGATCGCCATTACCGCGGCGAAATTCACGCCCGACGAGGCGGACGGACTGCGCCGCGCCATGGCGACGTTCCGCCATACCGGGAACGTTCACCTGTTTCGCGACAAGTTCATCAACGGCATGGCTGGCCGCGGCTATGATCGCAATTTTGCCGAACAATGCTTCGGCCAGATCGAAGGTTTCGGTGAATACGGTTTTCCAGAAAGTCACGCGGCAAGTTTTGCGCTTCTTGTTTATGCCTCGGCGTTCGTCAAATGCCGCTACCCGGACGTTTTCTGCGCCGCCATCCTCAACAGCCAACCGATGGGCTTCTACCAGCCGGCCCAGCTGGAGCGCGATGCGCGCCAGCACGGGGTGGAGATCCGCGAGGTCGACGTCAATTTCAGCGCTTGGGATTGCACCTTGGAACCGGCCGTCTCCTCCCTTTTCTCTTCCGCGAACGAAAAAGGCAATGAAAGGCGTTACGCGGTGCGATTGGGCTTCCGCCTCATTCGCGGACTTAGCGAAGAAGAAATGAAAAAAATGATCGCGGCACGGGGCAACGGTTTTTCCTCCATCGAACGGCTTGCCGCGATAGCGGGTATTTCACGCTTCACGATCGAGCGGTTGGCCGAGGCGGACGCTTTCCGCTCGATAGGGCACGATCGGCGCGCGGCATTATGGGCGGCGCGGCGGCTCGATGCGATCGGGATTCGCCGGCCGCGCGGCGGCGTCAAAACCGACGAGGCGCTGCCGTTATTGACGCCGCATCTTGGCGACGAGCTTTTTCCCGAGCCCGAGATCGTGTTCCCCGCCATGCCGCTGTGCGAGCATGTCGTCGAGGATTACGTAGCGACCGGCCTTTCGCTGAAAGAACATCCGGTACGCTTCTTTCGCGGGCGCCTGAGCGCTCTCGGTGCGCTCCGCAACGTACAGCTTCGTGGCGAAGAGCTTCCTCAAGACTCAACGGTTACCGTGGCCGGCCTGGTCCTGGTGCGGCAGCGGCCGGGAACGTCGAAGGGAGTGGTGTTCATGACGCTCGAAGACGAGACCGATATCGCCAATATCATTGTCTGGCCGAGGGTTTTTGAGCGCAACCGCCGCACGGTGATGACGTCACGGTTTCTCGCCGTGCGCGGACGCCTGCAACGCGCGGGCCTCGTCATCCATGTGGTCGCGGAAAGTTTCATCGATCTTTCCGCCGAATTGCCACTGTTGCGCGACGGGGACCTCATCTCCCGGAAATTTTCCGGCGATCCGCTTCCGCCAACTGATGCGCTGCTGCTTCGCAGCCGCGACTTTCATTGAACGGCCGGCGATCGCGCCGGTTTGTTTGGCCAAAAGGAGACTTGATCATGTGCGGTCGCGCAAAACTTCCCGACGACGTTTCGGAAATCAAGCTCGATCTGAAAATCGATCTGATGAGATCGGCGACTACAGGCCGCGCTGGAACGCCGCGCCGACGACGAAGCTTCCCGTCGTCATCTCCCGCGACTGGCAGCGCATCCTCACCTTGATGCATTGGGGACTTGTCCCATCATGGCCGAAGGACCTCAAAATCAGCCATTCGACCTTCAATGCCCACGCCGAAACCATCGACACCCGAAGCGCCTTCTGCGACGCGTGGCGTGCGGAAGGCCGGTGCCTCGTCCTCGCCGACGACTACTACGAATGGCGCGATCACGATAAACAACCCTTCGCCGTTGCGCTCGACAACCGCGGACCGATGACCCTTGCCGGCCTGTGGGACTGCTGGCGTATGCCGAGCGGCGACACGCTCAGATCCTTCGCCATCGTCACGACATCCGCCAATGAACTTCTCGCGCCGTTGCACGATCGAATGTCGGTTTTGGTCGCCCCCGACTGCTGGGCCGATTGGCTCGGAGAAAAGGCCGTACCGGAACCGGTGCTCAAAGCGATGCTTAAGCCCTATCCCGGTGACGCTATGACATTTTGGCCGGTCGATCGGCGGGTCGGCAATGTCAGAAACGACGGCCCGGATTTGTTCGCGCCATTAACGTATTCAACGGCTTCGGCATGCGTGCCGAAATCCGGCCAATACCCTCCACAATCCCGCTGCCGACAGCCGAACGCCCCACTCAGGGTCGGTTTTCGATCATGATTTGCCTCATAATACGTTCACAGACGACGGTTGCACCCGTTCGCAGCCGCCTATATCGTCAGGAACTTGACCAACGGACACTCCCGGAGCCAGCGGGTTCGCTGCACAGGGAGACCACGGAGAGCCCCGCGACACCGGGTCGCTGCGGAACATCTCTGCATTTACTGTAGTTGCTCGTTTCGAACCTTTGGGGCCACGGGAATGCCCCGAAGAAGGCCGGGAGGAAATAATTGCGGCTTTCCACCAGCCCTCTCCGCGAGCTGATGGGCAAGCGTGACTTCTACGCTGGCGGCTTAATGATCTTGCTGGGCCTCGGCGTCGCGCTCAAAGGCACGACCTACCGCGCCGGCACACTGATGCATATGGGACCGGGCTTTTTGCCTACGGCGCTCGGCATCCTTCTGGTGCTGCTCGGCATCGCCATCGCAGCTTCGGCTTTTTCATCCGCCGACGACGAAGACCAAAGCCTTTTGCCGGAAAATCCGCAATGGTGGGCGTGGTTTTGCATCCTTATGAGTCCGGTGGCGTTCATCGTTTTCGGGCGTTACTTCGGCATGATTCCGGGAACGTTCGCATGCGTCTTCATTGCCGCGTTGGGCGATAAAACGGCCACGTGGAGGGGAACTGTCATCCTTGCCACCGTCGTGACGATATTCGGCGTGGCGCTCTTTTCGTACTTCCTTCAGGTGCCGATGCCGATATTGACGTGGAGGGGCGAACTGTGATTGGCACCGCACTGACGGATCTTTGGTACGGTTTTGGCGTCGCCTTCGAACCGCACAACCTAATATTCTGCTTCATCGGCGTCTTGGTCGGCAACATGGTCGGCGTGCTGCCAGGTATGGGGCCGCTGGCCACAATCTCGATCCTGCTGCCATTGACGTTCGGCATGAAGCCGGTCGCCGCCATCCTAATGCTCGGCGGCGTCATGTACGGCGCACAATATGGCGGGGCGATCTGCTCAATTCTCCTCAACCTCCCGTGCCATCCGCCGCATGCGGTGACCTGCCTCGACGGCTTCCCGATGACCAAGCAGGGTCGCGGCGGGGTGGCGCTGGGCTTGACGGTGTTTGCTTCCTTCGTCGGCGCATCCTGGGGCATCACCGAGATGATCTTCTTGTCGCCGTTATTGGTGAAGGCGGCATTGCAATTCGGCCCTGCCGAGGTGTGCTCGCTCATGCTGTTGGGCTTGCTGGCGGGCTCGACGCTGGCGCGCGGCTCGCCGATCAAAGGGGTCGCCATGACCGTGCTCGGCCTGTTCCTCGGCTCGGTCGGCACCGACCTCGAGACCGGCTCGGAGCGCTACACGTTCGGCATGACCGAACTCGACGACGGCATCGAACTCATTGCGCTTGCGCTCGGCTTGTTCGGCATCGCCGAGTTCATGAACAGCGTCAATCAGGTGGCTCCGATCAATACCAAATATACCAATGTCGGCCTCAAGGACATGCGGCCCACCAAGGCGGAGTTGAAGCAGGCGTTCTTCCCGATGTGGCGCGGCACGATCGTCGGCAGCCTGTGCTCGCTCATTCCCGGAACCGGCCCAACCATCGCCTCCTTCGTGGCCTATGCAACGGAAAAGAAAATCTCCAAGCATCCGGAAAAATTCGGCACCGGCCTGATCGAGGGCGTCGTGTGCCCGGAAGCGTCGACCCACTCTTCGGTCCAAGGCGACTTCATCCCGACGATGAGCCTGGGGATTCCCGGCGACGCCGTTATGGCGCTGCTTCTCGGCGCGCTGATGATTCAAGGCATCGTGCCCGGTCCGCAGCTGATCTCGCAGCATCCGGATATATTCTGGGGCCTGGTCGCTAGCTTCTGGATCGGCAACATCATGCTGGTGCTGCTGAACGTGCCGCTGATCGGCATCTGGGTGAAGATGCTGGCGATCCCGTATCGCTTCCTTTATCCAAGCGCGCTTTTCTTCGTGTGCATCGGCGTTTATGCCGCCAATAACGACTTCTTCCAAGTCGGCGAAGTCGTGGTTATCGGCCTGTTCGGCTATGTCCTGCTGCGGCTCGGCTTCCATCCGGCACCAATTCTGCTTGGCTTCGTGCTGGGGCCGCGCTTCGAGGAGAATTTCCGACGCGCTATGTTGATTTCGCGCGGCGACATTCTCGTGTTCATCGAACGCCCGATCAGCGCTGTTTTCATAGCGCTTTGCGCCATCCTCATCGGATCGCAAATCTATTTCCGGCTGCGCGGCGCCAAGGCGGATTTGGAACCGGCGGACCAAAACGCCGGCGGCGGGCACGTGCCGACCGAGCTTGCACGACAGCGAGTGTCGGCCACCCCAGCGGAATAGTTAGCGCAATCCCCGTTTGAGAACGCGGCTGAGCCGATCGGAAAACGATCGCGCATCGGCCGGGCGATCGCCGTCGAGCAGCCGCGCCTCGTCGTACAAAAGGTGCGCGGCGTCTTCCTTGAATCCGCGTTCAGCCTCGCCCAGCGCTGCGAGCCGCACGATCAGCTCGTGCTGCGGATTGACTTCGAGAACTGGCTTTGAGGCCGAAGCCAGCCGTCCCGCGCCAGCGAGAATACGCTCCAGCGCGCGGTCGGGGCCTGTATCCGATGCGACCAAGCACACCGCGCTATCGGTCAGCCGGTCCGAGGCACGCACCTCCGCCACGGCATCGCCCAGGGTCGTCTTCAGGAAGGCCAGGAGGTTCTTCACCGGCTCGGCGATGCCCGGCGCCGTCGTTTGCACAGCATCCAGGCGTGGAATGAGCGCGAGATCCGCCGCCCCTTGCGTGACCGATTTAAACGGTTTGCCGTCGAAGCCAACGCTCGGCACGACCCAGAACGAGTCGACCGGATCGGAAAGCAACAGCACTTCGATGCCGCGGGCGCGGAAGCCTTCGAGATGAGGAGAGGATTTCAGCCGCGCGATATCGTCGCCGGCGAGATAATAGATCGCGGTTTGATTGGGCCTGAGCGCGGAAATGTAATCCTTGAGGCTGCGCCACTCGTCTGACGCCGTGGTTTTGAAACGTGCTAGCTTGAGCAGCGCATCGCGGCGTTCGAAATCCTCATAGATGCCTTCCTTGAGCACGGCGCCGAAAACGTTCCAAATTTTGGCGTAGATCTGCGGCTCTTTCTCGGCGAGCCGTTCGAGCTCGGAGAATACGCGGCTCGATATGCCCTTTCTGATCGCGGCGAGGAGCGGACTTTCTTGGATTTTTTCGCGCGACACATTGAGCGGCAGGTCGGCACTATCGACGAGACCACGCACGAAACGCAGATAACGCGGCAATATTTCGGCATCGTCGGTAATGAAGACGCGCTTGACGTAGAGCTTGATGCGGCCGGAGCGATTGGGATCGAACAGGTCGAACGGTCGCGTGCTCGGGACGAACAGAAGGGCCGTATAATCTTGCCGTCCTTCGGCGCGAAAGTGAATCGTGAGCAACAGCTCATCGAAGGCGCTGGCGACGCTGCGATAGAAATCTGTGTAATCTGCCGCCGTGATTTCCGACTTGGGCTTGGTCCACAACGCCACGCCGTCGGTGAGCTCCGTCGGCTCCAGGCCCGGTTTTTCGACAATCGCGATCGGCACCGGCACGTGGCCGGACTGGGCGTAGATCAATCGCTCGACGGTGGATCGCTCAGCATAGATTTTGGCATCCGCCATAAGATAAAGCACGACCCGCGTGCCGCGGCGCGGCGCCACCGCGCCGGCGGCCGGTGAAATCGAGAAATCGCCTTTGCCCTCCGTCGCCCAAAGCCAAGCCGCGTCCGCTCCGGCCCTGCGCGAAACGACCTCGACGCGATCCGCGACCATGAATGCCGAATAAAAGCCGACGCCGAACCGGCCGATGAGCGCATGGCTCTCGGCGCTTTCGCCGCCTTGTCCCGGCCCCTGCCCCGCTTCGATGCGCTCCAAGAAGGCTTTAGTGCCGGAGCGCGCGATGGTCCCCAGGGCCTCGACCATCTCGTCCCGACTCATGCCGATGCCGTTGTCCTCGACGGTGAGGCTCGGCACGCCGGGATCGAGGGCCAACGTGATGCGTGGCTTTGGGTCGTCGCCAAGCAGCAACGGCGCCGCGATCGCCTCGAAGCGCAACCGCTCGCAGGCGTCGGCGGCGTTAGCGATTAATTCGCGCAAGAAAACCGACTTGTCGGAATAGACCGAGTGCACCATCAGGTGCAGAAGCTTTGTCACGTCCGCCTCGAACGGGCGGCTTTCGATGTCTTGGTTGCCTAATTCCGTAGCGCCCACGGTGTTTCCCCCGGCGGATCTGTTGATTTCGAGATGGAGTGATGGCGCCAGCGATTCAAGGGTGATGCGCCGCCGGAAACTGACTGGCCGGTTTGGTGAACTGGCCTGGACGCCGTTTAAGGAATTCGGCGCCTCAGCTCTCGCAGAGCAGCCGATATGCGCTCGGCGGAGAGAACGATGACGAATATGATGATGAGCAACAGCGATACGTCCTGATATTGAAACAGATTCATGGCGGTGAGTATTTGAAATCCGATTCCGCCCGCCCCGACGAAGCCGAGCACGAGCGAGGAGCGGATGTTCTCGTCGAGCCGATATAGGCAAATGCCCAACAGCGACGGCAAAATGCTCGGAATGATGCCGTGGCTGAAGACCTGGATTCGCCGCGCGCCGGTCCCAGCGATGGATGGGCGCCATATCCATCTGCTCGATCGTTTCCGCGAATAGCCGCGAGCATCCCGATCGAGTGCACGCCAAGCGCAAGCGCGCCGGGGAATGGTCCGAGACCCACCGCCGTCACGAAGAGCAACGCCTAAACGAGATCGAGCACGGCACGCGTGAATCCGATGATCCCCCGCGCGGCGTAATAAGTGAAGCGGGAGGGCGTCATGTTGATGGCTGCGCGGAGTGCGAGCGGAAGCGCGATAACGACTCCGGCCAGTGTGCCGAACAGCGCGATGTCGAGCGTCTGCAGCGTCGGCCAGATAGTGGAAGGTAGTTAGAGAAATTCGGCGGCATAGCGCGCCATACAGGTCGGCCATGACATGGATCCCGGTCACGAGGTCCTGCGGCCGCGCTTGAACCACGATGAACGCCTGAATGACGATGGCGAGCCCCAGCAGAGCGAGAGCGCAGTGCATCGCTGTCACGAGCGCACGCCCCCGCGTCGTCGTAGTAAGGCGCGATCCGGCTGCCGGCCGACGATGTCGAGGCTTGCGCCGCTGCTGAGCAAGTCGCTGGACATGCTGCGCAATCCCGTTAGCCAAAAGGGCCTTGAAAGCAATCTGTTGGCTAGCCACCAAAGCTTAACGTGAACATGCAACGGCAGTGCAACAGTGTGGCGTGCAGTCGAAGGGCGTTCCCACGAGTGGGCCGGGAAATCCTCCTTTGCTGCTAGCGCTTTGCATCGCCCCCATCCCTGCCCTATATCCGCGTCATGTCGTTGCGTGAGCGTACCCGCCCAGGGTTGGGGATAATCGAACCCTGTTCGCCCTCGCCCGCGAAGGCCCCGCCCTCGTTATTGGACGAGGCGGGCACGTAGTCTTGCAAATTCGGCGTCGCTGATCGATCCCGCTTTTTTTAACCCATCGAGCTTTTGGATTTCATCTGCGGTGCTGAAACCAACCACGCGCCTAAGCTCATCACGCGCCTCCTGAGCTTGCTGCACATTGCGCTCTGCCATGCCTCTTCCCTGAAAGATCAAATAGGCAAGGACAGCAAAGTATGAAAAGACGATCAACGCTATTACCCAAATGGCCTTGGTCCAACCTGAAATGTCGTGGCGACGGAACAGATCAGCAAAAACGACAATCAATAGCCAGAACCACACCACGAAGATGAATATCGCAAGAGCGTCCATCAGAAAAATGCGATAGGTGAAGCCTTCCTGAAAGAAGAACATTGAGGTCCTCCATTGTGCCCCCCAGTTGCCGCACGCCCAATGCCACTATCTTACTACGGCAAACCGAACCGTTTGATCCAGATCAAGTTATTTGATCCGGTATGCCCCTTCCGCTCCGCCGCCTGAATATCGCCAAGCTGCCGGAGCCGCTTCCGAGAAGTACCGCCCCCCGACACCCCGGCCGTTTCCATCTCGCGGCACACGAAACCAAATATTTGTCTCAAAAAAACAAGATTCCGTCCGGCGCATGTGTAACGGGAGCGCAGAAATCAAGAACAGATCAGCACGGCGCCGCTCATCTATGTGATAACAATGCAGCAGAGTGCTTGTAGGGGCGACAACCAGGAGGCAACGGTGGATGTGCTAATAATCTCTGCACTTTTCCCGGATTACTGGCCCTTTCTGGCTGGACTGGTTATGGCAGCGGTACTGGCGCTGGTTTAGTGGCTATCAACTCGTGCGGTTCATTCCTTTATTTCGAGGAGGAGCCCGTCCAGCGGTCGGCAACCAGGCTACTCAACCGCGACCAGGCGCGGTGGATTGCGACAACCGTTTGTCGATAAGTCGGCCGAGGCAAAGTGGTCAGCCCGTTGTTCCATGGCTCCGGCTCGACCTCCAACGACGTGCAATAGCCGGGGCCAGCACGGGCTATGACGACTGCACGAAAAGACATTCGACCAGAACGGAACGGACGCCTGCATCTTAGCGTTCGCTGTTCAGGGTGAGTGTAGGCGTAGTGCGGAGCGTAAGACATGACCACCTTGAAAAGTCTCACGATTGTTGCCGCCGCTCTCGCGGGCGGAACTTCGATAGCAATGGCGCAAGGTCCTGCGACAGGCGGCTACCCACCGGTGGCGGGCGGTGCGGGTGGCAATCCCATAACAAACCCTGGATACTACGGCGGATACCCTGCGACCGGCGGATACATCGCAGTGCCTGGGTATGCGGTGCCTGGATACGTAGCGCCACCCGGATATGCCCAGCCTGCTACACAGCCGGGATACGTGGGAGCTGAAGAGCCGTCTGAAGCGCTTGGACACGTGGCGACAACCCACCACAGAAGCATGTACATGTACGTGCCGCCGCACCGCAGCGGTCACCGCGTGCAAAAAATAGCTCCAGCCACTAACGAGTAGTAGGTTCCTGGAATTCTCGGAGCGGGACCGTTTTTCAAAGCTGAGGACCGTGCCCGGCGTACATACGGCCAGGGCGCGGTTTGAGGCGCGCAAAATGAAACGCGGAGGATTGCGGCCAACGTGCCGAAGCTGCCGGGAAGGCGTAGCGCTAATACGGATAACGCCTTTGAAATTTCGTCAGCGGATGTGATCCGGGTGGCGGTTGGTAGGTATTATTTTGTATGCAGAACCCAGCTTCGCCGACAGTGGCAAGGCACTGTTGAAATGTGTTGAAGCCGCAGTTCATGGCGCCTCCTTTATATATAGCGCACCATGGGTAATTCTGGGCTTTGGCGGCAGTGGCGAGCATGGTCGCTGTGGCGATTACACTCACTGCCACCGCTGATCTCATCTCGTGTCTACCGCAGTGAGGTTCGTGTTCTGCGTGCTCTAGGCCTTGGGACCTGAGGAGGCTGATATGTGTTATTTTGTATGCAAAATCCTCCAATTCCGCTGACATCGGCCAAGCATTGTTGAAAGGTTGTGAACCCGCAATTCATGCCGCCGGAGCCGTCGTTATATTGCGCGCACCACGGATAGTTTTGGGCTTCGGCGCGATTTCCAGTGATAACGATCCCAACGCTAATTCCCAAGAGGAATAGCAAGAGCCTCATGGCCGCTGCCTCCTAATGGCCCCGTGCTATAAATGCTTATCGCCGTGCTTTATTCCAACCCGCCGGAGTTGGTGCCTGCTTATTGTCAGCCTTTATAACTTTATCATCTGATTAGTCGCTGCGGTGTTGTATGTGGCTGTCAACAAACTTGAACCAAATCCCCGCGAGGCAACCGGGCTAAAAATCCTGATCATTGGTGTGGCTGGCGCGGCAATCGTCGCACATTTGATGCCGTAAGTGGCGGGCGGAGGGACGCGGCTGCCGCCTGAAAAAGAACCCGCCACACGGGGGGCGCGTGGCGGGACGAAGTTAGGAGATCAAAATGCCATCAACGCCAATGGTACCACTGGTTGCCTAAGGTTCGATGCCTATTTTGTGAGCGGCGCTGCGTTGCAGACGCAAGTGTTATTGACGAGCGTGCGTAAAGAATATGCTCGGCCTTCTTCAAGCCTTCGGCTAACGATCTTCCCGCTCGCGCTGTATCGACAACGACGCCTCGTTTCGCGAGTCGGCACCAGGTAGGGCGAGCGCCGGGATGGAAGGCCCCTCTCGTGTGAA
>Ga0187781_10003468_pt1 | contig 11844 bp, 8 predicted proteins | sample 0715_SJ02_MP02_2_FD_132447 | JGI IMG/M metagenome (GOLD analysis project Ga0187781, IMG submission 132447) | Tropical peat soil microbial communities from peatlands in Department of Meta, Colombia - 0715_SJ02_MP02_20_MG | ecosystem: Environmental > Terrestrial > Soil > Wetlands > Peat | place...
AAGTCCGCAGCGCTGTCCAAACACCTCCGAGCTTTCCGACGAGCCTCTTGTTCTCCGTCTCGGCTCCTCATGGGGGTTCTCAAGCCGGAGGTGACGCACCCTAGTGACGGTCGAGAAATACCCAGTGGCACCGCCGTCTTGGCTGTGATCAGACACGGGCGGGACGCCCGTGCCGCGCCCCGAGGCTTTTGTGAGAGTCAGCGGTTGTTGCCGGCAGGCAGGAACCAGCTTCCACTCAGGGTAGTGATGACATGAAGCGAGAGTGGTTCGCCAGCTATCGCAGACGAGTATTCACGCATGTATTTGAGAGAAAGCCCCTCGCTGTTTTTCCCATCCAATACCATGCAATCATCCGTCCACCGTCCCTCCACGGTATGGTCTTCTAACGTTGGTGCCGCGAAATACCATCCGTGGGTGTTCGGGTCGTGGGCCCTTACTTTGATCCGGCCCGCCCTAAGTGGTGCAATTCGTTTCGAGAATTCTTGAACGCCATTTTTGATCATAGGCAATGCAGTCCAGTCCACCGACTGAAGTACCACACGAACGATAGGTGGGAGCGGGCTGAATTCCACGCTAGATGCGCTCGTCTGAGAGGCCTAATACCAGCTCGAGTCGAAGTTCATATCATTCGGTGGCGTGAACAAAGTGAAGGCGAGGCTCTCCACAACCGTTACATCCTAACTGATCTCGGCGGTGTCACCTTTCCAGCCGGCCTGGATGAAGGAGACCCAGGCGAAACAGATGACATGAGTTTGTTGGACGAAGATCTTTGTCGTTTACGCTCGAGTCAGTTTGATGTGGCTTCTTCCGCCTTCGACTTCGTTGATCAAATCGTGATTCGCGGCACGCGCTAATAATCTCAATAGCTGCTTGCGGGTGAGAGAGATACGAAGGCACTCCCCAGACAAACGCAATACCCACGCTTGAGCTGGATCGTTCCCAGGCGCCCCTGGTGATAATGCCGGCGATCAGTTGGCTGATGGTTATTGTGAGATGGAGGCACCTTGCAACTTTCGTTTGATCTCATCAATTCTTTCTCGAATCCCGCTATAGTTCGGATCGATTTGCAGGGTCCGTTGGTATTCATAAAGGGCCTGCTCCAGCTTACCCAGGGACGAGAGTGCCATGGCTTTGAAATAGTGGTGATCAGCATTAGATGGGTTCTTCCGGATCAAGTCATCGTAGAAGGCGATAATCGCTTCATCCTGCAATTCTGCCCCAACCAAGTCGCCGCGCGCGCGAAGCGCGAGGGCGAGATTAAAGCGAATCATCGGAAATAGAGGAGCCAAGTCGATGGCCCTACGATAATATTTGATAGCTTCTTCGCTTCTTCCTAACCGATACAGGACAATCCCAAGGTCGCAAAGCAGAGCTGGATTCTCGGCATAGATGGATTCGGCGATGCGATATTGCTCTAATGCAAGACCATATTCTCCGTCGGCAAAATAGGCTGCGCCCAAATATCTGTGAGCCTTGGAACTATTGGGAGAAGTCTGCACAGTTCGAAACCATAAGGTCATGTCGTCCTGCCAGTCCCTGTTACGCCAAATGGTGCGCGCTACGAGCAGGGCCACGAGCACCACCAGTCCAAGACGAAAAACCTTCTTAGTAAAGGGATTGTGTAGTTGCCGGTCAAATCCGGCGAGGAGAATGCCTATTATCAGGAAAATTCCGAGCGACGGCATATAAAGGAAACGATCAGCGCGATTAGTTCCGATGTGAATCACCAGGTTGCTTACGATGGAATACGTGGTGAGGAAATAGCTTGCCCCAAAAAAGACATCCGGGGCCCGAAAGTAGCTCCAACCCACAAAGAAAAGGGAAAGCAGGCTCATGGCAATTATTATGAGTCCGGTTGGGCTGGTCCAATGCAAGGTCAGCGGAATCTGATTGTAGGAGTAATCTACTGAGAAGTGGGCTGGCCAAAACAGCAAACCCAGAGATTGAAACAGGATTTTCAATGCATTCAGTTCGCGAACCTTGAACGGGACGTGGGACAAAGGGTTATCCGTAATGAGGCCGTGAATCCGTTGCACATGACTGAGGGCATAGGCGCGGAGCGCGAGGAAAACCAAAGGAGCAATGAGGTACCCTGCAAATGGCCTCCAGAGCCCCTTCCGCAAGTTTTGCCATAGAGTCCCCAAATCGCGCTTGGAAAAATAAACAAGCTCGGTGATCAGAACGACCGCAATCCACGTGATGCCGTTTTCTTTGGACAACATGGCGAAGAAATAAAAACCGAGAGCTACCGCGAAAGTGCTTTTGTTGGGTTTGACGGATTGTCGAGCGCGAATATGAAAAAGCCAAGCAAGGACAAAAAACAGCATCGCCAAGAGGTCACTGCGTCCTTCAATATAGGTCACAGCTTCAGTCTGGATAGGGTGAGCAGCAAAAAGTAAGGCTGTCAGGAAGGCGGCGATGGCGTTTGGTAATAGATGTCGAAGCACGGAGAAAGCAACTACGCAGATCATCACGTGAAGGAGGCGATTGACCAGATGGAACCCGTCCGGATTCAGGCCGTGGATCCAACAATTAAGACCGAGGGAAAGAGCGGTCAGGGGCCGATAAACATGTCCTCCGGCCAGGGGAACAGGGACCAAAGGCAAAATGAAAATCCGAAGAAGGTTTTTCGGATTGTGGATAAGTGAGTTCGCGACAATGTAGCTTGGATCATCGAGAACAAATTGGTGACCCCAACTGCATCCGTCGCAAATTAGCGCAGTTATGATAAGCAGCATCTCCCATCGGAAGGAACGCCTCCAGAAGATTATTCTGTCGAAAGCGCCACTAGGCTTTTCGACTCTTGAAAAGTGGGGTAGACGCTTCGTCCGTTTCTTCTTCAGTGGAGCAGCCGCCATGTCATAGAACGATCTTGAATGATGATATTGAAGGAACTTGCGAGAAAGCAACCACTTTGAGAATCGGGATTGAAGTCAGAACAGCAGCTTGAATGCCATCTGCAGCTGTCGAGAACTTGTTGCGGTAGAAGTGACCACGCCCGCAGATGCGGCAATGTTGGCTCCCGAAAAAACCACGGGACTTGGGATCGCAAAATTCGCGCGGTTCAAAGCATTAAAAGCCTCCGCTCGAAACTGCAGAGTCCGTTTTTCGCTGAGTCGGAAATCCTTGAACAGTGAGGTATCTAGAGTGAATAAGCCAGGTCCAATTAAGCTCCCACGCGAGACATTTCCAAAGGTTCCTGGAGCCGGTCGGGCAAAAGCATTGGGATCATACCATCTGTCAGGAGAACCCAGGATCAGGGGTCCTTTAAACTTGGGGTTCCAGTTCGGCACGTCGGGATTGTAGGTGTCGCCCGTGCCCGAGATGTTCGCACCCACCTGAGGCGTGAAGGGAAATCCGCCCTGAGCTTCTATGATCCCGTTCCACTGCCATCCGCCAATCAAAGTTCCCAGAAAACCACTCGCATCAGCACCCCGGGCGTGATCCCGCCCAAAGGGCAGCTCATAGCTGAAACTGGCGTCGAACTGGTGTTTGAGGCTGAAAGCACTTACTCCTCGACTGAGTGCCAAATCATAGGGGTCGAGGATGGATTGCGGCTCATTCTGACCACTGGAAGAAGTGAGCGCTGAATTCAAGTCAATGGCTTTGGAGAATGTGTAGTTCGCTTTAAAGCCCAGCCCCGCGGCGGCCCGTTTCACCAACGATAGATCCAGCGCATGATAGCTGCTGGTCCCCTGATAAAGCCACGAGAAAGTCCCGGCCACGAAGGGGTTCGGACGGGTTCCCGGTGGCATGTACAAAGTACCCTGTGGGACGGTGGCCAACACGGTTCCGACTCCGCCACTGCTACAGCCCTGCGGATGCGAGCATATCTGGGGTTGTGCGACATTGAGATCTATGCTCAGCGGCATATGATAGGCTTGTGAGCCTACATATGCTATGCGGAGCACAAGATCAGTCATAATCTCCCGTTCAAGTGTCAAGTTCCACGTCTGAACCGTGGGAGTATGCATCTCAGGATCCACGCCGCCTGGAGCAAAGATCGAACAGGGGATGTGGGCAGCGAGGAGCTGTGCATTGCAACTGGGAGCCGGCTGAGCTCCTCCAGGGATCGGGATAATTGAGAGCAGAGGTGTATTGGAAATGCTGAGGCGGGCATTGAAGGGCGGGTTGGCGCTGATACGATGCCCGAGATTATCTTGAAGATCATTGTAAATCCCAAACCCCACTTTTACTGAAGACTTTCCGGTGCCGGCCGGATCCCAGGCCAAAGCGATGCGTGGCTGCCACAGCGCAAGGGCGTTATTGTGGGCAAAAATCGACGATCCCACGCGAGGATCTGTTAGGATGATCCCATTGGAATCAAAAAAGTAGTTGGCGGCCCGGTTCGAAGCTTCATTCCACCCGGTCGTCATCTCGTCCCGCAACCCCACGCGCACGGAGAGAGTGCGGCGCACTCTGATGTCGTCTTCAAAATACCACGCGGCTTCCGTAGTTCGGTAACCGAGAGGTGTTGGATTAGGAGTAGCGATAAACGATGTCGGTCTATCTCCGAGGAACGCGGCGAGCGAAGGATAGCTGACGGAACCGCTGAGGGCCAGGTGTGCACCACTCAAGTTCTGTTGCACGCGCTGGATCCAAATTCCGGCAGAAAACAGATGAATACCTCGGTTGAGGTGGACATCATCGGAACCGGTGAGAAAATTTCTGGCATCGCTGGCTGAGCGCGTGCCGGCTGCCGGGGTGATGGCAGCCGCAACGGTGCTGACGACTCCACCGCCGATGTTGATGGATCCCGGACCCGTCCCGCTGATCAGCCACAAGAATGGAGGAATGGGAATGGTGGTGGGCGTTGCGGAAATCGCATAAGCCCTGCTAAACCCGAGGGTGCCGATATTCAGCAGGTTTTGGGAAAAACCGTGCGTCTCCTGGAAACTCAGCAACTGGGAGCGCTGGAACGTCGAGGTGAGAAAAACCGGGTCCGCTTGGGGAGTGTTGTTTTCACCGTCATCAATCGTGAAATTTGCCGACAGATTGTCGTTGGCAGAGGCTGAATAATCCAACTTGGTCAAACCAAAGTCCTCCCGAATCTTCTGGGTGGGGTTACTGAAGTCCAATGCCAACCCACCCCCCAGGGATGGACCATTAGGCACCGGCCAATAGGCAAAGAATGGCAGGATTCTCGGTTGCAGTCCCGCTACCGGTTCCTCAACCCCGCCTGGCCCTGTCGGCAGAAACCCCTGCCGTGCAGATGTGTCCGGGACCACCGAAACAGTGGTCAGTGCCTGCTGCTGCCGGAAGCCTTCATAGTTTCCGAAGAGGAAAAGTCTGCCTTGCTTGATGGGGCCTCCGAGGCTTCCCCCAAACTGGTTTCGCTTCAATGGGGGAGGGCCAATAGAATGGTCGAAGAAATTACGGGCGTCCAAGTAGCTGTTGCGCAAAAACTCAAATACATTTCCCCGCAACTGGTTCGTTCCTGAAAAAGGCTCGATGATGACTTGTCCACCGGCACGCTTTCCATACTGGGCTCCATAGTCGTCCTCGAGCACATTGAATTCCCGGACAGCGTCAACCCCGAGCAGGAATCCACTGGCACCGTAAGGCAGAATGCTCTGCCCGCTGTCGTCCGTTCCTACGTAATCGATCCCATTCATCAGAAAGCGGTTTTCCTCGGGCCGGCGCCCCGCGACGGAGAAGGCATTGCCCTGGATTCCGGAATGGTAATTCGCGGTATAATTGGACGTACCCACGTTTAATGCCACGAGCTGATCAAAACTACGACCATTGAGAGGCAGATCCTTCACCTGCTGTTCACCAACGAGCCCGGAGGTCGAACTCGTGGTTGTGTCCACGAGCGGCACCTCTGCAATAATGATGACTGTCTCCCGCACCTCCCCGACTGTGAGCCGCACGTTTAGAACCGCCTGTTGCGCCGCCACAAGAGTAAGTCCTGTCCTCACAGAAGACTTAAACCCGTCCTTCTCAACCCGCACTTCATAGCGGGACACACGGAGGGAGGGCACCGAGTAGTTTCCGCTGTTGTCGGCAAGCACAGCCCGGGTTCGTTCAGTTTCCAGGTCTTTCACAATGACGGTGGCGCCGGGAACAGACGCGCCTGAAGCATCCTGCACGGTCCCTGTGATCGCGGCCGTAGTTTGCTGGGCACTGGCTGTGGCCACCGAAAGTGCCTGGACAGCAAGGCCTGCCAGAAGATACCCATACGCGAAGATTCGCGCGCATTGTGGCCGCCAAATGCACAAAGATGAAAGAACCCCTCGTTTGTTCATAAACCGCGGCACTCTCCGTGGACATCATTTGAGGCGGAGCCCTTGCTCTGCAGCATCTGTAGCGGTCAGTGAATCTTCTTGGAACCGTCTGATTTCAGAGTGTTTTTTTCGATCTGCAGGATTATAGCCCAAGATCCGGGTCTGATGTCAAATGCCATGATCATTCACATTCAGCCGAGTTCAATCAGTTCCGCGATCTCTCCGAACCTGAATGCCTTGAAAGTCAATCCTGCAAGCACATAAACCAAGAATCCACCTAGAATGCGGGCTACGGAGCCAATCGAACCAAACCAAGCCACAAATCCTGCCATGGCGACGCTTGCCAGCAATGGTCTCCAGATGTGGCCGACCAGCGGCAACGGTGTTACCTTGCGGCTGACGCATCGATGCAGCAGGACAAGCAGGGCAATCTCGGCAAAGCGCCTTTGCGGCAGGTAACCGGCCGCCAGATAGGTGAGGTTGAGAAGAAAGTTCCGTGCGAAGCCCAATGTGATCCACCTCGTGATGAGTTCTGCCGGACCGGAGCGATCCGCCTCTCAAATTGGAGGTTCCTCAAGGCTTCTGGAGGATGTGCAGGGGAAGTATCTTGGCTGCACGGGTGGCAAAGGGCTCACGGCGGATAACGCGCACCGTTCGCCCGTCCTTCCACAGCTCCGCCATCATAGTCTTGCAGCCTGGGTACGACCCAAGCCAATTCAGTACCGCGCCAATGACCGCCTCCTCGTTGATGGTGCCGACTCTCGGACTTACGATGACACTGATTTTAGGCAGGCCTCCTTCTTCCTCTTCGACGAACTGGTAATCCGTGGGATTACCCCCGAACTGTTCCGGCAGCATGTCCTCGACGAGCGCGACGAGTTCGCTTCCCAGGAACGTCATGCCCTCGCTCGTCAGCTTGTCGTAACTGCGAATGTCCGATAGATGCTGTTCGAAACCCAGTTTGCCCCAAAGGCATCCACAGGGCCGACATTCGAGCCTTCCGTAATCGTCGCTTTCCACATTGAGCATCAACTTTGGACAACTCGGAAGAAGGGTGGTGTACAGCAGCGCACCGACACTGATATTCGAGTTCAGCAACCTCTTCTCCCGCTGAATCACCGCAAGCTTGTCCGTAAGCAGGTGGACATCATCAAGCGCAGCAGGATTGCCGCATGCCATGCCTATGTTGCCGATTTCCGCGAGAGAGTACTGCACAGCAACTCTGCTTCCCGTTGCCTCCACGACTCGGGCCTTGGCAGGAGTGTAGGGTTCCGAGTTGAATCGGAAGAAAGTGCCCGAGATGTCGAGCCCGCGTTCCTTTGCCGCAAGGCATATCCGCACACCCGAACTCGGATTGGTGTGCAGTTCCGCAGGCTTTCCGGCCCTCTTTTTTGCCGCCAGCCAAACCGCGACTTCCTGAGCCTGCTCCAGCGGCGTGTATCTCGGCAGCGGCAGAGGAGCGGCAAACAAACGGCTGCCGTAAACGGCAAAGTTCGTGAACACGAAGTACTTCAGCTTACGAAGGCTGATCCGGCTTTGCGAAAACCACTTTTCGACGGGTTGGCCGATCTTGGCGTTGCGCAGTACATGCTTGATGCCATTCACGACAGGTGGTACGCCGTACCAGATCGCCACCGGCCTGCCGAGGAGGTTCAGGCACTCAATCGAGAGGGAGTGGTACGCTGCCTCGTGGGTCAACAGATCGAAATCAACGATGATTCTAGTTCCTAGACCCCGCGACCCCCCTGTCGTGAGTTCGTAGTCCCGCTCCAGCAGTGGATTATCAAAGTCCTCCGGCCTAACACCAAATTCAAGTCCCGAGCGTCGGACTAGGCAGCGTCCCTTAAACTCCTCAAAGGTGAAGTAAACTCCTGCTTCGTAGAGCTTTTCCAACGTTCTCTCCACGCCCTCGTCTTGGACCAAGGAGGCGAGCGTGGCATAATCGGCACCCACATGCTTGAGAAGCCGGCCATATGGGCTGCGGGGATTTGCGTAAATGCCCTTCTTGAGTATCTTCAGAAAAGAGTGGTCTCTGTCGGCTAACTGGCGCTGGATTCTCTGCCGGCATTCTTCAGGTGAGAGCGTCTTCCGAAGGTAATTCGGAAGGCCGTTGAAATATCGGAAATACATGTTCAAATCATCGATCAGTCTCAAAACAGCACCCCGGGCATATGCAGAATTGCGGCGCCCCCACTCATCGAATTAAGCCAATGAAGGGCCAGTACCAGATGACAAGAAGCAGGAAAATCAAGAATTCAACGAAAGCCAAACAGATTCCTGCCTTCAGGAAATCCTGGGCTTTGAAGTAACCGAACGAGAAACCGATTATGCTCACGCCCGATTGATAAACGAAAAGCTTCCCCGTAAGAGCCAGTGTCCAAGTCAAGCCAACCGCGGCAGTGCTCCAGTTGTGCCCCCGAGCATAACTCATCACTGCCGGCAGCGAGGTCGCCAGCGTCGTGGGGTCACTCGGAACAAGCAGGTGATAGGCAAACGAAGTCCAGTACATTGCGATTGCCAACGGGACGAAGCTGTGAGCCCATGGGTGCCAAATTGCGGTGAACGCATGCGTAATGACCTCCAAAGCCCCGGTCTTCAATAAGCCATCGCCCAAGCTGAGAGCGGAAGCAGTGAAGATGAAGGGCAAGAAGTCGATCTCTTTCAGCTCCTCTGCTTTCAGCACGCCGATCTTGGGCAACACGGCCAGGAGGGCAGCCCCGAGTGCGATCATGGCCGCGTGAATATGATGGAGAAAGTCCGTGACCCACAAGCACAATGTTGCAGCCAATAGAATCGCGCATCGCCTCTCGGCTTCACTCCAGGCTCTCCCAACGGAACGATCTTCCATTGCCCGCGGTTGCCGAGGCGCTTCGTGGTATGGAAACAACCAGAGAATGAGGGCCCAGCAGGCGGGGACACTCAGTAAGAGCGAGGGGATCTGGGCCAATAGCCAGTGGCTCCAATAAATCCGAGTTTGCCCAACTTTCTCGATGATGCTCTGTGCCACGATGGTCGATCCGCCGGTGATCATTAACTTATCAAAGAGCGTGCAGGAGACAGTAAGGGCGATGAAAAGCCCCTTGGCTGGCAAGCTATCCTGATCCCAACCTCTTGACTTGACAATGCCGAGCGCTATGCCCGCCAGTATTATGATTCTGGCTATTCCGGAGGGCACGAAAAAGTTCAGCAAGAGATTCGTCAGTATGATTCCTAATACGAGCCGGGAATACGAAAGGTGGGAATGGCCGATCACCCGGGCAGCAAGTCGGTAGGCTAGTCTGGTCTTGGTTGTCATCAGCCCAAAGACGCCGGCCGCCAGCACAAACCAGGAATTTGTTTGGGCAAATCCGCCGAAGGCCGTGGAGAAAGGTACTCCGACGATGCACCAAAAGAGATAACATCCGACCAGTCCGCTGACGGCATGCGGCAGAATGTTGGTTATCCACAGAAAAAGAACAAAGAGGCCGATCGCGAGAGCGTGCCGAGCATCGGCCCCGACTGGGAAAGGGATAAACCAAACAGCCAATGAGCAGACAACCGCAAGCCCAGAGCTAATGCCCAGCACTTTGAAGTGCCTTATATTCGAGGTCGCGCTGGCCTCCGATGAAATCTTCAACAGTCGACTCCCACGGATGACTGCAGCTTAGCATCAAAGCCCCAAAAGTAAAAGGATTCGCGCCTATCCTGACGATCCACATGCTAATACAGGACATTTCCTGCGGCAATTGCTTCGTGATTTGAATGCCCCTCATCTTTTATGATTTACTGGAAAGGCAAGATGACGACCGTGGCCACAAGGACTGGCACGACGGGGTACCGGAGAAACGACAAATGCCGCGCAAGCCGAAACAAAGGTATGGAGCCTTTTGGGACGATGTGGGAGCGCAGTTCCCTTCGCTCAAGGGAGCAGCTTCCACGCGATATTATTTCGATTGCGAGCGTAGCTTGTGCGAGCAGTTTTTCCCGGAGATGAAGCATCGACTGGTCTTGAAGAGCGATCTCTGGGATGAGGCAAAAAACAGTGAGATTCTCCTTTGGATGGCAAAAAAAGGAGCTCAGCCCGTTGGAATAGATATCTCCTTTAATATTGTGAAGGATGCTGCCCTTGTGCTAAGGGATCACCAACCCAGGTTCGCCGTCGCTGACGTACGGTCGCTTCCATTCCCTGCGAACGTTTTCGACCTCATCTATTCTATGGGCACAATCGAGCATTTCGAGGATTACGAAGTGGCTGTGCGTGAGCTGTATCGCGTTCTGAAACCGTCGGGCATTGCAATTGTCGGTGTGCCTAATAAGCTTGACCCTTTTCTGCGCCCCTTGATGGTTCATTTATGGAATAAGTTCGGGCACTATCCTTATGGGATGGAGCGGTCGTTTACTCCGAATGGACTACGCCGGCTCCTGAACTCCGCAGGATTCCGGGCCTTGGGCCAGAGCGGCATCCTCTTCATGCCCGGTTGGTTGCGGATCCTGGACTTGTGGTGTCACATACACGCCCCATATCTAGAATGGCTGACGGGGCAAACTGTTTCGATCTTCGCATGGGCTTATAGAAGGCTTCCAATCTTTCGGCGCTGGGGATATTTGATTGCCTGGGCGGTTATGAAGCCAGATCCGGCGCGAATCTGAAGACGCTCTCGCTTCGGACCACCCGGTCTTCTTCGGGATAGCTGTGAACTGTCGCCACAAAAACCTCGGAGTGCTCGATTCGCCAGCCAATGCGGGTGATGGGTGGTGGAAGACCTTGACTAATCGGGTAATGAGCCGTTATCTGATTTTCGTCTTTGAATGGATGCCGAAAAGCATCATCACCACTGCCAGCCGCCAGACTTACCCTGAAGCTGTAATCCATGCCGAAAACCCTGCTGGTGACTTCCCCGGGCAGGCGTAAAATAGAATAATCCTTTATGATTCGAGCTGTTACCTGAATCGGCACGCAACTGAGAAACTCAGTCAACTGTTGATCTTCGTATTCGATGGATACCGCATGGCTAACGGCCAGAGCGCAAAAGCTAAGGCGGTACCCATGCCACTGCGCTTGATGTGCCTTAACGATGCGGAAGGATTGCCATGAGATGGGGCCTGATACCAAAAAATACCGTAGGTCTCGGCTGCTTTGGATCAATGGTGTGCTCCACTACAAGTGTATATGCACGAGCGCAGGGAAAACTAAAGCGCTGCAGATTATACAATAATCTTATTCTCCCGCCATCTTAAAATGGCATTTCGGGGGTGTTAATTTCAGTCCGGTAGCCCCGTATATCTTGGGGTCGGGTGATGTTGGGATCGAAGAGCCTTTGACCATCGATTTGTACGGATCCGTATCGACGGCCACAGCCTGCTGCTGGAGAAGGCGGAAGAAAAGCTTGCCTCACCGCGCATGTGTGACAGGCTACCGCCGCCCGGCAAAATAACGACGACTCTGCTTTCCGTTAGCGAGCTGTTCCGGTACTTCCGTGCGGCTTTGTTTGCCGCTCGGGAGATCAGACCTGAAACTGGAGAATTGGGGGATTGATTGTGACCAGGACGTCATTGCCTGAACCTCCGAGTTTCCCTGCTCCTGCGCCCCCGGACTACGATCCTTCAAAGCCTGTCGCGACGCGCGAGGCCTACGGAT
>Ga0187781_10003469_pt1 | contig 11842 bp, 13 predicted proteins | sample 0715_SJ02_MP02_2_FD_132447 | JGI IMG/M metagenome (GOLD analysis project Ga0187781, IMG submission 132447) | Tropical peat soil microbial communities from peatlands in Department of Meta, Colombia - 0715_SJ02_MP02_20_MG | ecosystem: Environmental > Terrestrial > Soil > Wetlands > Peat | place...
CAGAGCTGCGGCAGCGCGGCAAGCTCGCGGGCGAGCGCTTCGGCCGCTTCGCGCGCCGTGCCTCCGGGCACGACGCGGTTGGCGAGGCCCATGGTGAGCGCCTCGACCGCGCCCACCGGCCGGCCGGTGAGAATCATGTCGAGGGCGCGGCTGTGGCCGATGAGCCGCGGCAGCCGCACTGTGCCGCCGTCGCGCAGCGGCACGCCCCAGCGCCGGCAGAACACGCCGAAAATCGCATTCTCCTCGGCGACGCGCAGATCGCACCAGAGCGCAAGTTCGAGCCCGCCGGCCACGGCGTAGCCCGCGACCGCGGCTATCACCGGCTTCTTCAGCAGCAGCCGCGTCGGACCCATCGGCCCGATATTTCCCTCGGCTTTGGCCCAGCCGGTTCCGGCTTCCGTCGAGGCGACCTTGAGATCGAAGCCGGCGCAGAACACGCCATGCTCGCCATAGAGCACGCCAACTTTGGCCGTGTCGTCGGCATCGAAGGCGAGAAAGGCCTCGGCGAGAGCCATCGCCATCGTCGGGTTCACGGCGTTGCGCGCTTCGGGCCGATCGATGATCACCGTGGTGACCGGCCCGTCCTTCTCCACACGAATGCTCATGAACGCTCCTTGCGAGGCGGCCCGCGCCTAGCCGATGGGCATCGTCCAGCCGTAGCGGTCGGCGATCGTGCCATAGCGGATGCCCTGGATCTCGTCATAGAGCCGCTGCAGTGTCTTGCCCGGCTTGTCCTCCGACCCGAAATGCAGCGTCTTGTCGCCGCGCGTGATCGAGGAGATCGGCGTGATCACCGCAGCGGTGCCGCAGGCGCCGACCTCGACGAAATCCTCCAGCTCGTCCCAGCGCACCGCCCGATGCTCGACCTTGAGGCCAAGATCGCGGGCGATGACCATGAGGCTGTCATTGGTGATGCTTTCCAGGATCGAGTCCGATTTCGGCGTGACATAGCGGCCGTCGCCGGTGATGCCGATGAAGTTCGAGGTGCCGAACTCGTCGATCAGGGTGTGCGTCGCGGAATCGAGATAGAGCGAGACGGGATAGCCCTTCTCCTTGACCTCGATCTCGCCGACCATCCCGGCGGCGTAATTGCCGGCGGCCTTGACGTGGCCCACGCCATGCGGCGCGGCGCGGTCATACGCTTCCTGGACATAGGCGCACACCGGCACCATGCCGGCCTTGTAATAAGGACCGACCGGCATGGCGAAGATGATGAACGCGAAATCGTCGCTGGGATGAACGCCGATGACTGGGCTGGTGCCGATGAGCAGCGGCCGGACATAGAGCGTCGCGCCGGTCTCGTAAGGCGGAACATAGGCGTCGTTCTGCGCGACGATCTTGCGCACGGTGTCGATGAACAGCTCCTTGGGCGGCGGCACCATGGCCAGCCGCTCGGCCGTCCTGGTCATGCGCCGCGCATGGGCATCGGGACGGAAGCAGACGACCCGACCGCTGGTCTGGCGGAACGCCTTCATCCCTTCGAAGCATGCCTGGCCGTAATGCAGGCAGGTCGCGGCAATGTGCAGCGACAGGCTCGCGCCGGTGCACAGCTCGGCCGCCGACCACACGCCGCGGCGGAAATCAGCCCGCGCGTAAACGCCGGTATCGAGGTAGCGAAATCCCAGCTCTTTCCACGAGATCGTCGTATCCATCTCGGCCTCTTCCACTCGCTCCGGTCAGGGTTCTGGTCCATTATATGGCCCCGACGAACCGTCGGTGTAACCGTTTCGATGAAAATAAGTCAACATGCCTGACGTAAAATCTGCCGCTACCCTGTTATTTCTTCGCGAGGAGGAGCTGCGCCAAGGGATCGAGCTCCTCTATTACGCTTATCGCGATTTCACCGCCGAGCCCGACGCCATGCTGGCGCGTTATGGCTTCGGCCGTGCCCATCACCGCGTCATCTACTTCGTCGGCCGGTATCCGCAGATGAGCGTCAGCGATCTGCTGGGCATCCTGCGCATCACCAAGCAAAGCCTGAGCCGCGTGCTGGGCCAGCTCGTGCGCCAGGGCTTCATCCAGCAGCGGCCCGGAAGCCGCGACCGGCGGCAGCGTCTGCTCGAGCTTACCGAAAAGGGCATCGAACTCGAGCGGCAGCTCTCGGAGAACCAGCGCCAGCGTATCGCCAAGGCCTATCGCGAAGCCGGCGCGCAGGCGGTTGAAGGTTTCCGCAAGGTCATGCTCGGCATCATCGGCGGCGAGGCCGACCGCCGTCGCTTCGAACGCGGCCCGCCGACGCGCTGAAGGCTTCAGTGTATAGTGGCGGCCATGGATGGCACCGAGCCGCATCTTTTGGTGGTCGATGACGATGCGCGGCTGCGCGAGCTGCTTCGCCGCTATCTCACCGAGCAGGGTTTCCGCGTCACCGTCGCCGGCGACGCCGCCGAGGCGCGCGCCAGGCTGGCCAGCATCGCCTTCGACTTGATGGTGCTCGATGTGATGATGCCCGGCGAGAGCGGGCTCGACCTCACCCGGAGCCTGCGCGCGACGAGCCGCGTTCCGATCCTGCTGCTCACGGCGATGGCTGAACCGGAGGATCGCATCAACGGGCTCGAGCGCGGCGCCGACGATTACCTCGCCAAGCCCTTCGAGCCGCGCGAGCTGGTCCTGCGCGTGCGCAACATCCTCCAGCGCGTGCCGCAGCCGCAGCTCGCCGCCACCGAGTTCCGCCTCGGCGCTTGCCGCCTCGATCTCGCGCGCGGCGAGCTTTATCGCGGCGGCGATGCCGTGCATCTCACCGCGGCGGAGACGGCGCTGCTGTTGGCGCTCGCCCGCCGCGCCGGCGAACCGGTGTCGCGCGAGGCCCTGTCCGAGGAGGCGCAGTTCAGCGGCAATGTGCGCACGGTCGACGTGCAGATGACCCGGCTTCGGCGCAAGATCGAGCGTGATCCGAAATTTCCGCGCTATCTGCAGACGGTGCGGGGCACCGGCTATGTCCTCAAGCCGGATTGACCGTGCCGCGCTGCTGGCCGACGCCAAGGCGCCGGAGGCGGACAGCCACCGCCGCTGGTGGAAGCGCGTGCTGCCGCGCTCCCTCTTCGGCCGCTCGCTGATCATCATCATCCTGCCGCTGGTGCTGGCGCAGCTCATCGCCACCTGGATCTTTTACGACCGCCATTGGGACACCGTCGAGCGGCGGCTCGCCACCGGCGTCGCCGGCGACATCGCGCTGACGCTCGGGGCGCTGCGCTATGCCGATACCCCCGACGAGATCGACGCATTGCTGTCGCGCGCCGCCGACACCACCGAGCTTTATTTCATCTTCCGCCCCGGCGAGACCCTGCCGCGCGGCGTGCGCGAGGCCGGCGACAGCCGCATCGAGGAACAACTCGCCGCCGCGATCGAAGAGCGGGTGAGCCGCCCCTTCCAGATTGATGCCGATTTCGATCCCCGCGACATTCTCATCTCGATCGAGCTGCGCGACGGGGTGATGCAGGTGGCGGCGCCGCGCAAGCGGCTGTTCACGCCGACCACCTATATCTTCGTGCTGTGGATGGCCGGCTCCTCGCTGGTGTTGCTCGCGGTGGCATCGCTGTTCATGCGCAATCAGGTCAAGGCGCTGCGCCGGCTGGCGGCGGCGGCGGAGAGCTTCGGCAAGGGACGCGAGGTCCCCAATTTCAAGCTCGAGGGCGCGACCGAGGTGCGCCAGGCGGCCTCTGCCTTCCTCAAGATGCGCGACCGCATTCGCCGCCAGATCACGCAGCGAACCGAAATGCTGGCGGGGGTATCGCATGATTTGCGAACCCCGCTCACCCGGATGCGGCTGGCGCTCGAATTCCTTGGCCAGGAGGGGCCGGAGGTGACGGAACTCAAGGACGACGTCATCATCATGGAACGCATGGTGCAGGGCTATCTCGACTTCGCCCGCGGCGAAGGGCCGGAGCAGCCGCGCGACACCGATCTGGGGCTGCTCCTGGAGGAGGCCGCGGCAGCGGCGCGGCGCGACGGCGTCGACATTTCGCTGACGCTGCCGGAGGATTACGTACTGCCGCTGCGCCCCGACGCGATGCGCCGCTGCATCGCCAATCTGCTCAGCAATGCGCGACGCTACGGCAGCCACATCTGGGTGACGGCGCTGCCCGTCGCCGACGGCGTCGATATCCTCATCGACGACGACGGGCCGGGCATTCCCGTGGCGCAGCGCGAGAACGTGTTCCGTCCCTTCGTCCGCCTCGACGGCGTGCGCAATCCCACCACCGGCGGCGTCGGGTTGGGCCTCACCATCGCCCGCGACGTGGCCCGCGGCCATGGCGGCGAGCTCACCCTCGAGGACTCGCCGCAGCATGGGCTTCGCGTACGCTTGCACTTGCCGCAATGAGCAAAAAAAGAGAGGCCGCCCGAAGGGCGGCCTCATTGCGTCGCACAGGGGGGATGTCGGCGACGCGGAGGACCGTTAGCGAGCGACCTTCTGCTTGGCGTATTCGCGCAGCTCCTCGAAACCCTCGGTGACGCGCTTCTGGATGACGCCGAAGGCCTCGGTATTGGCCTTGGTGACGAGCTCGGCGAGTTCGCGGGCGTTGGCGACGCCCTTTTCGAACACGAGCTTGGCGTATTCGGCATTCTTGGCGATGCGCTCCTCGGGCGCGCCGGGTTGCGTCCACTCGCGCAACAGGCTCGACGCCTCGTCGACCGCCTGGCGGGCGAGTTCGACCTGACGGCGGGCGACCGCTTGGACGCCTTCTACCGCCAATTGATTGGCCTGGGTCAGCGCCTCGAGATTCTTGCGCTGGGACGCCATGATCGACTCGACATCGAGGCCGGGAAAGGCGAAGCCGGCAAACGCCTTGCCGACATCCATGTCAAGGAAAGTGTGCTTGCCGTTGGTGGTCATGTCTCGTTCCTTCGCGGGGTAGGCAGTGCTATGTTGCGCTGCACAATGACCCAAATATGGCGCGAGTCCCCGACAAAGTCAAGGGAAAGGGATAAAAAATATTGCAATGCAAAAGCACCCTCATCCGGGCGCCGTCGACGACCTTGCGCCGAGCCAAGATTCCACCCGGCGGAGCCCCCGGTCAAGCGCCGCCATGGTCTTGGCAAGGTCGGTGCTGTCATCGTCCAGGAACACTCGAAACATCGAAAAATAGAGACAGGCCAACACATTCACGCGCATTCGGCCGCGCCAGCCGGCGGCGGAAAGACCTGCTGCTTCAAGCATCCAGGCCATGGAACAGAGCAGCGCCGGGACCCCCAACAGCGCAACCGGATCGCTCAGGCTGTCCCGCAGGATGGCGCGCAGCGCAGCGCGATGCGGGGCCAGCGCGTCGAAACGCCGCATCAGCGTGTCGAATAGCCGATCGCGCGACGGCTCGCCGGCATCGCCGGCACCGGTCAGCGCGATTCGGTCGATACGGCGGTGGAAGGCGGCCAGCAAGGCGAGCTTGGAGGGACAGGCGGCATAGGCTTCCGCGAGCGGCAGTCCAGCCTCGCCAGCAATTTCGGCGAGACCCGTGTGGCGCCAGCCCTGGCGCGCCGCCAGGCTCAGCGCCGCGTCGACGAGCCGGTCTTCGATGCTGGCCGTGGGCGCCGCCGCGGCGGTGCCTCCGGCCTTCCTGGCGCCGGCCCGTTTCGCCATGGCAGCCCTCCCGGAAATCGCCATGTTCGCCTCAGCATAGGCGATGGCGGCGCCGGGGCGCCAGCGCCGCCGGCAAAACCCGGGCGGCGCGGCAGAGCCGGCGGCCGGGCATCAATCGGCAAGCTCACGCGAGCGCTTGGCCGCGGCAAGCACGGCGCGGCGCAGCAACGGTTCCAGCCCGTCCTTGGCCATCAGCACGTCGAGCGCGGCGCGCGTCGTGCCCCCGGGGCTGGTGACCGCCTCGCGCAGCGCTGCCGCGCTTTCCGGCGAAAGCCGCGCCAACTCGCCCGACCCCGCGACCGTGGCGCGGGCTAGGCGGGAGGCGAGGTCGGCGGGCAGGCCCGCCGCCGCGCCGGCCTTGGCGAGACATTCGATGAGCAGGAAGACGTAGGCCGGACCGCTGCCGGAGACCGCGGTCACGGCATCGATCAACGGCTCCTCGGCGACCCAGCATACCTCGCCCACCGCTCCGAGAAGGCGTTCGGCGAGCGTGCGCTGCGCTGGGGTCACCCGCGCGTTGGCACAGGCCACCGCAATCCCGCGGCCGATTGCCGCCGGCGTATTGGGCATGGCGCGTATTACGGCGGCCTCGGCGCCGAGCGCACGGGCGAAGAACCCCAAGGTCTTGCCCGCCGCGATCGACAAGACCAGGACGCCGCCCTCGGCGAAGCGGCGATAAGCGGGCAGCGCCTCGGCCATCACCTGCGGCTTGACGGCGAGCACGATGACGCCGGGGATGAAATCGGCGGGAAGAGCGTCGGCGGAGGCTAGCAGCTCGACCCCCGGCGCGCCGGCAAAGGCGGTGGCGGCAGGTCCCGGTTCCACCACCACCAGACGCTGCGCCAAGCTGCGATCGAGCCAGCCGCGCAGCAGCGCGCCTCCCATCTTGCCGCAGCCGACCAGCAACAGCGCCGGCACGGCCTCGGCGTTCACGCCTCGCCCACGGGATCGATCATCGCCGCGGCGATCGCTTCCTCCGGCGGCTTGCCGCCCCAGACGACGAGCTGGAAGGCCGGATAGAACCGCTCGCACTCGCTCACGGCAATGTCGACGAGATCCTCGATCTGCTCGACGCTGGCGCCGCTGGCGCCGCGCAGCAGCACACCTTGGCGGAAAGAAGGCGACTGGGTGTCGGCGGCGACGTCAAAATGGCCGAGCCAAAGGCGCTCGTTGACCACGGCCAGCAGTTCGAAGACGGCGGTGCGGCGCGCCTTTGGCACCTTCATTTCGAACGCGCAGGTGAAATGCAGCGCGTTGATCTCGCGCTGCCACACGAACAACAGGCGGTAGTCGCACCAGCGTCCGGCGATCTCGACCACCATCTCCTCGTCGCTGGCGCGGTCATGCACCCACTCATTCGCTTGAACGATCTCTTCGACGAGATCGATCGGATTGGCGATGGAAACGGCGGTCTCAAGGGATAGAGAGGTCATTCACCCTCCTGCGAGCCGTCGCGGCACGGTCGGCCACCGAAAGGGCGATTCCTCGGTATTTTGTGTGAACCACCCTCGGCCACTACAACATATAGCCTGCCAAAGCTCGGAGGATGGTGCAAGCTTTGAGTTATCCACAACCGCCGGAGAAAGCTCCGTCACGAAGCTTCGACGCGCTTTGCCCTGCGCATCGTCGGGCGCGAGCGCAGCGGGCGGGGCGGCACGTCCGTGGCAGCCGGGCCGAGCCGCGCCTCGAGCGCGGCGACCCGCGCCGCCAGCGCCTCTTGCTCGGCGCGCGCCTTGGCGACCATCGCTTGGACGGCATCGAATTCCTCGCGCTGGACCAAGTTCATGCGTGCCAGAATACGCTCGAACTGCTCGCGCAAGCGAGTTTCAAGCTCATCGCGCACCCCGGTGAGTGCGCCCAGCGCGCCGGTAGCGACGCGGGCGAGGTCGTCGAGCAGGCGGTTTTCGGTTTGCATGGCGGTGATACGCTCCTCTCGGCAAGGCGTGTCCGGTAGGTGCCGGCCCCGCATGGATAGATATGGGCAGCGCCGGAGGCGAATTCGACCGCCGGCCCTCCCGCGCCTCTTTGACGCGACGCCGGCAATGCTTATAACACCGGCGCGACAGGATAAAGGCTGCGTTGGGATGATCGTCATCACCGGCGGCGCCGGCTTCATCGGCTCGAACCTCGTGGCGGCGCTGGAGGAGCGCAACGAGCGCGACCTCGTCGTCTGCGACCGTCTCGGACACGAGGAGAAATGGCGCAACCTCGGCAAACGCGAGCTCGCGGCGCTGCTGGCGCCGGAGGCGTTGTTCGACTTCCTTGCGCAGCATTCGCGCGAGATCAACACCGTCTTTCACCTGGCTGCGGTGTCGTCCACCACCGAAACCGACGCCGATCTCGTCATCGCCGCCAACTTCACCCTGTCGCAGCGGCTTTGGGAGTGGTGCGCCGAGACCGAAACGCGCTTCTTCTATGCTTCGTCGGCGGCCACTTATGGCGATGGCGGCGGCGGCTTCGACGATGACGGTAGCCCGGCAGCGTTGGCGCGGCTGCGGCCGCTCAACGCCTACGGCTGGTCGAAGCATCTCTTCGACCGCCGCGTCGCGCGCCTGATCGAGCAGCACGCCAAGCGGCCTTCGCAATGGGCGGGGCTCAAATTCTTCAACGTCTATGGCCCCAACGAGTACCACAAGGGGGCGATGAAGAGCGTCGCGGCGCAGATCCAGCCGCGCGCGGCCAAGGGCGAGGCGGCGCGGCTTTTCCGTTCGCATCGCGCCGGCGTGCCCGATGGCGGACAAAAGCGCGACTTCGTTTATGTTCGCGACTGCGTCGACATGATGCTGTGGCTCTATGATCATCCCGCGGTGAGCGGGCTCTTCAACATCGGCAGCGGCACCGCGCGCAGCTTCGCCGAGCTGGCCGCCGCCGTCTATCGGGCGCTCGGCCGCGAGCCACGGCTCGAATTCATCAACACGCCGGCGGAGATCCGCGAGAAATACCAATATTTCACCGAGGCGCGGATGGAGCGCCTGCGCGCCGCCGGCTACGACAAGCCGGCGACGTCCCTCGAGGAAGGCGTGCGCGACTACGTGCAGCGCTATCTCGCCGCGCCCGATCCCTATCGCTGAAGGCCGCCGTGCCGACGCTGGTCATTCCATTTCCCGCCATCGACCCCGAGATCTTTTCCTTCGGCCCCTATCTCCTCGGCCACTGGTCGGTCGGCCCTTTTGCCGTCCGCTGGTACGCGCTCGCCTATATCGCCGGGCTGATCATCGGCTGGCGTTATTGCCTGGCGCTCGCCACGCGGCCGCCGCAGGTGGCGCGGGCGCAGGATGTCGACGATTTCCTCGTCTGGGCGACGCTCGGCGTCGTGCTCGGCGGCCGTACCGGCTATGTCCTGTTCTACAATTTACCCTACTACCTGCAGCATCCGATCGAGGTCTTCTTTCTCTGGCGCGGCGGCATGTCGTTCCATGGCGGCGCGCTTGGCGTCTTCATCGCCATCCTGCTGTTCTGCCGCCAGCGCAAGATCAGGCTGCTGGCCTTCGCCGACATCATCACCGCCGCGGTGCCGGTCGGGCTGTTCTTCGGCCGCATTGCCAATTTCATCAACGGCGAATTGTGGGGGAGGCCGACGGATGTCCCGTGGGCGATGATCTTTCCCGGCGACCCCGACCATCTGCCGCGCCATCCGAGCCAGCTTTACGAGGCCGGTCTCGAAGGGATCGTGCTGTTCATCGTGCTCTGGACGCTGCAGCGAAGCGGCGCGCGACAAAAGCCCGGTCGGCTCGCCGGCTCCTTTCTCATCGGCTATGGCCTCGCGCGCATCGTCGTCGAGTTCTTCCGTCAGCCCGACCCCCAACTCGGCTATCTCCTCGGCAACGCCATTCTCGGCCTTACCATGGGCCAATTGCTGTCGCTGCCGCTGATCATTGCCGGCCTCTGGCTCGTGCTGCACGCCAAGCCCGTCGCCGCGCCGGCGTGAACCGGCTCTCCCGCCTCCTGGCGCGGCGGATCCACGCCACCGGTCCGCTCACCATCGCCGATTTCATGACCGAGGCGCTGCTCCACCCGCGATTCGGCTATTACGCGACGCGCGATCCGCTCGGCGCGCGCGGCGATTTCACGACCGCCCCCGAAATCAGCCAGATCTTCGGCGAGCTTCTCGGCCTCTGGTGCGCCGATGCCTGGGAAAAGATGGGACGGCCCGCGCCGGTGGTCCTGGCCGAACTCGGCCCAGGCCGCGGCACGCTGATGGCCGACGCGCTGCGGGCGCTCAAGATCGCGCCCGAGTTCCGCCGCGCCCTCAGCCTGCACCTCGTCGAGGCGAGTCCGATCCTGCGCTCGGCACAACAGGCGGCGCTTGGCGCGGCGACTCCCACTTGGCACGACAGCATCGCCACGCTGCCCGACGGTCCCCTCATCCTGCTCGCCAACGAGTTCATCGACGCGCTGCCGATCCGGCAAGTGCTGCGCGGCGAACAGTCCTGGCAGGAGCGGCTGGTGGCGCTCGAGGCCGATGGCGAGACGCTGGTCTTCGCCATCGATCCCGCGCCGAGCAGCTTGGCGGCGCTGGTGCCGCCGAGCTTGCGCGATGCAGCGCCCGGCAGCCCGTTCGAGATCCGCCCGGCCGCGCTGGCGCTCGCCGCCGATCTTGGCGCCCGACTGACGCGGCAAGGCGGCATGGCGCTCTTCATCGATTACGGCCATTGGCCGAGCGCTTGCGGCGACACGCTGCAGGCGCTTGCCGGCCATCGCCGCCACGCCGTGCTGGCCGATCCCGGCGCGGCCGATCTCACTGCCCATGTCGATTTCGCGGCCCTGGCCGACGCGGCGCGCGCTGCTGGCGCGCGCGCCTGGGGTCCGGTGCCGCAAGGCGGCTTCCTCGCCGCGCTTGGCTTGGCCGAACGCGCCGCCGCGCTGATCGGCCGCGCCACACCCGAGCAGGTCGCGGTGATCGAGAGCGGCTGCCGCCGCTTGATCGATCCCGAGGAAATGGGCACCTTGTTCAAGGCGCTGGCCTTGGCCGATCCGGCTCTTCCGGCGCCGGCCGGCATCGCGGAGGAAGGCGTCCCTTGATCAAGCTCGGCGCACTCGACGGCGACGGTATCCGTCACGGCTTCTTCACCCGCGAGGGCGGTGTCAGCGACGGGCTTTTCGCGTCGCTCAATTGCGGGCTGGGCTCCGGCGACGACGCCGTCAAGGTGGCGGAGAATCGCGGCCGTGCCATGGCGGCGCTGGGGCTCAAGGCGGATCGGCTTGCCACCTGCTATCAGGTGCACAGCCCGAGCGTGGTCGTCGTCAATGCCGCCTGGCCGTCCGCAGAGCGGCCGCGCGCCGATGCCATGGTAACGCAGCGCAAGGGCGTTGCGCTCGGCATCCTCACCGCCGATTGCGCTCCGGTGCTGTTCGCTGATGCCGGGGCCGAGGTGATCGGCGCGGCGCATGCCGGCTGGCGCGGCGCGCTCTCGGGCGTGCTCGAAGCGACGGTGGAGGCGATGATCGGCCTCGGCGCCGCGCCGGAGCGCATCGGCGCCGGCATCGGCCCCTGCATCGCCCAACCTTCCTATGAGGTCGGGCCGGAATTCCCGGCGCCGTTCCTCGCGGCAGACCCCGCCAGCGCCGATTTCTTCCGGCCGGCGCCGCGCTCCGGGCATTTTCTTTTCGACCTTGGGGGATATGTCGAGCGCCGGCTTGCGGAGCTCGGTCTCGGCCGTATCGAGCGCAGCGGCGGCGACACCGCCGCCGAAGCGGACCGCTTCTTCTCCTATCGCCGCTCCTGCCTGCGCCGGGAGAAGGATTACGGTCGCGAGCTTTCCGCCATCTGCCTTGCGGCATAGAGCACGGCCTCAGGCCGCGCGCAACACCCCCTGCATCCCCGGCAGCCCGGCGAGCTTGGCGAAAAGCTCGTCGCGCTGCGCCGGCGAGAGCGGCCGGTTGGGCGGAATGACGTTGAGCCATTGGCGGTCGCCGGTAAGACGCGCGACCACCTCCTTGAGCCCGCCTTGGAAGGGGAAGGCCTGCAACACGAGTCGTGCCGCCGTCAGGCTCTCCTGCAGCGCGTCGGCGCCGTCCTGCTGCCAGGCGCGACAGACTGCCCGCGCGAGCGGCGCGGTGACGTTGGTGCTGGCGGAGATGCAGCCGGCGCCGCCGGCGCGCAGATTGGCGAGCAGAAACTGCTCGCTGCCGGAATAGACGCCGAATCCCGGAATCTGCTTGAGCAGATTGGCGGTGTAGCTCCAATCGCCGGAGCTGTCCTTGACCCCGGCGATGGTGTCGCCATAAGCGGCTCTGAGCCGGGCGATGAGCGCCGGCGTGATCGGCACG
>Ga0187781_10003472_pt1 | contig 11838 bp, 9 predicted proteins | sample 0715_SJ02_MP02_2_FD_132447 | JGI IMG/M metagenome (GOLD analysis project Ga0187781, IMG submission 132447) | Tropical peat soil microbial communities from peatlands in Department of Meta, Colombia - 0715_SJ02_MP02_20_MG | ecosystem: Environmental > Terrestrial > Soil > Wetlands > Peat | place...
CGCAGAATCAACTGTCGTCCGAGAAAACTGAAGCGCCAGTGTCAGCAGCCACCGTTTCTGCCTCACCGGCGACAGCCAGTCAACCCTCGGCGCCAAAGTAAATCAATGGTCAATAAGCGCTGAAACCTTTTTTTGAACCCAAAGAAGCGAAGAGGTCATCGATTGGCGAATTGCCCCGTTGTTTTCTTTTGAAATATTGTGAAGATAGGAATAATTCTGTCCGTAGAACAAGCTAATTAAGTTTTTACAACAAAGTAATCTTCGAAAGGAGAATAAACCTCTTGGAGACGGCAGTAGCTACTTTACTATTGGTAACTGCATCGGTCGTTCTGGCATGTGTGGTTGTCGGCTACGCGGTAACCTCTTTAGAGCAGACGGTTAACACTCAGAATATCCCTCAGATGCAACAGCTGAAAAATTTTGAAAACACTCTTTTAAACCAGACAAACGTGATGAATGGGGCGTTTCAGCAAACTCCTAATTCACCGCCGTAAGCCGCCATTACAGCTATTCGCGAGATTTTTTTTGTTAAATAGCTGTATGCTGATTATGAATAAGGTTTTGGAATTCATAAATCCTAAAAATGGTGAAGTGACAATTCATGACTGAAGATTAATGTCTACTGCGACAGGAGAAGCTTCAGGATTCGATGCGGAAAGCGCAACGTCTATGACGCAGGACTTTCTGAAAAGGTTAGGGTACAAGGGAAACTGGCTTCCTATGAAAGTTTCGCTTGACGGCGAATTGTACGTTGTTGAAATGATTTTCCAAAAGCTGTCGGCTAAGGTTCAGATAAACTCTAAAACCAAAGAAATAAAGGAGTACGAGTTCCAGAAGAACGAAGAGGAATCAAAGAGTATTCTAAACTCGAGAATCGTGATTTTTCTTGTTGTTGCTGGGGCACTGGCTGTTGTGGCGTTGAAATTTTTAGGTGTTTTTTAAATTCTGAATCGTCCTATCTGTAATATCAGTTTTACATTAGACGGGAAAAAGCTGGTGGGAAACATCATGCGTTACTTGGCTTGGTTAGGGCTGTACCTGTTTTTCTCTGAAAAGTAGTCAATCACTCTTGTTGGGCGGAGGAATTTGGCGGAGTGTACTGACCCGGCTGGGATAAGGTATTCGTCGCCTTTCTCGAAGATTCGCGGTTTCCCGGCGACGGTTAGCTCCATTTCCCCATCTACAACGAGGCCCCACTGGTCGTAAGTGTGGCTGTGCGAAGGCAAACATTTCCCAGTTGGGAATTGGAAGAAAACCAGCTGGCTCCTTTCCGCCTGCAGGATCCACGCTTTAACGCCTTCAACTTGAAGCTCCGCTTCTGGCAGGCGAGTTATAACTTCTGGATAAGCCGTTAGCTTCTGAAGTCCTTCTTTAACCAAGCGTTTTTCACAAGAGGGTACAAGTATGACATGTAAGAGAAAAAGCCTTTGATACAAAAAACCGAAAGGCAATTGGAAAGCCCCGCTGAAAACGGTGTTCTACGCTGTGATGTCTTGATTCAAAAAAGTGCTGCTTTAACGCAATCACCGTGTAACAATTCGTCACATTAAAATGAAGGTCTTATTTTTCCCAATTTTGCCTTTTTCATGGTTAACTACTCATGCTTTGCATTCCACTTACTTTGCATTAAAGACGAAAATCCGTTCTAAGCTACTGAATTGACAGAACGTAAATTTTGCCACAAGCCTCGCCCAACAACAAACTATTTAAGCCAAAAAAGACAGAAAATACAGGATTAAGAGTTTTTTTAAAATTCTTGATCTCTCAAAAAAATTGTAAAAGGAGAAGAAGAAAATGAATATTGCTCGAAACAAAGCTTTGGCTATTGCGATTGCTACATTTCTCGTATTATCAATGACGGCTTCAATGGTACTGATACCAAAAGTTAGCGCGCACACGCCGGGATGGAACATCCCAACCTATGCCTACATATTTGCTGCACCTAATCCCATAGGTGTCGGGCAGACAACGCACGTTTACATGTGGCTTGACCCTGTTTTCGGAGCAGCCGGTTTTGCAACTGTTGGTTATAGCTACGCGTTGCTTTCAAACGATTATAGATTCCACAACTACCAGCTTACGATTACCTCACCTTCCGGTACAAACACAACGGAAAGCTGGGCTGTTGTCACAGACCCAACATCATCACAACCCTACGCCTTCACGCCTACCACAGCTGGCACGTGGACTTTGACCTTTAGTTTTGCAGGGCAAGCTTATGCAGCATACGCTGGCGAGTATAACCCCACTTCAAGTCTAGTTGGCGACACGTATCTGCCGAGCACCACATCAACAACAGTCACTGTTCAGTCAACACCGATCCCATCGACTCCAGCTGCCGCGTTACCGACAAACTACTGGCAATACCCAATATATGGTCAAAACTACGACTGGTACACTATTTCGTCAAACTGGCTTGGTTTTGGCACAGGGCTTTCTGGTTCTATACCTGGACCCTCAGGCTACACAAGCACTATCTTATACAAAGGTGACGCTGTCGGGCCTTTAACCTCACACATAATGTGGACAACGCCGACGCAATTTGGCGGAGAAGTCGGAGGAAACATGTATCCCAATGATAAATCAATTGGTTACTTCGAAGGCTCATCATATGCACCGAGATTCCAAAACCCAATAATAATAGACGGTTACCTATACTACACAGTAGTCGCATCGTTCACAGGTTCGCCACTCCTTGGAGGCAGTGCTACTGGACCAACCGTTTGCGTTAATCTTCAAACAGGGCAGCAACTCTGGAGCAACAAGAACATTCCTCAATTGTCATTCGGATACACAATGGAAGTTTACGACCCCGATCAACACGGAGTTTTTCCCGCAATACTAGTTGCAGAAGTAGGATCCACTTGGGAACTGTTCGATGGCTTCACGGGAGACTCACTATTCAACGTAACCAACGTTCCTTCAGGCGCAGTACAATGGGGTCCAAGCGGTGAGTATCTGCAGTACATCTTCAATAACGTGGGCACATTCGCGGCTCCAGACTGGTATTTGGAGGAATGGAACTCCTCGAGACTTTGGTTGTACGACATTAATCCGTATACTGGCACCGGAAGCGTTTCGCCATCGGTCCTAATTCAACCCGGGAACGGTTTCCTCTTTAATTTCATAAGCAGTCAGATTCCTATTCCAATCACGGGCGAAGACGCAATGTACCCCAACGGGACAGTGCTTCCAGTACCCTACGGTTCGACGCTTAACGTAGACGGAAACATCGGTATTGCTGAAGGTCGCGCTATTTCCGCATTTAATTCGCCAACAACTTATGACTGGAACGTCTCGCTACCATGGCTCAATCCACTGCCAGTACCACCTGTCGTTTTTACTCCCTTCGGTCCCGTGGGAGGCAATGACTTAACGGTTGGTGCGGTAGACTATGGGGATATGATGCTTTGTTACACAGCTCTACCCGAAGGTTTCCCAGCAAGCGACCAACCCAACGCGCAGCTTCCATGGACAGTGTACGCCATCAACCTCAACTCATCTGTAGGCGCAATCGGTTCGTTACTTTGGAGCAAGACCTATACCCCACCACCGGGAAACCTAACAGTAACATTCAGTGGAGCTGACTGGCAAACCCGCACGTTCGTGATGAACTATGAAGAAACTATGCAATGGGTAGGATACAGTCTGACAAACGGCCAACAGCTATGGGGTCCAACCACATCTGAAAATGCATTGTCCTACTATGGCACGCCAGGATCTCCCCCCAATCAAGCCTTCCTTGCTTACGGAAATCTCTACAGCAGTTCATACGGCGGAGTATGCTATGCGTGGAACGATAAAACTGGACAGCCATTATTCACTTGGGGCAACGGTGGACCATCTCAACCAGACAATAGCACTTACTCAGGCTTTAACGGGCCTTACGGTGTATATCCAACACAAATACAAAGTATTGCTAACGGCGTCGTATACCTAGCTACTGATGAACACACTGTAACCAACCCAATTTATGTTGGTGCAACATTAGCCGCCATTAACGCTACAACGGGACAACAAATATGGAGACTTTCAGGCTACCCAAGCGAATGGGCTGGTACTGGAAGCGCGTGGGCTATGGCAGCCGGCTACTTAACATTCTTCAACGGTTATGACGGCCAAATCTACAGTGTAGGCAAAGGACCTAGCGCAACTACAGTGACAGTTGGACCTAAGGTCACCACATTCGGAGACAACGTAGTCATATCGGGTACAGTTATCGACACTTCCGCTGGCACACAGCAAGCAGCGCAGAAGGCGGACTTTCCAAACGGAGTTCCATGCGCAGCTGACTCAATCATGACTCAGTGGATGGGCTACGTTTATCAGCAGCAAGCACAACCGACAACCTTCACCGGAGTACCAGTGACAATAACTGTCAAAGACTCAAACAACAACTGCTATGTCATAGGCACGGCGACCACTGACATCAGCGGCACCTACAGCCTAACATGGGTTCCAAGCATTCCAGGCAACTTCACGGTCTACGCTAGTTTCGGAGGCACCAACGCTTACTGGCCATCGAGCGGGGAGACTACGTTCAACGTAATGAGTGCTCCACCAACAATGGCACCTACAGCTTCACCACCATCAGGCTTAGCATCAACAGGCACGGTAGAGTTAGGAGTAGTCGCAATAATAATCGTGATAATCATAATCGGCGCCATACTAGCAGTGCTGACTGTGAGAAAACGACCATAAGCCAAAGAAGCAAAAACCAATTTACTTTCCTTTTTTTCTCATTTAAAAGCATTAGAGAAAGCTCCAGAAGATTAGGCAGAGCGAACCTATTTTTCAGAAAAATAAAGGACTTGAAATTTTGCGGATTCTCTCCTTTAACTCCCATCGCCTGAGCACTCTTAAAAAGTCAAGAAGTTTAACTTTGACCTTTGGGGCTTATTGGAAATAACTCTTCCCACCGCGGGCTTTTAGTATAATCCCTTGCGATAAGATTTTGAAAAGTTTGACGTAATGAAGCTACAAGCCTGAGCAAATATTTGTGTTATTCAACTTGAAGGCAGCCTTAAGACGCCTTCTAAATTGTCGAAGTGCCCATCAAAAGAGTATATCTCGTTAACATCGTTTTGCAGCATGATATCAACGGCTAAGGCATCATTCGCTTCCAGTTTCAGTTCGTCTCCCAGTTCGACAGCTGCGAGATACGCCTCCGCAGAAACGCCTGCGATTTTGACATTTTCAAGCATGAAAAAGCCACGAATAAGCCCTGCCAACTGCTCCGAAGACAGCGAGTTCTTGAGGATATTTACTATTTCAGACAAATGCACAACAGTGGTCAAAACATGTTCTTTCCCATCTGAGATGTCGCGTATAATCTTCTTTGAAAACTCTTTCATTTTCTTTTCTTTATCAGTTAGTTGTTTTTTCGGCGTATAATAAGCGTAGATAAACAGGTTTGCATCCAAGAACTTCATTTATGTGACTTCCAAAACTTCTTCTCAAATTCCGTCCAACTGCCTATGGCATCTATGCCCAAATCCACTTTGTCAAAGTATTCAGTTAAATCAACGCGGCGTTTGGGCACTAATTTTAGGTAACCCTTTCTTTTTATGATGTAAACTTCTTTGCTTTCGCCGACTTCAGTTTTTCTCCAGTCAGAGGGTAAGATAATGCGGCCTTGAGAATCCACTTTTTTGATTTCTACACCACTTTCCAAGATTTTCACCATTAAACAACAGCATCCTCCATTGCTATAAGGATTTTCAAAGTTTGAAGCGAAATCATTAAAAAATTGATTAAAATGGTGGGGCTGGAGAGATTTGAACTCTCGTCTATAGCGCCCGAGGCTACAAGCCTAGACCAAGCTAGCCGACAGCCCCCATGAAGTTAAGTTGGCTGGCGCTGTTTTTTCGCGAGTTCATAAATAATCGTGCCTGTGCTTTAAACTTTAACGGTTAACTGGAGATTCTTTTTTTGGGGTTTGCCAAGTTTCGTTTGTTTCTGCGTTGACTAAACGCTTTTCTAAAGAACCTTCGCCACAACTCGGCCTAGCTTTCATTTCCCAATATTGGATCAGCATTGTTGCTGGCGTAGTCCTCATCGTGTTCTTAGGGCTTGCCATAATGGACCAAGAAAAAATAGACAACTAAAAGTTCGGTCAAGCTTACACAGCTTACATGCGGAGCGTCCCGAGAATAAACTTGATTGCTGGCGTGGTAAGAAGGATGGAGCAAAAACGTCCAACGCAAGCCGCTACCGAAGATTGCTAGATTCAGTTTGGAAAATCTGAATTCCCATGAGCCATTCGAGTTCTTGGTGAAGACTTTGTTAAGCGACGTGCTATGGATTCAGGCCTAATTAATTTAAAACTGAGGATAGGGGGAGCCGCTACGTATCCGTGCACGTTTTATCCTTGTAGGGCGTGCTTAAAACCTCTTTGACCCTATTAGTTATCACTGGCCCGAACCCGTTCACAGACTTCGCCCAGTCATCCGCGTTAATCAACGCGTTCAACGGAGTTTGGTAAGATTCAAGTATAGCTACCGCCTTTTCCCTGCCGATGTTCGGCAAACTAGCAACAAAATAAACCTGTGCATCAGAGAGCGTTTCACATTTCTTGAAGGCGTGCACCACGGGGCTTTTTTTCTCGATGATCTGCTCTTGCCTGGCAGCGGTGTAGAGGAAATCAATTGTTTCTTTGTGCGACGACGTGTTAACTATTGCAACGCCGTTCTTGGCCAGGTTAAACATCGCCCCCCAAATCGCGCTTGGTTGAATATGGCTGAACTTGTAGATTATCGGCAGGTAACCCTCAAGCACAATGAGCGATTTCGGGTAGGCATCCTTAAGCGTGAAAAGCTGCTCGAAAAGGTACCGCCGGGTCAACGTGTAGACGAAATCGTGAACGGTTTTGCGTTCAACCGCGCACTCATAAGAGAGTACATAATCACCCTTCTCCAGCATCTGCGTCTTAACGTTGGCGCCTCGTTCAATCAAGCCCTTAACTATTTTTTCTGCGCTGCTGGCTTCCCGGCTGTCAACGATTATGGTCGGCTCCTCACCGGCCTTTTTCTTGTCGCTTACGAATGGAAGCAAAGTTTCTGTTCCAGACATGACACTCAACTCTGAAGTACGTAACCACGGTCGCAGGTTTATTTCACTTACGCTCTTTGGCATAGTCAACCGAAGAGAAACGGCTGTGCTATCCTTTTGCTGCAGGCTAGGGCTTTTGCGGAACCGAGAACGTTTTGAGGGTGAAAGGCGCCATTAGCAAAACCGTTGTTTGAGGCATTGCTTGTTTGACTTTCTGCTCGAACTGTTGCTTCTGCTTGTCTGACCCGTGCATGGTAATCGCAATGTCTGGTTTAAGGTCAGCCACCATCTTGTAGGCGTTTTCAGGCGAGGCTGTCGGAGACATTCCTCCAACGGGAACAATCGCCACTTGGGAAGGATAATCTTTAAGGCTCACGTATCCTGAGTCGCCTCCGTGGAACACCGATACTCCGTCCATTTTTATCTGATAGAGGATTATTGGGCCACGGTGAATCCCCTGGATGGCCGTGGCGGTAACTCCGCCAAGAGTGTACGCTTTACCGTCTTCCGCACTTACAAGTTTATCAGCCGGCATTTTCCCTTCAAGCTTGCTAGCCACTTTAGGTTCAGCCAGAACAGGAGCAGCCGTCGCCTTCACGATTGCCTCGGTTTTTCTCGTTGAAAAGTGGTCTAAGTGGTCATGTGTGAAAAGAATCAGGTTGACAGCCTTCAGTGCGTTTACCTCGTCGTCCTTGAGCATTCCTGCAGGATCAATCAGGACTGTTTGGTTTAGGCTCCTTATGATAAAACCTGACGCGTCTAAATAGAAAACGGCTAGTCCATTCTTCTCCATCGGAATGGCAAAGAACCCACTAATTTCTCCTGCTTTGCTTTTTCTGAACATTTCAAACGCCAATTTCTATTTGGGAGGCATCAAGTATAAAAACAAAACGCATACTTGATGAGTTGCCGAGTTTTATGATGTAATCAAAAAGGTTACACTGCCAAAACAGCGAAAGTTTCCTTTAAGAAAACGGAACTGAGAAAAGCCATGTCTCCGAACGTGATTCTACTCGTAACGTGTTAAGAATAAAGGTTTGTCTGCTTCTTTACGCCTAACTTCAAGCGGCACATCTTGCAATGAAGCAAGCTGAGGTTTTTTCCTTGAGTGTTCCATTGGCAGCCTGTCTTGAAGACTTTTCTGAAGAAGGGTGTCTTTCTCCTTTTGATCCATTAACCCTCACCTTTGGCTTAATCATTTCGCGGGATAGAATATACGCACTTGTGACTGTAAGAAGGTAACAACAAAACTTAATATACTGAAACTGAAGTTCTGGCAAAAAACCTAGAGATTAAGCTAAGTGACCTTTCAATCGCGCAGCTAGCCCGATTAAGTTTAAAAAAACTTGATTAAGTAAACAAAAATGGGGTGAAGGACTTACGGTCCCTTTTGGTTTATTTCTCTCACTACGCCTGCCGCAACCGTTGTTCCCATGTCTCTGATGGCGAAGCGTCCGAGCTCAGGAAAATCTGTGTACGTTTCGATGGCTATAGGGTGCAAAGGTTCCATCTTTACCCAGGCAGCGTCTCCAGTTTTGAGGAATGCAGGTTTCTCTTCAGTTACTTGCCCTGTTCTCGGGTCGATTTTCTTGACGAGTTCGGTGAATCTGCACGCGATTTGTCCAGTGTGGTAGTGAAGCACAGGTGTGTATCCTGCTGCGATGGCTGTCGGGTGGTAAATGATGATGATTTGACCTATGAACTCTTTGGCTACTGTCGGGGGGTTATCGACGGGTCCTGCTACGTCTCCTCGGTGAATGTCAGTTTTCGCTATGCCTCTAACGTTCATGCCGATGTTGTCACCTGGTTCAGCGACTGGAATGGCGGTGTGGTGCATTTCTATTGATTTGACTTCACCTGTCTTGTTGGCCGGCATAAAAATCACGTTTTGTCCTGCTTTAAGAGTGCCTGTTTCAACTCTACCGACTGGAACTGTTCCAATCCCAGTAATGCTGTAGATATCCTGAATTGGAATGCGTAATGGTTTGTTAGTTGGTTTAGCTGGAACCTCAAGAAGGTCTAATGCTTCAATCAACGTTGGACCAGTATACCACGGCATCTTGTCGCTTTTCTTGGTGAGGTTATCGCCTGTCCAACCTGAAACGGGTATGAAGTTGATTTTGTCGACTTTGTAACCGACCGTTCGGAGCATTCTTGAAACTTCATTCTTTATTTCCTCGTACCTGTCTTTGCTCCAGTTAACGGATACGTCGTCCATCTTGTTAACTGCAACTATTACCTGGCGAATGCCTAAAGTGAACGCGAGAAACGCGTGCTCCCTTGTTTGACCGCCCGGACCGATGCCTGCTTCAAACTCGCCTTTTTTGGCCGAAACAAAGAGCACGGCTGCATCTGCTTGGCTTGCGCCTGTAATCATGTTTTTGACGAAGTCTCGGTGGCCCGGCGCATCGATGACTGTATAGTTGAATTTCCTGGTCTCGAACTTGAGGAATCGCAGGTCGATTGTGACTCCTCTTTCTCGTTCTTCCTTGAGGTTGTCGAGGATCCATGCGTACTTGAACGTGCCCTTGCCCATTTTTTCGGCTTCTTCCTCGTATGCCTTGATGGTTCTCTCGTCGATTGCGCCCGCTAAGTAAAGAAGGTGACCGGTGGTTGTGGATTTCCCGTGATCAACGTGCCCCATGATGATTAGGTTTAAGTGGGGTTTTTCTTGTTTGCTCATTTTTTCATCCTCTGATGCTTACCCTAATTTACGAATTCGTTAACACATCAGTCCTTCCAATATTTTAAGTTTATGTGTCTGCTCATAAAATAAAAAAGTTGCGACTTTTGCCTTGGTGAAAGTTGCGACTTTCAGGCGTTTCTTTTTGGGTTTTGGGTTGCTTTCTTGTTTTAGAGCTTGAACCTTTTTGCGGGTTGCGACTTTTGGGATGGGCGCTGGTTTGGCTGGCGGTTTTTTTTATGGGTTGTTTGCGTTTACTGCCGGGTGGTTGGCGTTCTTTGACCGAGCGCAGGTGATGGTGAAGCGGCAGGAGCGCCACAATTCGTAAAAGAGTGAGCCTCGCACCTAGCGAGACTATCAGCAATCTCTTAGAAGTAGCCCAAAAAAGCAAATACACTTTTTGGGAATAAAACTAATTAGGCATTAGCTTCTAATCTAATTTTGTATCGCGTTCCGCAAAATGCGGAAGTCAAATGACATAAAAATTTAATGGGGCTTTGGAAGGGGCTAAAGCAAGTTGATGTCAGAGGTTTTGCCAGAGCCTGTTCTAGTTGGAAGAGAACGAGAACTCGAAGAGCTAAACCGAGAACTCCAAACTGCCATAGAAGGAAAAGGAAGAACAGTTTTCATTTCTGCAGAAGCAGGGATCGGAAAGACCCGCTTGGTGACGGAGTTCCTAAAGTCCGTCAAGCAGGAAAACACCATAAAGCTTACTGGCTGGTGCCTCCAACACGCGGAAATCCCATATTTTCCATTCATTGAAGCCTTCAGCGACTACTACTCAACTCTCGGCGAAAGAAGCGGCGAGGAAAAGTTAGAAATCAGCGCTTGGCTGAAAGAACCAGCGAAGGCGGGGTTATCCGATAAGATCCAGTATCTTTCACCCGAAGCCATCAAGGACCAGACTTTCGCTGCTGTAGCCAGAGCAATTCGTGCTATGGCGACGGAAAAAGCTTTGATCTTGCTGATTGAAGATGTCCATTGGGCAGACTCAGCCTCTTTGGCGCTGCTTCATTACCTTGCCAGGGTAATTAATGATTCGGAAAGGGTCTTAGTTTTGGCGACTTTTAGAAGCGAAGAACTCACAAGCGACTCTGCAGGGTACCCGCATAAGCTGGTTGAAACATTAGCCTTGATGCGCCGTGAGGACCTGTTTAAGCAGATTAACTTGCCCTCGCTAAGCGTAAACTGTGTAGCAGAAATGGCTGAGAGCATGCTCGAGGGTTGTCTGGAGCGAGGTTTGGCTGAAAAGCTCGGCGTTGAAAGTGAAGGTAACCCACTTTTTGTAGTCGAGTCACTGCGGATGCTGAAAGAACAGAACAAACTCATCAAAGACAAGAATGAGTGGCGCCTAGCGACAGATGAGCTAGGAATCCCCTCTAAATTTAAGGATATAATGCTGCAGCGGCTAGCCTGTTTGAACCATGCTCAGCGAAAGCTTCTTGACGCTTCGTCCGTTATAGGTGAAGAATTTAAAGTTGGTCTGTTAAGCGCCGTTGTTGAACAGGACAGCTTAGAGGTCACTGAAACACTGAATATGATCGCTCATTCCACTTCGCTTGTTCGTCCCGATGAAAACCGATACAGGTTTGATCATGCAAGGTCTCGGGAAATACTGTACGAAGCGCTTGCTCAACAGCTTAAACGGGAATATCACAGCAAAATTGCCAAGACACTGGAAAACGTGAAGAGTTTCGACTTGCCTCTCAATGATTTGGCGTATCATTATGCTCAGGCAGGGAACACGGTTAAAGCGATACAATATTCCTTGCAAGCAGGCAAAGCTGCGCTCTTACGATTTGGTAACGTGGAAGCTATTGAACATTTCAATTACATTTTGAACTCGATTGGTTGCGATAAAAAATGGACTAAGGAGAGGCTAATTGCCTGTGAAGGCTTAGGTGATGCAATATGCCTTTTCGACTTTGCGGAAGCAACCAATAAATTCGAAGCGCTTGCTGATAGTGTTGAAGACCCGGTCCTGAAGTTACGAGTATTAAGGAAGGCGATGATATCAGCATTTTGCTTGGGAGATGAGCATCGAGTGTTTCAACTCGCAAAAAAAGCCGAACCGTATGCCAAAGCAGACAAACTGGGATATGCCC
>Ga0187781_10003473_pt1 | contig 11834 bp, 11 predicted proteins | sample 0715_SJ02_MP02_2_FD_132447 | JGI IMG/M metagenome (GOLD analysis project Ga0187781, IMG submission 132447) | Tropical peat soil microbial communities from peatlands in Department of Meta, Colombia - 0715_SJ02_MP02_20_MG | ecosystem: Environmental > Terrestrial > Soil > Wetlands > Peat | place...
AGCGAGACATTCCGACGAGATCGCACGGGTTCCCCAGCCGGGCAGCTTCTCGTGGCGCTACTCCAACATCCCGGCCTCGCTGGCCTCGCTCTGGCGGCCCGGCGTGGATACGGTGCTCGTGCAAGGGGCGGTTATGGCCTTCGAGTCCGATCATGGACTCGACGACGATGCCGTCCTCACCCCGGCCTTCTGGGAGGACATGTTCGAATCGGTTGCCCACCGCCAGGTCAGTACGAGCCCCTACGATTACCTCCAGGTCTCGACGGCTCTGCCCGAGACCCTGAGCGTGTGGCGAGACGGCCGTGTCATCTTCCAGACTCCCGTGAACACGGGCATTCCCGAGGCCCCGACGGAGCTTGGCACCTACCCTGTCTATGCCCGCTACTTCTCGACCACGATGAGCGGTTACAACCCGGACGGCTCTTACTACGACGACCCCGGCATCCCCGATGTCGCCTACTTCAACGGCGGCGACGCCGTGCACGGTTTCCTGCGCGGGGCCTATGGCTTCCCGCAAAGCCTCGGCTGCGTGGAGCTACCGTTCGCGGCAGCAGCCGTCGTGTTCAACGAGGACCCGATCGGCACTCTCGTCAGCGTCGAATGAGGAGCCGGCAGCCGGCGGGCTGAGAACCCCGGACACCGGGTCGGCGCCGGCTGAACGGCTCACAGATCAGTTCTCGCCCTCGCTCGACGTCGGACGTGGGCCGGGGCTGCGCCGGAGATGCCCGCGGCGTCAGTTCCGCCGGGGACCACCCGGAAGGCGGGGTAGCGCGATGCGATCCCCTCGAACTCGGCCAGGGGCGCGTGGCGGTCCACGGGGATGTGCGGGCGAGCCCCCGGTACCTTCTCGAGGTAGCGCTTGATGAGCACCGGGCGCTCGCTCACGGCAACCTCGACGAGTCGACACGGCTCGGCGCGCCCGTGTCGCAGCGTCGCCATCCCACCGGCGGCGCGCACGTTCCGCACCCAGTTGCACTGCTCACCGAGCATCGGTACGAGGTACCAATGGCCTCCCCAGTCGGCCATCCCGAGCGGGAACCTGCGAAGGCGCCCCGAGCGGCGGCCGACGACCTCAAGGGTCACCCAGCGTTTCGGCGCCAGCCCGAGAGCGAACACGATCGCCCACAGCCTGGCAAAACGGCGGGCGGTCGCATCCGCCCGACCGCCGGCATACATCGCGCGCAGGCTGTCGTCTGAGAAGGGCCAGCTCGTCATCGTCGCGTCTCCTTCAGTCCTGCAAGCCCATCCCTGGTAGCGCCAGGGTCAGGAGTCGCGGCCCTCGGCGTTTGCCATCGAGGATACGCGTGGGACGACGGCGCCCATCCTCGCCGCCGAGGGCTGAGGCGACGTCGCAGCGGGCGCGCCCGGCACATGACTATGGCGTGTCGGCCGGGACGAAGGCGACCTTGTCCTTATCATCACTTGATGGAGCTCCCACGGTGAATCCTCGAGTTGTCGGCAAAGGCGAAGGCGAGCGGCAGTACGAGGCGCGTGGGAGCGTGATGCTCTTCAAGGCGCTGGCAGAGCAGGACGGCGGAGACTTCTCGCTGATGGAGCGGACCCTTCCGCCCGCGGGTCGTCGGCCGCCGCCTCATCGTCACACGAACTGCTCCGAGGCCTATTTCGTGCTCGAGGGGCTCGTGTCGGTCACTGTGGAGAACGACGAGCTGCGCCTGGGGCCGGAGGGTTTCGTCTTGATACCACGGGGCACGGCCCACACCTTCGGCAACGCCGGTGCGGGCGCGGCTCGTCTGCTGGTGATCCACGCCCCCGCAATGGACGCCTACTTCGCAGGGCTGCACGAGTTGTGGAACCGCCACGAGCCGCCCTCTCCCGATGAGGAGCGGGCTCTCATGGCTCGTTTCGGCATGGAGACGCTCCCGTGACGCAGTGAGGTTGCCCGCTCAGGACAGGATCTTGGCCTTGGCGAGTTGGTATTCGACCTCGGAGAGGGCGCCCGAGTCTCGTAGCCGCGCGAGGCGCTCCAAGCGTGAGACGAGGTCGTCGGCGCCACCGTCTGCCGCGGCGGCCGAAAGCCTCCCGTCCGCCGGCGCCGCGGTCGGCGCCTCGGAGGCACCGGCAGCTAGAGCGGTCCCGGGCGCCCTCGCCCGCCCGAGCGCTCGCAGCGGAGACAAGGCGATCTGGGCAGACTCCGGCGTATCCATCACGCTTCGCAGGAAGAGCTCGCTCGAGTCCGTCTCCAGACGGATGAGCGTCACGATCGTCTTCGTGCCAAAGCGGTCCGTCATCCACTGAGCAGAGGCCTGCTCCATGAGGTCGCCCACGAGCCCGTGCCCACTCGTGGCAAGAAAGGCGCCGGCTGTGGTCGCGCCGGGGCCGCTCGCCTCGATCTCGAGGACAGAATGACCCTCGATCGACCACGAAACGGCGGCATCCGTGACGCTCGTGAACATGATGCTGTCGTCGGACGAGCGGAGGTCCACGACGGCGCCCGGCTTGATGGCATCGCCGTACCCATGCCCACCAAGAAACACCAGGCCGGGCAGCACCACGCGACCGAGGGCGTCGGCTTTCAGCGCGGCCTCCGCATCCCTGAACGGGGTGGACCTCACAGCCCTCTTCGCATTGTCGACGATGTCGTGAGCCAACCGCAGCTTCTCGGGTTTCGTGGTCGCGGCCATGGTCGTCCACAGGTCCACCCAGCCCTGCACCGTTGCCGGGAAGTCCTTCGGCTGCGAGCTACGGAGGATGCTGAGCATCGCGCCGGTGCGGCTGCGACTGAGAGCGATCACCTGCCCAAGTCCGATGCGGATGGGGAAGAGGGCTCGCACGACCTCGGGTGTCCAGGCAACCGGCATCGGCGGGATGGTCGCAGGAGGGCTTGGCTGACCATCCCGAGGAAGCCCGTATCCCTGGCGCACGTGTGGTCCCTCCTCAAAGAGACAGAGTTGGAGACAGCCTCACGCCGAAGTCTCGCGCCGCTGCATCTCAGGCATCGGACGAGGCGGCCGCCGAGCCCCTCGCCGTGACCTGGCATGCGGCCTCAGCGGGGTCAGCCAGCCACCGACGCAGGCGGCCGTGAGCGCGAAGCAGATGCGTGACGCCGTCACTCGTCCGTCAGCCACCGCCTCGACCATGATGAGCGTCGCGTTTCTCCTCCGGCTCAGCGTAGGACGCATCGGGCAGCGCCGCGCCGCTGAGGCGTGAAAGCGACATGCGAGGATGCTGACGTGATCGACCACATCGCTCTTCAGTGCGCAGACGTCCCGGCGAGCGCCGCCTTCTACGATGCCGTCCTCGCCCCGCTCGGCGGGGAGCGGGTGATGGAGTACGCAGGTGTCGTCGGTTTCGGCAGGGGAGGAAAGCCCGTGCTCTGGATCGGGCCGTGCAACACGGGCGAGGGGTTTCGTGAATGCCACCTCGCCTTCAGCGCACCCGATCGGGCAGGTGTCGTCGCCTTCTTCGACGCCGCCGTGAGCGCCGGAGCGGAGATCCTGCACGCGCCCAGGCTATGGACGGAGTACCACCCGAGCTATTACGCCGCCTTCGTGCGTGACCCAAGTGGAAACAACGTCGAAGCTGTCTGCCATTCGCCCGAGTAGCTCCGCGCCCAGGCTCGTCATTCGGTCTTGCGGAACTCCGCGATGGCGACGGACATCATGACGAGGCCCATGAGGGCGACCATGCCGAGCGAGACTCCGACCGGGACGACCCAGCCACCCCAAGTGATGCCCGGCGCCAGCCGCTGGACGTCGGCCGCGGGGATCGTGAGGTAGCTGAAGACGGCGTGACGCATCGGCCCCACGATGTAGGTCAGCGGGTCGATCCTTGTCAGCGCGCTCAGCCAAGCGGGCAAGCCGTTCAGCGGGTAAAGGGCCCCCGACAGGAAGAACAGCGGCATGACCAGCATCTGGGTGAGCGCCATGAAGGACTGGAACTGCTTGATCCGAGCGGCCATCATGAGACCGAAGGCCGTCAAGGTGAACGACAGCAGCAAGAGCTCGCCGATCAGTGTCAGTACCAGCACTGGGTTGTAGGGCACGTGGGCGAACCACATCAAAGCCAGGAAGATGACGCCCTGGAACGTGGCGATCGTGGCACCCCCGAGGCACTTGCCGATCACGAGGCTGGCGCGGCTCACCGGCGCGACGAGCATCTCGCGAAGGAATCCGAACTCCCTGTCCCAGACGATCGATCCGGCCGAGAAGACCGAGGTGAACAACACCGACATCGCCAGCACGCCGGGGTAGATGAACGTCTTGAAGTCGACGCCAGGCGGCATGCCGCGCCCGGCCAAGGTGGACAGGCCGGTGCCGAGGACGAAGAGGAAGAGGAAGGGCTGGATGAGGGAGGTGACGGCACGGAGCCGGTCGGTACGGAACCTGATGAGCTCCCGCCGCCAGACGATGTTGACGGCGCGAAGGTCGTGGCGCAGGCCGTGATCGGGCACGGCCACCCTTATCTCGGCGACTAGGGCGGCCTCGACGTCGGTGCGTGCGCTCGCTTCGGGGACCTGCGTCGTGGCCATCGCTCAGCGCCTCCCCCCGCGCCAGCGCGCCGCCATCTGGCGCATGGCGTCAGTGCCCGACGCCTCGGCGTCGCGGATCGTGTTCCCGGTGTAGGACATGAAGACGTCGTCGAGGGAGGGACGCGAGACGCTGACCGAACGGATGGGTACCGTCAGTTCCGCGAAGAGCCTGGGCACGAATTCCTCCCCGGACGCGACGGAGAAGGTGACGGCGCCGTCGTGCATGGCCGCCTCGATGGCGAAACGATCGGCGAGGGCGGCAATGGCCGCCGCGTCATCGGCCGTATGTATCTGCACCCTGTCCTTGCCGATGCTTGCCTTGAGGGCCTCGGGCGTGTCGATGGCGACGATCTTGCCATGGTCGATGATGGCGATCCTGTCGCAGTGCTCGGCCTCGTCCATGTAGTGCGTCGTGAGGAAGATCGTGATGTCCTCGCGCCCTTTCAGGTCGTTGATGTAGCTCCAGATCGAGGAACGGGTCTGCGGATCGAGACCGACGGTCGGCTCGTCGAGGAAGAGCACATGGGGTGCGTGCAGCAGCCCGCGGGCGATCTCCAGCCGACGCTGCATCCCTCCGGAGAAGGTGCTCACGAGGCTGTCCTTGCGCTCCCAGAGCCCGACCATGTCCAGCACCTGGCGCGTTCTCGGCCCGATGGCAGGCTTGGGCACGGCATAGAGGGCAGCATGGAAGCGGAGGTTCTGCTCCGCTGTCAGGTAGGTGTCGAGCGTCGTATCCTGGAAGACGAGGCCGATGTTGCGACGGACCTCGTCCTGCTCGGTGCTGGCGTCGTGCCCCGCCACCCTCGCAGTGCCCGAGGTCGCGGTCGCGAGTGTGCAGAGGATCTTGATGGTGGTCGTCTTGCCAGCTCCGTTCGGCCCGAGGAACCCGAAGGTCTCCCCTCTCGTCACCTCGAAGTCGATGCCGCGTACGGCCTCCACCTCTCCGTACCGCTTCGTCAGCCCGGAGACCGATATCACCGCCGGCGGGCGGCGGCCATTAGCGCTCACCTCCGGACGTGACGAGTCCTTGAGCGGTCGGCCGGCACCGATACCGCCCTCTGCAGGGAAGCCCGCGTGGGCGGCGGCTGCAAAGGGGCCATCGCCCGGGTCCATGTCGGCATGCATCACGGTGCTGGAGCCTCCCCAGAGTCCTGCATGTCAGCCTACGTCGGGGTGGTAAGGAGGGAGGCAGCGGCGGCGGCGGCCATCTTGTGGTCCTTCTGCCAGGGTGCGCCCAGGGCGCGCCCGGCCGCCTCCAGAGTTGGGTGGATCGACCGCGGCGACACCAGCCGCCGTGGGAGCAGGCCCGCCAAGAGCGCTCCCTCGGCGAGCGCTTCCTCGTAGAGCTCCCCCTCGGCGGCATGCAGAAGAGCATGTGAAGCCAGGATCCGATCGAGCTCGTCGGGCAGGCGGCGGTCCTTGACCACGACGGCGACCTCGGCCAGCGAGAAGCCATCCGCCCGGAGGCCGGCGGCGGCTTCGGCAAGTGCCGCGGCCGCCCGCGTGGCGGCGAGCGCTTCCACTCCCGTGATGAGCTCGGCCGCCTCGCCCCGGCTGAGGTACGAGGCGGCGACGGCGTGGTACGGCTGCGTCGGGAGCACTCCGTCCAGCAGCTCTATCCGCCTGCGACCGAGCACGACGGGAGCGCCGGCGGAGCCTGTCACTGCGACCATCACGGCCCATCCCGAGTGGGCTCGACACCCGATGGCGGCGGCCGCCTTCGCCACGCCGTGTTCCCTACTGCCGCTGGATGCTTTGGAACTCGAACGTGCTCTGGCCGATCACGAGACGGCCCCTCGGCTGGAGGACTACGGACTCGTCGGCGCGAAGCGTCCGCCAGCTGGTCTCTCCAGGGTTGAAGACGCGCGTGCCGTTGTGGGATCCGAGATCGGTGATGACGACGTCCCACTCGTGCAGGCTCACGCGTGCATGCACCCGAGAGATCTTTCCAGTCCCGTCGTCGACCTTGAGGGGGCGCGCCCGCCCGCGGGCGACGTCTTGGGCCTGCTCGGGCTCCCGGCCGAGCACGTAGTCGCCGTCCAGGCTGTACGCCGTCCCGTCGTCCAACAGGAGAACCCCGAGGGGAGGACGCACCCCGTCGACGACGACGACGGAGTTCTGCACCATGGCCAGCCCACAGATCCCGCAGTAGAGGGCGCGGGGGTTGTTGAAGTGACCGCGGGCACAGTTGACGCCCCGCACGAAGGGCTGCTGGGCCGATGCCACCGGTGCCCCTCCCCCGCCGGCCGGCGCCAGCTCGGTCGCCTCGGCGGCCGGCGCCGGCGGCGGAGCCTCCACGCCTGCGTCCGGCGACGAAGTGGCGGGCTCGGGCGCGACAGCCCCGAGCGCGACAGCCTCGGGCGCGACAGCCCCGAGCGCGACAGCCTCGGGCGCGGCGGGCTCGGAGGACACGGCCGCCGACGGCACCGCCCCGGAGGCAACCGCCATCTCGGGCATCTCGGGCGCTGACAAGACCGGCGCCGAGGCGATCGGCGCGACCGGCGCCGAGGCGATCGGCAGGGGCGGCCGCGGCGCCGTGTCCGGGACGGAGAGGTCGAAGAGGACGACATGCTCGTCGAGCTTCGGCGGGGGCGAAGCGGGTGATGGCTTCGGGGCCCAGATCGTGACCCCACCGCCGGGCACGACCCCGTTGCGGAGGTCGAAGGGCACCGAGCCGGGTCGGTTCAGCTGGTCAGGATCGCTCTCTCCCCGGACCGTGAGCGCCCCCGTAGGGGTGAGGTCGGCCGAGACGAGGCCGGTGGTGGCGGCCCCCCGCAGCCGCTCGAGACCGTCCTCGCTCACCACGACGTGACCGTGCGCCACTATGGCGACGTCCCCGTCGACATCGGCGAGGACGCTGAAGGCCGCGGGGACGGAGGCGGCGGCGGCCTCGAGAGCGCCGGCCAGCCCGCTGGCGCCGTCCACCGCCGACGACGCCCGCGCCGCCTCGAGCAGCTCCTCGGCGACCGCCGCAGGGAAACCCGGGGCGAACCAGGCCACGAGGGCGCCCTCACGGCACACGGTGCCGGTGCCTCCGAGCACCTCCACCCGGCGCGCCAAGGTCATCTCGACCCGACCAACGCGGTGATCTGAGTGGCGAGCTCCTCGGCCGTCGCCGGCCGGTCGGCAGGATCCCGCGCGAGGGCGCGGGCGACCACGGCGGCGACGTCGTCGGGTAGATCCGGTGAGATGAGGGGCGGCTCGCTGAGGACCCGGCGCACGGCGGCGAAGGGATCGAGGTCGGCGCGCCCGGGGTGGAGCAGCTGGCCGCCGCTCATCGCCCAGTGCAACGTCGCCCCGAGGGACCAGATGTCCGAAGCACGCGAGGGGACCTCCCCGGTGATGATGGCGGGGTCGATGAACTCGATGTCGGTCACGTCCGGCATCATCGAGACGGACGTCCCGGCGTCCAAGCGCTTGGCCATGCCGAGGTCGGCCAGCTTGGCCCCCGAACCGTACAAGAGGATGCACGACGGCCGGATGTTGCGGTGGGCGATGCCGGCCTCGTGCAAGGCATGCGCCCCCTTGGCGGCATCGGCCACCGCCGCCAGCTTCTCGTCTGGCGTGAGCGCCTGCGTCGGTAAGTCGAGGGTGCCGAGCGACGGGTGCTCCATCGAGTAGAAGAGCTTGTCCCCGTCCTGTCCAGCGTCGTACAGCTCGACGAGATAGGGGGACTTCACAGCCGCCAGGATGCGCATCTCCTCGGCAGCCCGATGGAGCTGCCTCGCCCCGAGCTCGATCTGGGCCACCTTGAGGAGGACGCGGTCGCCGCTGAGGCCGAGGCGACGGGGCGGAATGGCCGTAAAGAGAGGGTCGCGCTCGTCGCGGGAGACGCTGTCGAGAATCTCGTAGTCGGCGACACGGTTCATTCGTCGGCTCCAGCCGATACGCCCGAGCCGGCTCCGACGCCCGTGGCGGGCGACCGCAGACGGCGTGCTTGGTCCAATCTTACGAGGCGCTGGTCCATGCCCACACGCTGGGGGTCTTCGCTCGAGTAGACGAGAGCCAACGTAGCCGACGGCACCGGCGTCCCAACCGGTGGACGGCCGTCAGGAGGCCAGCCGCGGACAACGAGCGGGGCGGCACTGACCGTGCCGTCCACGACAACCGCCTCGGCAACGCCGAGCGCCTGCAGTCTCTCCGCCAACCGACGCATTCGTCCTCGGTCCGAAGGGTTCTCGGGGAGCAATCCAAGCGGACAGGCCGAGGTGTCGCCGCTCCCGAGGGAGATCCAGACTCTCGCGGCCACCTCGAGGGCGGCATTGTCGCCGCTGTCCGGCCCGAACATGGCGATCACTCCGCCGTCGCGCGGGCGCGGGCCCGGCACGAGGGTCACGAGATCGCAAGCGGCTTCGGCGCACAGGCGGCGGGCGGTGTCGGCGTCGCCCACCATGGCAATGCCCGTAACGGCCGCTTTCACCTGTGTGCGGGCAATGAGCGCCGATACGTCGGACTCGACTGCCGAGCTCAGCTGGGCGATCGGCTTCACCGAAACGCCCGGGCAGGCAGCCGCGAGGGCGTTGATCTCCTCGACGGCGGCCGCCATGCGCATGAGAGCACCCGAGAGGTCGGCGTGTTGCTCGGGCTGCTCGGCCGCCCGCAACAAGCGGGCGAGGACGACCTCTCCTCCTGGCCCGGCAAGATCGGCCCCGAGCGCCGTGAGGGCGGCAGGGTCGTCCGAGTCGTTGAGGACGACGAGGACGCTGTAGCGCCCGGCCGAGGCAAGCCGCTGCTGCGCCTCGGCGATGTCGGCCTCGAGGAGGCGGTCAGGATAGACGCGCCGCAGCATGGGCGAGGTCATGAGGGTCGTGGTGACGGCCATGATCACCAGCAGGGTGTAGAGGCGGGTGTCGAGCACTCCGATGGACAGCCCGATGGTCAGCACGACCAGCTCGGTGAGGCCTCGCGTGTTCATGAGCGTGCCGAGTGCCATGGCCCGCCGACTCGTCACGCCCTGGACACGGGCGGCGATGGCCGCTCCGAAGAACTTCCCGCCGATGGCGACCGCCAGGATGAGCCCGAGGTAGGGAAGGTCGCCCACTCCGAGCTGGCGGAGGTTGACCGACAAGCCGGCGACGACGAAGAAGATCGGCAGGAGCAGGAGGAGGATGGCGCTCTCGAGGCGCTCGACCATCTCGGCCACGAGCGACTCCGCCCCCCGCTTGGGGACCGAGGCCCCGAAGAGGAAGGCGCCGAAGATGAGGTTGATGCCGATCTTGTCGGTGATCCAGGCGGACACCAGCGTGCCGACGAGCGTCACGGCGAGGGTGTTGAGCGAGAGAGCACCCCGCTTGGTGTCACGGGCGAAGAGCCACCGCAGGATCGGGCGCGCCCCGAAGAGCACGACGACGACAAAGGCGAACAGCTCGGCCAGCATTCTCGGCAGACTGAGGGCACCCGAGGAGCGGATGACGCCGATCACCACGGCGAGAGTCGTCCAGGCGAGGACGTCGTCGGCAGCCGCGCAGGCGAGCGCGAACGACCCCAGCTCCGTGCCGAGCATGCCCCGCTCGCTGAGGACGCGCGCCAGCACGGGAAAGGCCGTCACCGACATTGTGGCGCCGATGAACAGGGCGAACGGCAGCAGCTTGACCTCGTGCGAGCCGACGAGTTCGAAGTGGCGGTGCAGCGCCAGCGCGAGAAGGACGCCGAGCCCGAAGGGGAGGGCCACCGACGACAGCGACACGGTGGCCGCCACCCGGCGCCGCCCGCGGAGGAGTCCGAGGTCGACCTCGAGCCCGACGATGAAGACGAATACGACGACACCGAGCTGGGCGAGGACGCTGAGGGTCGGCAGGGCAGTGGAGGGGAACAGGTGAGAGGTGAGATGACCCGGGAAGAGGCCGAGCAGGCTCGGACCGAGGAGGATGCCGCCGATGATCTCCCCGATCACCGCCGGCTGGCGCAGCCGCTTGAAGAGCGACCCCATCAGGCGCGCCACCACGATGATCACGGCCACCTCGATGCATACGAGGCCGGGGAGGTCGATCTTCGTCGCGGCGGCGACGATGCCGGGGCTCACACGATGCGGCCGCCTCGATAGCGCCATCTGGGGATGATGACCCTCATGGGCCCGATCGCCACGAGCCAGACCATGAACCACAGCGGGATGAACTGGGCGAGGAACGTCGCCGTCGTGACGGCCGCCGGGTGGGGCGCCGGTCCGATCGCACGCAGGAGCACGTAGGCGAGGATGCCTTCGGGGACGCCCTGCAGCAGGCTGAACATGATCGGCCAGTCCTTCTCCCACCTGAACTGCATGACGGCGTGATACAGGGGCTCCCACAGCACCGAGCCGACGATGGCAACCTCGGCCAACACCCAGTACGTGACCTTGAAGACCGAACCGAGCGGTGCTCCGCTCACATGCGGGCCGATGACCGAGATGAGGGCGGTCCAGGGTATGCCGATGACGGCAAGGAGAAACAGCCGGGTTTCGATCCTGCCCGAGAGGGTCGGTACCATCTCAGCCGCCCGCCACTGCAGGCGGAGCTCCCCGTGCCCACCGCCACCACTCCCGCAGCGAGCGGGCCGACCCGAACGGCGGCACCATGCCGATGGCAACGAGATCGTCGGTGATCTCGCGGGCGGCCAGCTGGAGCCCGAGGAAGGTGTCGACGCCCGGAAAGTACCCCCCGAGCGTGGCCGCGCCCGACGCGTACATCCGCCCTGCCCCCGATCGTGTGCCTCGCACCTCGAAGGTCCGCTCGACGTCGAGCCGCCCGAGAACGTTGCGGCCGGCGCCCGCGTGCTGCAACAGGTCGGCGAGGACACGATGCTCGCTGATGTCGGCCTCGAGCCCGGTGCAGTCGATGATGAAGTCGGCCGCGACCTGCAAGGTGGCCGCCTCGCCCTGCTGGGAAGCCAGATGGATGGCGGTGACGACTTTGTCGTCTGCACCCGGCATGACCTCGAGGACCTCGCCGGTGAGCGTCCGGTACCAGCCCTCCCGCCGCCCGCGCTCCTGCTGGTTCATCCAGTTCTTCCTGCGAGGGGTGTTCGTCCCACCGATGATCTTGTACAGCTGCAGCCGGTCGTCGCCCTCAAGCTTGCGGAACCTTGCCCACAGCTCGCCGCCCCAGACGCTCTTCGGGTAGTTGAACCCCTGATACGCCCAGCCGTCCCCACCCCGGCGGCGGTTGAACCAGTTCGGCCCGTGGGCGCCAGAGATATACGTGCGGAACAGATGGATGATCGTCGTCTTGGCCCCGTGCTGATCGCGGTCGTCGATGAGTCGCTGGAGGACGCGGGAGGCAACGATGCCGCCGCCGCGCACGACGACGACGCCGCTGCGGCGCTGCAGCTCGGCATAGACGTGCTCGTGAGGCTCGTAGGCGTTCACGAC
>Ga0187781_10003475_pt1 | contig 11833 bp, 14 predicted proteins | sample 0715_SJ02_MP02_2_FD_132447 | JGI IMG/M metagenome (GOLD analysis project Ga0187781, IMG submission 132447) | Tropical peat soil microbial communities from peatlands in Department of Meta, Colombia - 0715_SJ02_MP02_20_MG | ecosystem: Environmental > Terrestrial > Soil > Wetlands > Peat | place...
CCCGACCGAGGGCGTCAAGCGGCTCGCCGCCTTCGCCGCGCCGCCCGGCCCGAGCCGGGAGAAGATGGCCGCGTTCCTGCGCACCCTGGTGTTCGACCAGCGCCTGGTCACGGACGAGATGATCGACGAACGGTACGCGGTGGCCTGCGACCCGCAGTCGCTGGCCGCCATGGCGTCCATGGGCGCCTCGTTCTTCGATCCGGCCTCGTACGAGGAGGGACTGCTCTGGCGTGAGGCGCACCGGCTCCGGAACCCGGTCCTGCTCATCTGGGGCCGCGAGGACCGGGTCAACCCGGTCGACGGCGCGCTGGTGGCGATGAAGATGATCCGCCGCGCCCAGCTGCACGTGTTCGGCGGCTGCGGGCACTGGGTGCAGCTGGAGAAGTTCCACGAGTTCAACGCTCTGGCCATCGGCTTCCTGGAGGGCACATGATCTCCTCGCTCGGCTACCTGCGGATCTCCTCCGCCGACGTCGGCGCCTGGCGCGAGTTCGGTGTCAAGGTGCTCGGCCTGACCGAGGGCTCTGCGCCGAAAACCGGGGGGCCCGAGGACGGCGCGGTCTACCTGCGGATGGACGACTTCCCGGCCCGGCTGGTCATCCTGCCCGGGTCATCGGAACGGCTGCTCGCCTCCGGCTGGGAGGTGGCGGACGCCGCCGCGCTGGCCGCGGTGGGCCGCGCGCTGGCCGACGCCGGGGTCGCGTACAAGCCCGGCACCGCAGACGAGGCCGCCGCGCGGCGGGTGGGCTCGCTGCTCCGCCTGGACGACCCGGCCGGGCACACGCTCGAGGTGTTCTGCGGGGCCGCGCTGGAGTCCCGGCCCTCGGTCAGCCCGTACGGGAACCGGTTCGTCACCGGCGACCTGGGCATGGGGCACGTCGTGCTGCCGGTCCCGCCCGGCTCCTCGGCGGCGTTCGACTTCTACACCGAGGTTCTGGGCTTCCGGCTGCGCGACTCCATGCGCATGCCGGCCGAGTTCTTCGGCGGCGCGCCGGGCGATCCGCCGGTGTGGTTCCGGTTCCTGGGCTGCAACCCGCGGCACCACAGCCTGGCCCTGGTGCCGATGCCCGCGGCAGCGGGTATCGTGCACCTGATGATCGAGGTCGCCTCGCTTGACGACGTGGGCCGGGCGCTGGACCGGTGCACCCGGCGCGGCGCGCCGGTGTCCGGCACGCTCGGGCGGCACGCCAACGACCACATGGTCTCGTTCTACGTCCGCACCCCCGGCGGGTTCGACATCGAGTACGGCACGGACGGCATGCTGGTCGACGGCGCGACCTGGATCAGCCGGGAGACCACCGCGGTCAGCCTGTGGGGGCACAGCTTTGCCGGGCCCGCCCACTGACCCGGTGACCGAAGCCGAGCCCGGCCCGACCGCCGAGCCCGGCCCGACCGCCGAGCCCGGCCCGGCCGCCGAGCCCGGCCCGGCCGCCGAGCCCGACACCGAGGCCGCCCGGTACCGGCAGGTGCTCGGCCACTTCTGCACCGGCGTCACGGTGATCACCACCATCGACGACCAACGGCCGGCCGGGTTCGCCTGCCAGTCGTTCGCCGCGCTGTCCCTGGAGCCGCCGCTGGTGCTGTTCTGTCCCAGCCGGTGGTCGCTGACCTGGCCGGTCATCGCCCGGGCCGGGCACTTCTGCGCCAACGTCCTGGCCGACGGGCAGCAGGAACTGGCCCGCAGGTTCGGGGCCAGCGGCGGCGATAGGTTCGCCGGGGTGCCCTGGTCCCCGGCACCGTCCGGGGCGCCGGTCCTGGACGGCGCACTGACCTGGGTGGAGTGCGCGGTCGAGGCGGTGCACGAGGCCGGGGACCACTACCTGGTCACCGGCCGGGTCACCGGGCTCGGCCCCTGCCGTCCCGGCCGCCCGCTGCTGTTCTACCGCGGCCGGTACGCGGCCACCGACCCGGGGGAGGGCCCGGCCGAGGTGGTCGACACGCTGCTGGCCTGGCCGCGGTACGCCGACTGGATGTGAAACACGCTGGTCCGGGCGCGCCGGGGGGGACAGCGCGCCCGGAGGTCAGTATTCGGTGTCGATCGCGGTCAGCGCCGTCTGGACCTTCTCCAGCGGGCCGCGCAGCTGCATCATCTTCAGCATCTTGCCCGCGATCTTGACCTTGCCCTGCATGAAAGCCTTCTGCCCGTCCAGCTCGCCCTTGTTGACCTGCGCCGAGGTCTCGTAGGTCTGGCTGATCGTGACGTCGGCGTCGGCGATGTCACCCAGGCCGGCCGTGGCGCTGCCGTCGGCGAGGCGCAGCCAGTAGCGGACCTCGCCCTGCGGCGCGTCCGAGATCACCATCTGCAGGGCCCCGCTCTTGCCCTTGAGCGCGGCGCGGACCGCGTCGTCCCCGGCCATGGCGGCGTTGTACGCCTCGACCCACTCCTGGGACAGGTACTTGACCGGCATGCGCTCATCTCCCTCATTACCGCCGCGACGAGGCACGGCGGCATGGCCAGACGGCTTCCAGGCAGGGCTCAAGCGCCGGAAACCCGAGTGCGGAGACCAAGCGCTTGCTTGGTAAGCCTAGCCGGGCCCGGGAGGGGGCGTCAACGCCGCGTCGGCTGACCTCGTCTCGTGTGTCCCCGCGCTTAACGGCTTAGATCACGGGTTCGCATCGTTACCGCTCGGTAGGTTCCGTCTCCGCTAGTGTCGCGCCACGCGGCTGTTCGTCAGAGGGCCTGGCGATGCGGGCGGCGGCCTTGGGAGGGCAACATGAAGTTCAAGGTGATCGCGGTCATCTCCGCCGCCACGGCGCTCTGGCTGGGCGTGGCGGGCTCGGCGGCGGCCTCGCCGCTCAGCCACAAGCCCGCGCCGCAGGTCACGGGGGTCCGGCTGCGGTCCGCACTCCTGCCGGCCTCGGCCTTCGGGGACGGGTTCACCGTGACGCAGCGGCTCAACAGCGGTAACAAGCTCTGGTCGCCGCGGGTTAACATCAAGCCGTCGAGTTTGAGCTGCGCGGACTTCGAGCAGTACATATACGTCGCGGGCTTCGGCAACACGGCCGGCGCGATGGACAGCGTCGGCGACCCGAACCCGGATTTTACCAATTACCCCAGCGTCGTCCTGGGCGGCGACCAGGCAGTGCTCCAGTTCAAGACCGCCTCCGCGGCGGCCTCGTTCTACAACGAGGCGTACGCCAGGTACGAGCAGTGCACGGCCTTCACCGAGCCCGACCCGGCCGACAACACCCAGCTCGAGCTGACCCTGCGGTCGCTGTCCAAGACCACGATCGGCAAGAACAACGCATTTCAGGTCATCCAGCTGGTCGACCTCACCGCGCTGCCCGCGCTGAGCTTCTACGCGAACACGGCGATTGTGCTCGCGGGCACGAACGTCTACACCATCGACGACGTGAACGGGACCAACGACCCGATTTCCGCCTCGCTCCTGGGTAACCTCGTCAACCGCGTTCAGGCGCTCTACAAGCACCGCTAGGGGTGTTACGCAGCCGGGCGCGGAATACGGGCGGTCACCACGCAGCGGGCACCGTCGTGTGGGACGAAGGTGACCGCCTCCCGGCGGATCCGCGTGGGCCGCCGCGATGCAGGCCGGAGCGACACCGCCCGCAGCACCTCGGGGAGGACGATCCGCATCTCGAAGGTGGCGAAGCTGGCCCCTATGCACCGCCGCAGGCCGCCACCGAACGGGAACCAGCCGAAGGCCGGCGGCGGCTGGCCGATGAACCGCTCTGGCCGGAAGGCCGCGGCGTCCGGGTAGAGGTTCTCCCGCCGCTGGGCTAGGTAGATGTTGGGGGCCAGGATCGCTCCGGCGGGAATCATGTGCTCGCCGATCGGGGTGGCCTCGCGCACGTGCCGGTCGACGAGCGCGATCACCGGCCGGACCCGCAGGGTCTCCATGATCGTGGCGTCCAGGTATTCCGAGCCGCCCTCCGCCGCCTCGGCGGTCAGGCGGCGTAGTGCGGGCGGATGGTGCAGCAGCAGATCAAAGGCCCAGGCCAGCGCCGTCGCCGTGGTCTCGTGCCCGGCGAACAGCAAGGTGATGAGCTCGTCACGCACCTCGTCGTCGGTCATGGCCCCGCCCGCCTCGTCGCGGGCCAGCAGCAGCTGGGACAGGACGTCGCCACGCTGGGTGAGGTCGGCCGCCCGCCGCCGCTCTCCGATCTCCGCGTACAGCGCGGCGTCGAGCTCGCGCCGGGCCTGCACGAACCGCGCCCACGGCGCGCGCGGCCCGAGCCGGCGACCGCGGGTGGCGTACAGCAGCAGCGGATTGCGGCCCAGGCGGGTGACGGTGACGATGCGCCGGCGCAGGTCGTCGGCGCGAGCGGTCCCGTCGACCCCGAAGATGACCCGCACAATGACGTCGAGGGTGATCGACTGCATGCACGGGCGCAGCGCGAACGGGGTGCCGGCCGGCCACCGGGCGATCTCCGCCCGCGTGATGTCCCGGATGGCGGCGTCCCAGGCGCGCATCCGGTCGCCGTGGAACGCGGGCAAAATCAGCTTGCGCTGGCGCAGGTGCTCGGGTCCGTCCAGGACGAGCACCGAGTGGGGCCCGACCAGGGGCTCCAGGATCAGCGCGTTGGCCTCGCCGGCCCGGAGCACGTCGTGGTTGCCGCCGAAGACGGCCTTCACCAGCTCGGGGTCGGCCACGTGGACCAGGTCCATTCCGAACGGCAGGCGCATGGTGAACACGTCGCCGTAGGCCTGCCAGCAGTGGTCGAGGAACCAGATCGGCCGCTTCAGCCAGAACCAGGCCTGCACCACGCGCGGACCGCGCGGCCCGTCCGGCAGCCCGGGTTCGAGCACGGCCGGTCCGCCGCGATCACCCACGAGTTCCTCGGTGAGCGGGGGCGACATGTCCCGATTATCGCCCTTCTGGGGCCCGTTCCTGAAGGACCGCGGTCCGGGCGATGTCGAGCCCGTGCTCTTGTTCCGCCCAGCCGATCACGCTGAGGGTGCCGATCGCCATCAGCAGGCCGGCCAAGGCCAGCCAGACGATGAGCGCTGAGGACGCGGCGAGCAGCACGAGCTGCATCGGGTCCGCGTACGGGCGGACGATGCCGACACCGTCCGCGCCCTGGAAGAGGAGGCCCGCGCCATCGCCGATAACCTGCGCTGCCAGCCGCTGCTGGACTGGGCCGCCAGCATCAAGCCTGCGGAATCCCCGGTACGGGATTAGATCGCGGCGCCGCGCGATCCAGAACAATCCGCGGCGGCGGCCCTGGCTGGCTGTAACCCGCCGCCTTGGCCCGTCAGCAGTCGCTGGATCTCCGCCACGAGCTGCTTGGCGGGTGGCATGCCAGGCAGGTCGACCTCGGTCTGGGGGTTGCGGCCTTCGGCGATGCGCTGCCACCGGTTAAGCGCTATCTGGGTGAAACGAGGGTCGGTGAATACCCAGAACCGATCGGCGGTGATGGCGTCCGCAACCAGGTCGGCCACGGCGGCAGGCGCCATCCCTTCCTCGACTGCGCCCTGGACGTGCGGAGTCATTACCTCGGCGGTCACCGCGGGCGGGGGGACCTCGCCCAGGCTCTTCGGCCAGTTGCGGGTGGCTTGGTCGATGCTGGTGCGGACCCAGCCCGGGCACAAGACGCTGATCCCGACAGGCAGCCCCGCGATCGTCATCGCCTGGTACAGGTCTTCGGAGATAGCGACCACGGCGTGCTTGGCCGCGTCGTAGATGGGACCGACGCCTGGGATCAGCCCGGCGACGCTCGCCGTGTTCACGATGTGGCCTTCGCCCTGCGCGGCCAGCAGCGGCAGGAAGGCCCGTATCCCGTGGACGACTCCCCACAGGTTGACTCCGAGCACCCACCTCCAGGTGGAGAGCGGGCCGAACCACGGGTCGGCATCGCTGGCCACGCCCGCGTTGTTGCAGACCACGTGCACCGCTCCGAAGCGGTCAACCGCGGCAGCCGCCAGGGCATTCACCGCCGCCTCGTCGCTGACATCGGTCGGCACCGCCAGCGTCTTCACGCCGAGGCCTGCGACCTTCTGCTCGGCGGCCTGCAACGCAGGCTCCTCGACGTCGGCCAGAACCACGTCGAGCCCGGCGCGGGCCAAGCGCTCGGCCAGCGCCAAGCCGATGCCGCTGGCGGCCCCGGTAACGACAGCAACCTTCCCTGCGCTCAGCTCCATGGCCGCCTCCCTGATCAACGTGGCTTCACGCTACACCGCCGCCGCTCACCGCCGCCGCGGCGCGCACGGCGATCTCGTGGTCCTGGACGCTGGTGGCGCCGGATACGGCCACCGCGTCGGCCAGCTGGCCGCCGATCCGCACCGGCACGCCGATCGCCTGCTCGGCGATCTGCCGGGCGGCCGCGAGTCCGAGCAGCGTATCGATGGCTGCGCCCCCAGCGGCCGCGCCGCGCGCGGCTGCCTCGGCCGGCTCCCGGCGATGTGCGCGATGGCCTGCTGCGGGTCCGCGCAGACGGTCACGTTGGCTAGGTCCCGGTCGTCGATGACCAGGTGGTCCGCGAACGAGCGCAGCACCTGCGGCCACCCGGCGCCCAGGAAGATCAGCTCCGCGGCGACCGGCTCGGTCTGCAGCGCGGCCCAGGCGATCGCGGCCTCGGACAGCGTGCCGATACCGCCGTTTACGGCCACCATGGCGTCGGCCGAAAGCAGGTGGCCCAGCCGCTCCGGATAGCTGTCCGACCAGCGCAGCTCGTGGTTCCACCGGTTCGGGGTCAGGTGGGACCAGCCGCGCATGGGCAGGCCGATGACCCGGCCGCCAGCCTGCGCCGCGGCGCGGGAGGTCACCTCCATCAGCCCGCCGTAACCGCCGGTCATCACCGTCCAGCCCTCGACGGCGATGGCCGCGCCGATCTGCTCGGCGGGCAGGCAGCGCGGATCCGGCGGCGAGAGCCGGGCCGATCCGATGACCGCGACGGTGTACCTGGTCGGCGACGAGCTGATAGCCGCGCACCCCCTTCTTGCGGTTGAGGGTGATGATGGCGCCGCGCAGGACCCCTTCGGAGTACTCGCTGCCCGGGTTGATGGCCAGCGTACGGCCGATCCGGGCCTCCCTGCGCGCGTCGGCCGCCGCCACGCCGAGCATGAACTCCACCGACAGGTGCGCGGTCACGGCGAAGGTGGAGCTGATCGACTTGCCGGTGATGAACCGCACGCCGCCTCCCAGATCTCCTTGAGCCGGTAGGGGAACGCGATGCCGGCCGCGGAGACCAGGATGAACGCCGCGATCTGGGCCAGCAGCCCACCGAGCAGGCTGGCCCGCGCGATGTTGATCAGCGCGAGCAGGGCCAGCTCGCCGGTGACCGTGCAGACGATGATCGCGATGACCGGCGAACGAGCCCTGGTGCCTCCACCCGGTCCAGTGCGAACCCTCCCGGCCATTCGAGCAGGTCTTCGGCGGCCCCGGTGCAGGCGAGCAGCCGGTCAGTCAACGCGACTGAGGCAATCTGCCCAGGTCTGGTCAGCGGCCGGTCCAGCGGGGCGGGCGGCGCTCGGCGAAGGCCCGCACGCCCTCCTGCGCGTCCTCTGAGGACAGCATCGCCCGGTAGGCAGGCAGGCCGTCACCGCGCATGATCCGGTACCCCTCGGCCACGGCGGTGCCCTCGGTCTCGCGCATGATCTCCAGCGCGGCCGCGACCGACAGCGGCGCGGCCGCGCAGATCGCGCGGGCCAGCTCGAACGCGGCCGGCATCAGGTCCTCGAACGGCACGACCCGGTTCACCAGGCCCCAGCGGGCGGCATCGGCCGCGCCGATGCGTCGGCCGGTGAGCAGCCACTCCACCGCGATCGGGCGCGGCAGCCGGGACGCCAGGCGGAGCAGGCCGCCGGCGTCCGGGACCAGGCCGAGCGTCACCTCGGTGAGCGCAAACTCCGCGTGCTCGGCCGCCACCACCAGGTCGGCGGCCAGGACCAGCTCGAAGCCGCCGCCCAGGGCCAGCCCGTTGACCGCGGCGATGACCGGCTTACCCAGGTCGAAGAACTCGGTCAGGCCCGCGAACCCGCCCGGCCCGTGGTCGGCCTCGATGCCCTCCCCGGCCGCGGCCGCCTTCAGGTCCCAGCCCGCGCTGAAGAACCGCTCGCCCGCCCCGGTCACGATGGCGGCGCGGAGCCCGGGCTCGGTACGGAGCCGGTCGAACGCGGCGTATAGCGCCCGGCTGGTCGGGACGTCGATCGCGTTGGCCTTGGGCCGGTCCAGGGTGATGACCAGGACCTGGCCATCCACCCCGACCCGGACGTCCATCGACCTCACGCTCCGTACGGACGCAGCAGGGACCGGGCGATGATATGGCGCTGGATCTCGCTGGTGCCGTCCCAGATCCGCTCGACCCGGGCATCGCGCCACCAGCGTTCGGCCGGAAACTCGGACATCAGGCCCATGCCGCCGAAGATCTGCACCGCGGTGTCCGTCATCCGGCCCAGCATCTCCGAGGCGTACAGCTTGGCCATCGCGGCGTCGGCGTCGGTCATCGTGCCCTGGTCGCACCTGGCCGCGGCCCGCAGGGTGAGCAGCTCGGCCGCCTCCAGCTGCGTGGCGCAGTCGGCCAGCTGGAACCCCACGCCCTGGAACCGGCCCACCGGCTGGCCGAACTGCCGCCGGGTAGCCGCCCACTCGGTCACCGCCTCCAGCACGCGGCGGGCGCGGCCGACGCTCATGGCGGCGACCGTCAGCCTGGTCGCGCCCAGCCACTGGCCCATCAGGTCGAAGCCGCGGCCCTCCTCGCCCAGCAGGTTCGCCGCCGGGACGCGGCATCCGGTGAACGACAGCTCGCACTGGTGGTAGCCGCGGTTCGACACGCAGCCGGGGCCGCGGGTAACGGTGAGGCCGGGGGAGTCCTTGTCGACCAGGAACGCGGTGATCTGCTTCTTCGGGCCTCCGAAACCGCCCGTAGCCGCGAACAGGATGACAAAGTCGGCCACGTCGGCGTGGCTGATGAAGTGCTTGGTGCCGTTGATGAGGTAGTCGTCTCCGTCCCGGCGCGCGGTGGTGGACATGGAGCGGATGTCCGAGCCGGAGCCCGGTTCGGTCATCGCCACGCAGTCGTGCCGCTCGCCGCGGATGGCCGGGATCAGGTAGCGCTGCCGCTGGTCGAAGTTGCAGCCCTGCAGGATGTTGCTCGGCCGCTCGACCAGCATCTGCAGGGCGTAGCTGGCCCGGCCCAGTTCGCGTTCGGCCAGCACCAGGGACACCGCGTCCAGCCCGCCGCCGCCCAGCTCGGCGGGCATGTTGGCGGCGTACAGACCGGCGGCGATCGCCTTGGCGCGGATCTGGCCAGCCAGCTCGGCCGGGACCTCGTCCTGGCGCTCGACCTCGTCCTCGTGCGGGTAGAGCTCCTTCTCCACGAAGGCGCGGACGGTGTCCACGATGAGCCGCTGCTCCTCGCTGAGCATGAGATCCATCAAGCCTCCGGCGGGATGCGAATGGAGCGCCCCACGTACCCGGGCACCCGCAGCGCGGCGGCGTGCGCCGCGCGTATCTCGCGGAGCCGGCCGGCGATGGGCTCGGGGAACGGGGCGGCCTGGCCCGCCCGCGTGTCCACGTGCAGCAGCATCTGCTCCGCGGTGGCGATGAGCCCGTCCGCCACCCGGTACATCTCGTGCAGGATGTGCAGCCGCTTGGCGTCGGTGCCGAGCACCTGGATGGTCAGGTTCAGCCGCTCGCCCTCGCGGGCTTCGCGCAGGTTGCGCAGGTGGGTCTCGACCGTGTACAGCGAGTGGCCCGCCGCCCGGTAGGCGTCGTCGACCCCGAAGAACCGGAAGAAGGCGTCCGAGCTCTCGCCCATGATCAGCAGGTACGCGGATTCGGTGAGGTGGTGGTTGTAGTCGGTCCACTCGGGCGAGACCGTCACCTCAGGTAGTCTGAATGGGGCCGGGATGTCCATCATGTTCACGATACGAACGATCTGTTACTACTGTGAATCGTAGCCAGACGCCGAGACGAGGGTCAAGAGCGGCCGTCACACGTGCATCACGGCTGCCCCAGCGGTGGCCCAGCTACGGGACAAAGGGCTGGTCGTCACTGTTCACGGCCGCGGCTCTTTCGTCGCGCCCGCGAGGATCAGACGCGGGGATAGCTGGGGGCCTTAACCCTGCAAACGGCACTTAGGTGATCGGGGAGGGATCATTGACGTACCGTCACAGTTATCGAGCTAGACGTGATAGAAAGTTCCACTTGCCATAGCATCCCGATATGGACCCGGTGGTCGAAGCGGCGTGGATCGCCGCCGGTGCGGCCGCCGTAGGCGTGATAGGCACTGCAACAGTGGGGATCGTGGGTTTCTTCACCTCACGATCGACGAACAGGTCAACTATCGAGGCCGCCCACGCTGACGTCCGGCAGACGCTGAAGGCCACACGCGCAGGAGAGATCGCCGACCTCTACAGCAGGGCGATTGATCAGCTTGGCTCCGAGAAGCTCCACGTGCGGATCGGCGGCATCTACGCGCTAGAGCGTGTCGCCCGCGACTCTGAAGAGGACCACCCGATTGTGATGGACGTGCTCACCGCATTTATCCGCGAGTACTCACGCGAGCAGTGGCCGCCGCCAGATCGCCGCGAGCCGAGGCGATGGACACGGCCCGACATTCAAGCTGCCGTCTCCGTGGTTGGACACCGGGAGGTAGAACGCGATACCCAGCGGATTGACCTCTATGGCGCGATCCTCATCAACGCCAACCTCAACAACGCGGACCTCCGCAGCGCGAGCCTCCGAGGTGTGAACCTCACGGGTGCATACCTCTACGACGCGATCCTCGTCGATGCGGACCTCCGCGAGGTGACGCTCGACGGCGCGCACCTCCATCGCGAGGACTTCACCCGCCCCGCCGACCTTACCGGTGCCATGTGGTCTGAAGATAAGCCATTTCCGGAGGGCTGGAAGCTACGCACCGGCTCTGATCGGCTAGAACGGCGGGATGCCGGGCCTCCGACTTCGGGCCGGCACCGGTGAACCATCTCAAACAGATTTACTTCGTCACCCGACCAAGTTCGGTGCGGGACTGGGGCGTGTGACAACTTCAGGGCACTCGAAATGCCGTTGCAGGGTTAATTGTCGGTGTCTGTATCCGCCTTACCTGCGCGCTCGACGACCGCCGGGCAGCGGAAAGACCAGGGGCGGCGCGCGAAGGTTGGGTTGAGATCGCCGCGAGCAGGTGGCCGCCCGCGCTGTGGTGCGCGATGGGGCGGGTCAATGGTTTCGGGGGTTGGCACCGCGATGCGGCCGCGCCTAGGGATGATCGTGATCGGCGTCAGCGGGGCGGTGAGCGAGTGAGTTGGAGGCCGCCTCACGGGCGGCCGCGGATGGCTGCGTCGGCCGTATGGGAAACAGAGGGCTCCCACACGCAACTCCACAGCGTTCGCGTGAGCTTGCTGACCCTAGGCTGACTTGGCTCGGCGGGCGGCAAATTCAGGTCTGTCCCTGCTCATCCAGGGCCAGGCTCATCTCGCCGGACCACGGGTCGGCGACCCTGACCCCTTCCCTCCCGTCAGAGGCCTGGGGAGCACCGAGCGCCCGGCAGGACCGGCCGCGTGCCCGGAGACCTCGAGGAATCCCGGGCCGAGGAAGAACACCAGGCCGGGATCATCCGGGGGACCGAACTCTGCCCGGCGGACGCTGGCCTGACCACGGCATGGCAGTGCCCGGCCCCGGCTGACAGTCAGGTCATCGTGCGGCCCCGGGCCTAGCACTGTAACCGCCCGGCGGTCATTCCACGGCGGCTCCGCGATGACTGTGAGTGTTCCCAGGGTGGGGCGAGCACGTCACAAACGAAGCGTTCGATGCTGACCGGAAACTAGCCCCCATGGAGGGCAGCAGCCAGCCGCCCACCGCAGCATGGCTGCGAAGGTCATGCGTGACCTGCGGACATTACGGTAAGTGGCGCGTCACTCCGGACTGTCGCGA
>Ga0187781_10003476_pt1 | contig 11832 bp, 11 predicted proteins | sample 0715_SJ02_MP02_2_FD_132447 | JGI IMG/M metagenome (GOLD analysis project Ga0187781, IMG submission 132447) | Tropical peat soil microbial communities from peatlands in Department of Meta, Colombia - 0715_SJ02_MP02_20_MG | ecosystem: Environmental > Terrestrial > Soil > Wetlands > Peat | place...
CTTCTACACGGTGCTGCTGATCTGCTCCAGCTTGACGATGGCTCTCGGGGTCCGCGCAGCTCAGCTTCGCCGGCAGACCGCTCTGACCATTTACCTGATCCTGACCTGGATCATGGGTTTTGCCTTCGTCTACATCAAGCTGCGGTACGAGTGGTACGGAGATTATCTCGAGGGTTTGGTTCCCGGTGTGAACTTTGCCCCGAGCCGTGAAAGTATGGAGATGATTCACCACTTTCACGCCAGCTTGCCGCACCTAGCGTTGTTCTTCATTTTCTACTTTTGCATGACTGGCCTTCATGCCCTGCACATGATCGTGGGCGTCGGCCTGCTCACGACGCTGCTGATTTTCACCCGCCAGGGCAAGGTCACCGGGGGCAATTACAACTGGGTCGAGATTGTGGGGCTCTACTGGCACTTCGTGGACATTGTGTGGATCTTCCTGTTTCCCCTACTTTATCTGATCGGCGGGCGCTATGTCTGAGCACGTCCTTCCCAAAAAGCTGTACTTCGCGGTTTTCGCGGCCTTGACTGTATTGACGGCAATCACCACCGCTGTCGCCTTCATCGACCTCGGTCCCTTCAACACTGTGGTGGCGCTTGTGATTGCTGTGTTCAAGGCAAGCCTGGTTGTGCTGTTCTTTATGCACCTGAAGTATCAGACAGGCATGACGCGCGTGGTGATTTTAGCCGCCCTGCTGTGGCTTGCGGTGCTGATCGGTATTACCATGAGCGACGTCTTCACCCGGCATTGGACCCAAAGAGGATCGCCCTGGGAGCGCAGTTCGGTCCTCTCACCTTACAGGCACGCAGGTTCGACGGCCTTACGGCTACAGGATCGCGTGTAAGAGCTTTATGGCAACCGGCACGCTGTCCAAGGCGCCGCCCTCCGAGTTCGAAACAACTCTCTCCAAGCCTGATCTCAAGGATTCCGGGAATGGCCCCGGCGGCATTGATCCTGGTGGGGGCGATTTCGGCCGTTGGAATCCCATGGGCTGGAACACGCCCGCCTCCGCAAGCCGCGCCGGCATCTACGCCGCTTTGGCGTCAGTCTCGATGCTCTTCATCAGCTTGGCGTTGATCTTCTCCTGGCGAAAGCACGCCGGCGCAAATTGGGTTGAAACTCCGCTTCCCCGAGTACTCTACGCGGATACTGTGGTGCTGTTGATGAGCAGCGGGACGTTGCAACTGGCCCGCCGAGCGCTGGCGACGGACCACGCCCGCGCCTTTCGGTCCTGGCTGTATGTGACGCTGGGCCTGGGTCTGGCTTTTCTCGTGGGGCAATGGACCGCATGGCGGAAACTGCTCGCTGCCGGCGTCTACATGACAGGCAATCCCAGCAGCGCACTTTTCTACGTAGTGACCGGGGCCCACGCCCTGCATCTAATCGGCGGGCTGATCGCGTTGCTGTACCTCACCGTGCGCGTAAGGGAGATTCGTTGGGGCCTGCGACGCCATACGATGGTGGAAGTCACCGCCATCTACTGGCATTTTATGGACTGTTTGTGGCTTTGCCTGCTGGGGCTACTGTTGGCATTGCGGTGAGCGATCCGGCCACCGGCACGAGCGTCAACAAACCCGATACTGATTCTCATGCGAAGCAAGTCTGATTCTTTCGGCGGCAATTGGAAGCCACAGCTCCATACAGCACTCATACTGCTCGCCATAGCACTGGCTGGCGCAGGCTTCGCTGCAAAGGTGCGCGCTCAGAGTCGTGCCCGTCATGTGCAGCCCAAGTGGAAGCTGGTGTGGAGCGACGAGTTCGACGCCGCGGACGGCTCAGCGCCCGACGCGACATGGTGGACCTACGACACGGGCGTCGGCGGAGCCGGATGGGGAAATAAGGAGCTCGAGTACTACACGAAGCGGCCCGATAACATCTCCATTCAAGGCGGGAATCTGGTCATCACTGCCCGCCGTGAAACCTTCAGCGGTCCGGCGGACCCAGACTCCACGCGCCAGGATGCATCCGGCAGCGCGCGGGTCCTAACTCGCGAATACACGTCTGCGCGAATAAAGACGCAAGGTCTTTTCTCGCAGGCCTATGGTCGCTTTGAGGCCCGAATCCGCATCCCGTCGGGGCAGGGCATGTGGCCCGCGTTCTGGATGCTCGGCGCCGACGTGGACAAAGTCCACTGGCCGGCCTGCGGTGAAATCGATGTTATGGAGAATATCGGCAAGGAGCCTTCGACGGTACATGGCAGCCTGCATGGCCCGGGACCCAACGGCGCTGGTACTGATGACATGACCGGTGGCTTTGAGCTGCCGGGCGGTCAGCGCTTCTCCGATGGGTTTCATGTGTATGGAGTCGAATGGCAGCCTGGCGAGATTAACTTCTACGTGGACAAGACAACATACTTCACGGCCACGCCCCGCGGGATGCCACACGGCACCGGGTGGGTCTTCGACCATCCGTTCTTTCTGCTCTTGAATCTCGCGGTTGGAGGGAATTGGCCGGGCAGCCCCGACAGCAACACTCAGTTTCCCCAGCAAATGCTTGTGGATTATGTCCGCGTCTACGCACCCGCGCATCCGTTAGCCGCGGCTCCGCGCCCCTATGGTGATCGTTGGTTGGACGCGCCGTCGCAACTCAATCCACTTCTGATGCCCGCCGCTCCCATCTCACTTCTGCGCGAGCTGCCGTGAAGCAACCGTGAGTTCATAGGTTGCCGGGCCCGCCTGTGTCTGCGGATTCCAGACGGCGACCTCGATTTCGTCGCCAGGGCTCAACTTCCACCAGTGCTGGCCGTAAGCGCCGGCAAAACCCGTCACCACGATTTCCGAATCCGTCCACGATGCCACGTTTAACGTGACCTCGTCCCAGTTTTCCGGGATCAGCCGTCCGGCGGCCCAATGGCTTGTCTTGTCGCGGATTGCGAGAAAAGGTGTGTCCCCGTTGGCGTAATAGGTATGGACACCCAAGCCTTGACCCTTGATGACAATCACCTGATTGGGTCTCGGTTCGATGAGTGAGATCGAACTGATGACCGGCCTGGGGCTGGCAACTTCCACCGCATGGAAGGCAGCACTCTTATGCCACTTTGCTGACTGGACTCGCATCAGGCCGGTTCCCACGGCGACAATCGCGAGCGCCAGCGCGGCCACGGCCGTTACTTTCATAATGGGGTGGCGCCTCAGAGCGCCAAATCTGACATCGGCTGCCTCGCCCTGGGGCGTCGTGATCGCGCTTGGTCCCTTTAACTCAAGCCAGCGGTTCAGTTCCGCTGAGTCTGCAAAGACGGAGTGGCCGCTGCTTCCCGGCACGCGGCGGACAGGTAGTCCCTTTTCGCGCTCCCACCGCTGCACTGTACGCGGCGACGTACCCAGGTACTCGGCTAATTCCTTCCAGCCAACCAGCTTCCTAGCAGCGCCCTCTGCCATCGTTCCCCCTGCGACAAACCCCTCGCCAACACCAGAGTGGCGTCAAATGGCGTAATTTGACGTTTGACATCCCTAGCTAATCAGACTAGAAGTAGAACTGTCAAGGGCGAGCCAGCCTGAGGGGCCACGTGATCCGTAACCAGGTAGTTTAAAAGTGGGGGGGAATGGAACGTGGCCCCAGTCTTTCCAGTCAGCGCCACTTAACTACCCTTCTATAACCCCGTTCTCAGTCCCGCCATCTGCAGATTCTGCCCTGCGGCCGCTAGTACTTCAGGCTCAGCGCCAGGGCATGCCAGTTGAATATAAAGAGCGTCAGGCCGATACAGGCGATCGCGATCGCGGTTTCGCCAATCTTGCCCCAGAACCACCGCTCGCGATTCCCCCAGCTTCGCAGAGCGTTATAAACCACTGGGAACATTCCGATCACACCGATCAAGCCCGCAAGCTGTATCAGGCGCATCCAGGGATCGAAGGAATCGCTCAGCAGGCTCAGATTTTGCTCGGCGAACGACCCCAACGCAACCCAGGCGAGCACGAAGGCCGCGTCGATCAGGCAGACGATGCGCGCCAGGCTCCTGGCTTTCCGTTCCTGCCGATTCAGCTCAAGCGGTCGGCTGTAATGCCAGCGAAACCACGCCGTGAGCGGCCAAAGGATCACGGCCAGCACAAAAATGGCCAGGCTCCCAAAGAAAAGGACGGTGTTCAGCGGAGCGCTCTTGTACCAGGGCCTGTGCTGGAACACGATGGCGGGGAAGTCGAAGCAGAGAATAGGTCGCCCCGACGCATCGCGGACGAAAGCCACGCGCGACTCATCCTTTTGACTCTGGAATACCCAGGGCGCGATCTCGCGCATATTCTTGAACTCGCTCCCCCCCAGGCCGCCGACCGTAATCGTGCCGTCGGGGTTGGCATAGACCTTGACTTGGCTGAATGCCGACTCCATGCTGACGACCGTCGTTTCCGACCGCCGACTGCTGAGGTAGGCGCCTGCAACTTCCCGGGCATCGCGCTTGGCGCTGGCCAACGCCGGCTCCTCGGGCTTGGGGGCGGGGAAATAGCGGTCCATGAACTTCTCAAACAGCATCGAGCGATCGCTCAGATTCCCTTTGCCGGCGCTGTTGTATGAGACAAACAGGCCCACGTGCGAGTCCAGGATCAAACCAAGCTCGCTGTGAAAGTAGATTGTGTCGCCGCCGTGGCCGATGATGCGGCGCCCATTGAGACTGCTTTCATAAAAGCCCAGGCATATATGGTTGAGCGCCGGAGCAAGCCCAAACTGGCGCGAGTGCATCAGCTCAACGGTCTCCGGACGCAGGATCGCCGTGCCGTTGTATTGGCCGTTTTCCAGGTGCGCGACCATGAAGTGGGAGATATCATCGGCGGTTGTAGAGAGCGCGCCGGCGGGCGCGTCCCAGATCACCTCGAAAGGATGGGACGGATCAGTCGCCGCGATGTAGCCGCTCGACATCAACGGTTTCAGATTCGCCGGCAGCGGCTGCACGAAGGTTGAGTGCGTCATGCTCAGCGGCTTAAAGATGTGCTCGTCGACGTATTCGGGGAAAGGCTGCCCGGAAACGCGCTGCACGATATACCCCGCCAGCGCCGCGCCGTAGTTGGAGTATGCGGGGATGGCGCCAGGCGGGAAGATGCGTCCGGGGACGTGGCTGGCAAGATAAGGTCCAAGCGGCTCAATGTGATTCGTATCGAGGATGAGGTTCTTGAAGCTTTCCTCGAAGCCCGGCGTGTGCGTCATCAGATTACGCAGGGTGACCGGCTTCGGGTAGGTAGCCGGAATCTTGAAGTCGAGATAATCGTTCACGTCGCGGTCGAGGTCGAGCTTGCCCGCCTCCACTTGCTGCATGACCGAGGTCCACGTGAAAAGCTTCGAAATCGATCCCGGCCGGAACAGGGTGCCGTCAGTGGTTACCGGCGTCTTCTTGCCGACGTCGGCATAACCGTAGCCTTTCGCGAACAGCGGCTGGCCGTCCTTGACCACCGCCACAACGGCCCCCGCGATGTCATCGGCCTTGAGTTCGGTGGGGATCAGCCCGTCGAGAAAGGCTTCGGCGTCGGCCGCCGTCAGGTCGTGAGCCTGCGGCGTGGCTGATGTCGCAACAGGCTGCTGTGCAGCTTGTGGCGCCGGCTTTGGCGCTGTGGCAGGTGAAAGTGCCGGCCCTTGCGCCATCCCGTTCCACCCTGACGGCAGCAAAGCCGCCGCCAGCACTGCCAGCCCAGCCAATGCAGCACTGGCCGATCCGACAATTGAGAGTGGCTTTGACATGAATCCCCCTTGCGCGCTGACAGGCAGAGCATCGGCGCAATGACGGACTAATATCCCGCTTTGCCGCGCTTCCTTCAACGACTATTTACGCTCCCGAAGGCTGGCGGCTGGCGAAATACCTGCGGATGGCGGCGACCAGGCCCGGAATAGTGTACTCCGCTGCTTCCACTACCACGTGAAATCCCAGTGAGCGCGCGGTTTCCGAGGTGATGGGACCTATGGACGCGGCACGGATGTCCGCTGGCGACACCGCGCCCGGTTCCGCGCGATCCTCCACCAGGCGTGCAAAGTTGAACGCGGTCGATGAGCTGGTGAAGGTCACAAGATCGGGCACAGGATCGAGAAGCGCCCGCAACCCATCCCGGTCGAGCGACGGCAGTCCGGTCTGGTAGGCTTCTACCACTTCGACGTGCGCGCCGCGTTCGGCCAGCACCCGCGGTACAACGTCCCGGGCCACTTTGGCGCGCGGGATCAAAAACCGCTTCCCCGCGAGATCGCGCTTCTCGAGCGCATCGAGCAGCCCTTCGGCGCGATAGCTCTTTGGCACGAAGTTCACCCGTATGCCGGCCGCCTCAAGTTCGGCGGCAGTTGCGGGTCCGATGGCGCCAACCTCCACGTGTTCGAGTTCAGCAGCGCCTCGTCCGGCGACCGCCAGGCGTTCAAGTAACTTCTGAACTCCGTTGACAGAAGTCAGCACCAGAAAATCGAATTCGGGGAGCCGGGCGATCGCGTTATCGAGCGTAGACCACGAATCGGGACCGCGAACTTCGATCGTCGGGATCGAGATCACCTGAGCGCCCAGCGCTTCGAGAGGCTGCGTTAGCGCGTCGCTCTGGGCGCGAGCGCGGGTGACAGCGATGCGTATTCCGGCGAGTGGCAGGGAAGGCATGATGGCTTCGGAAATCTCCGGCGGCCGCCGCCAGCGCCGGGAAGACTGGGACTTCAGAGAATCTGAGCCTGCGAAAGACTGTCCAGGATTTCGCGCGCGCCCTGCCGCACCAGGTCGTCCGCCACCCGGTTCCCCAATTCCTCCGGCTTGGCGAGCGGTCCGGAGGCGCTGGTGCGGATCAATCGGGTACCGTCGGGACTGGCGACGACCGCCGTCAGAAACAGTTGGTCGGCGTTAGGCTCCGCGTAAGCGCCGACGGGCGTCGAGCAGTCGCCGCCCAGGCACCATATCACCGCTCGCTCGGCGCGCACCGCGTGACGCGTCGTGCGATCATCAAGCGCCGAGGCCGCGCGTTCGACCGACGATTCACCCGTCATCGCGTCGGCCCGCGTCTCGATCCCGAGTGCACCCTGACCCGGAGCAGGGCAGAGGCGATCGGGGCTGAAAGTCTCGCTGATACGCGCTTCGAGACTAAGGCGGATAAGGCCGGCCGCCGCCAGAACCAGCGCGTCACATTCCCCGGCATCAAGCTTCCGCAGCCGCGTGTCGACATTGCCTCGGATCGGAACATATTGAAGGTCCGGACGCAGATGACGCAGTTGCGCCTGGCGCCTCAGTGAGCCGGTAGCCACGCGGGATCCGGCGGGCAGCACGTCGAATCCCGATGCGCCGACGGGCAGCACTCCTTCGCGGCACACCAGCACGTCGCGAGCGGCCTCGCGGGTCGATATGGCTGCGATCGTCAGGCCCGGAGGTTGGTCGAGCGGCAGATCTTTGAGGCTGTGGACCGCCACATCGATGCTCTTGTCGAGCAGAGCCTCTTCGAGTTCCTTGATGAACAGTCCTTTGCCCCCTCCCGAACGGCTCCCACCGCCGGGCGTAACCGGGGATACCTGCTCGGTCCGGTCGCCGGATGTTTGAATGATTTTGATCTCGGCAGCGTAGCGCAGGATCACCAGCCGGTCACGCGCCCAGTTCGCCTGGCAAAGGGCCAGCGCGCTGCCACGGGTTCCAACCACGATTCTCATAGCCTGTTCTGGTTCCCCAATGTCGGAGCGCCGACAATATTTCAAGTCATACTTCAAACCGGCAGCTGAAAGCGATTGCGGCAGCCTCCGGTTGCGCTGCCCCTGACGTCTCCCGGGAGCTGTGGACTCTGCGCGCGCTCTGGAGCGTAACTCTATTTCGATTCAGCAACATCGTGGGATTCACCTCAGCTGCCGCAAGCCGATCGTTTATTATCAACAACATCGTGGGACTAACCTTCATATTTAGCCTCTAATTATTTTCCCTGATCGAATTCATCTCAGCGCAAGTACTTCGATATCAGTTAGATAAACCAGCTTCGTAATGTATCTCTTCTTATTCTATTGCCTAGCTATGTCTCAGTCGTTGACGCCGAACATCCGCCGCACCAGATTCACCAACGCGCTGTGTTCCGGGCCGCCCACCCGGCTCTTCATCTCGGTAATAGGTCCGTGGAGGATCTTGCTCAGCATTCCGCGGGTCAATGCCTCGACGCTTTCGCGCTGCTCCGGAGTGAGTTCACCGAGGCGGCCGCGATAGCGCTCGATCTCCGCCTGCCGGATGCCCTCCATCCGTTGCTCGAGGGCGACGATGGTCGGGGCAAGCTCGCGAGAGGCAAGCCGGCGCAACGTACGCTCCACCTCCTCCTCCACAATCTTCTCGGCGCGCAAAGCCTCGCGCTGGCGCTCGGCGAGGTTCTCCTTTACCACCTGCTCGAGATCATCAATATCATAAACGAATGCATTGTCGAGATCGTTGACCGCCGGGTCGATGTCACGCGGTACGGCGATATCGACGAAGAACATCGGACGCTGCTTGCGTCCCGCGAGCATTTGCTCCGCGGCGGCGCGCGTGACGATGAAATCGGGCGAGCCGGTGGAGCTGATCACGATGTCGGCCCGCTGCAGGTGGCTGAAGACGTCGGCAAAGGGCACCGCCGAACCGCCAAAAGCCAAAGCCAGCTCCTCGGCCCGCTCGAAGGTGCGGTTCGCCACCAGGATGGAACTGGCGCCGCTCGAGACGAGGTGGCGGGCGGCAAGTTCGCTCATTTTGCCCGCGCCCAGAATGAAGATCGTCTTGCCTTGGAGCGTCCCGAAGATCTTGCGCGCCAGCTCAACGGCCGCGTAAGAGACTGAAACCGCGCTGCTCCCTAACTCCGTCTCGCGGCGCACGCGCCGGCCCACGGCCAGGGCCTGTTCGCTGATATCGCGCAGCACTCCGCTCAGGGCTCCGGCTCCGCGGGCGGCGAGATACGCCTGCTTGAACTGACCGAGGATTTGCGGCTCGCCCACGATCATGGAATCGAGGCTGCAGGCCACACGAAAGAGGTGCCGGATGACGTCGGCATCGCGGTACCAGTAAAGGTGCTGGTCGTAGACGGTGGGGTCGTAGCGGTGGTAGTCGGCGAGGAATCGGCGCAGCACCGGCTCAGCCTCGGATCCCTCGTCGCCGGCCGCCGCCAGGTCCACGCGGTTGCAGGTGGAGAGAATGAGAGCTTCACGGATGCCGTCGCGTGCCACGAGATCCGCCAGGGCAGCCTGCAGGCGCGACTCATGGATGTTCATCCGTTCCCGGACCTCCACCGGAGCGCTGCGATGGCTGATTCCCGCGAGGATGAGGTTCATAGACGTAAAGGAAGTGGTTAGTTGCTATTGGCTAGAAGCTGTCATTGGTCATTGGTCCTTCGTCACTCGTCTCTTGTGTCTCGCCTCTCCAGCCACTCGCCACTCGCACCGGCCGCTGCTCCGTCACGGCCTTGGCAGAAACCCATGCTGCCCGCTCAGAAAACTCACGCCCAGAAACGTGACCATCACGGCCGCAAATCCAAAAATGGCGCCATAGGCCGAGCGCCGGCCAGGCCAGGTCCCGCTGGCGCGCGCCGAGAACAGGACGAGATAGATGAGCCAGGTGACCATCGTCGCCACAATCTTGGGGTCGTACTCCCACGCCCCCCGCCATGTCCGGCTGGCCCAGACGAATCCCGTGATGAGTCCGAGCGCCAGGAAAATGTTGCCGAAGACCAGCGACCGGTAATAGAGCCGGTCGCAGACCTCGAGCGACGGCAGGCGCTGATACAGCGGCCGGACGTGCTTCGACTTCAACTGGCGTTCCTGGATCAGGTACATTGCAGCGGCGGCGAAGGTGATAAAGAATCCGGTGTAGCCGAGGAACATGGACGCCACGTGAACCGCGATCCAGCCGCCCCGGAAACTGGCCGAACCAAACGATGGTCCGGCTTGCACGGCAGCCCCCAGCGCCAGCAGGAAGACAAAGGGCAGCATGAACAAGCCGAGCCAGACCAGGCGATATCTCAAGTAAATGATGAGGAATGCCAGCGTAAGGTCGAAGGCGAAGAAAGAGATGGCGCTGCGCACGTCGGTGACCGGCAGGTGATGCAGTCGCAGCCCGGCCATGACAAGCCAGGCGCCGTGCAGCGCAAGCCCGCAGCCGAGCGCGATCAGGGCAGGGCGGGGCAGCGCCGGGCGCCGGCTCGCGATCGAGGGTGTGGTGAACACGAGGCCCAGGCAGTAAAGCCCGAGCGCAATCCAAAGCAGCATGGCGACACTAGTCTCTGGCCGATCTTTCAGCAAGAAGTATAACACCCGGAGTATTCCCATCGTTGCGACAGCCGGTAGTGGTGTCATTTGGTCGCTGTCGTTGGGAATTTGTCATCTCCGCGCAAGCGGGAAGGACCGTCGATGAAGGGCGTTCCGAATCTCAAATGACACCGCTATCCCACAGCGACCGTGGGTGCTGCGGCGGGCGGTTTCCGGTACACTGGCAGTTTAATCTGACGAACGAGGGAGGCGGCTATCGGCGAAATTACTGCAATCTTCAGCGACGTCGGCGGAGTGCTGGCGACCAACGGATGGGATCACAACGAACGCCAAGCCGCCGCGAAGCAGTTCGGGTTCGATTTGGTGGAGTTCGAGAGCCGGCACGAGTTCCTGGCTGCGGCCCTCGACACGGCACAATTGACCCTGGATCAATATCTCGATCGCACCCTCTTCTACCGGGAGCGCCCTTTTACGCGACAGTCCTTCCGGGAGTTCATGTTGGCGCAGTCGAAGCCTTACCCAGACACCCTTCAGCTCATGGAGCGCGCGTCGTCGTCGGGGAAGTACCTGCTGGCGACGCTGAACAATGAGTCGCTCGAACTGAACGCGTACCGAATCCAGAGTTTCGGTTTGCGCGGGATCTTCAAGCTTTTTATGAGCTCTTGCTACCTGGGTGTACGCAAGCCCGACGATGCGATTTATCAGCTTGCCTTGCGCCTGACGCAGCAGGAGCCGGCACACTGCGTCTTTATCGACGATCGTGCCCTGAACCTCGAATGTGCCGGGCGCGAGGGCATGAAGACCATTCAGTTTCGCAACGCCTCCCAACTCGAGCAGGACCTTCGAGCATTGGGAGTCGAGATCTAGGGATTGAGTGATTGAGACATCGGGTGATCGGATCATCGGCTCATTGAGCCATTCAGCCGTTGAGCGACGCAATGACCCGATGATCGGATGACCCGATCACTAAATGCCCTCGTTGCGCGACGGGAGGATCATCATGGACGCCATCGAGCATTACAGGAAGCTTTTCAGGTATGACCGTTGGGCGAACGGTGAGGTTTTGCAGGCTCTGCGCGGCGCCGGAGAGGGCTCCAGCGTGTCTTCGGGGGGTGTGTCAGGCGAGGCAGTGCGGCAGGCACTGAAGCGCCTGGGCCACATCGTGGGCGCGGAATGGCTCTGGCTGGCCCGCCTGAACCTCCCGGTGCAGGCGATGGGCGTCTGGTCGGAGCTGGATCTGAGCCGATGCGGACGCCAGGTCCAGACGCTGGGTGATGCCTGGGAGGGCTACCTGGCCGGGCTTGACGCCGCCGGCCTCGAAAAGACGATCGACTACACGAATTCGAAAGGCGAGCCCTGGCGGAGCCGCGTTGACGACGTCCTGATGCACGTGGTGATGCACTCGGCGTATCATCGCGGACAAATTGCCCTCGAGATGCGGGCAGCGGGACTGAACCCTGCTTACACGGATTTTATTCAAGCGGTGAGAACCGGAAAATTGAGGATTGAGTCATTGGGCCATTAGCTGGCGCGAAGCGATTCAGAGTGCGGCGGCTTGACGCCGCTTTTCTCAGGCCAGTTTGCTGCCCGCCACTCCGCTGCAGAGATACGGAAGGGTCCGCGAGCAAGCTCGCGGGGAGAAAGCGGCGTCGAGCCGCCGCACTCTAAAGCGCTTCGCGCTGGAGGCCTAGCTGGTTGCC
>Ga0187781_10003477_pt1 | contig 11832 bp, 5 predicted proteins | sample 0715_SJ02_MP02_2_FD_132447 | JGI IMG/M metagenome (GOLD analysis project Ga0187781, IMG submission 132447) | Tropical peat soil microbial communities from peatlands in Department of Meta, Colombia - 0715_SJ02_MP02_20_MG | ecosystem: Environmental > Terrestrial > Soil > Wetlands > Peat | place...
ATCCGCGGCGGCTCGCATGACGCGAGCGAGGTCATTGGTGTTGACGAACGCTTGCCCGCCGGTTTGGCTCGCCAGTTCCTTCAGCGTGCCCTGTGTTGAATAGAGATCATTCCAGTCCGTCGTGCCGGGCGCGCCTGCAACCAGCCCGCGTGGGTCGACGGGATAAATGGCCAAGTCGGCCTTGTTCAGAGCTGAGTTTAGCGTTTTGTACGCCCGTTCGAAATCCGCCGCAAAGTGGATCTGGTCCCGCGTGTCGCCCGGCGCGAGAGTCCCTACAAAGCCAACTGAAACCGGGAAGCTGCTGGAAACCCAGATCAGGTTCTTTCGCCCGGGAAACTGCCCCAGATAGTTCGCAATGGCAATCAGCGCGTCCAGAGTGCGCTGCACGCGGTCAACGCCGAAGAAGCTGCTCTGATGCTCCTGGAATTGGTTCATTATCGCCTGCATCTGAGCCATGGCGGCAGCCTCGGCCGCCGCTCCGATCGAAGCGCCGACGCTGGCGCTGTTGCTAGCGCTCGCCCCCGAAGAAGCTGGGGTCGAGGTAGCAGTCACCACGTACGACGGGTCGACGGATGAGGGAATGGCGGAGCCCATCACATTGACCGACGCTTGGTCCGCTTCGCTAGGATCGGTCTGAGGCGGCGCCGAGCCCTCGACTTCCCTCGGGTTGCGAATCTTTGCATTTCTCAGAGCCGCCAGCAGAAGTTGCGGGTTGCTGGTAAAACTTTGCAGCACGTTAAGGTGCTCACCCAGCGAAAAGATGGCGACGCGGTCCTCAGGCCTGAGCTCTTCAAGAAATCGCACCACTTCTGTGCGCGCCCAACTTTGGTCATGATAGCTGGTGTTCAGGCCGTCGAGGAGAACCACCGTGATGCTCGGCAGTGCGCCCGGGACGCGGTTGGAAAACACATTGGGCGGCAAGGGCTCCGCAGCCGTTGGAGCAGTGGGAAGCCCCGAAAAGATGTCGATGGGAACCTCTTTGCCGTTGTCATAAAGCTTAAAATCGTCTTTTTTCAGGTTTTGGATCGCGTGCCCCTGTGAATCCCGGGCGACGACACTGACTTCAACTAAGCGCGTCTCGACTCGAAAGATTGCTTCCTCTTTGGCGGCGCGGGTGATCGCAGAAGGGCTAATCATCACCACTGCGGCAACGAACCCTAGGAATATCATGGTCCTCGTTTTCATGGTTCATCGGCTCCTTTCCCGGACGCAACGCCTCCCCTTGGGCTGCCGGACCTCTGCTTACAGACATTATAAGGCCAGATGACCGACCGCTCTCATTTTTTTATTCGGCCGCCAAAAGGCTGACCCTGCCCGCCCAAGGCTGGCGAAGGACCAGACCCGCAATTCGGCAGCCGGCGCCTATTCAAGGCCGCCGCGAATGCCGGACTGTAGATTGGATGCAGAGGGGGCTCCTGACAGTTCTCAGGACCACAAGCTGCGTACCTGGCAGAACCCGCGGACGACGTGCCCCGCCGACGAGACCACGCAGAGCGTGGCCTCGCTGGTTCCCTGGAGGATGCCGACGTGCCCGCGCCGCAACGCCTGGGCGCATGCTAGTGGAGCGGCGTGTAGCCGACCACTTCGAGAAGCCCGGACTTGCTTTGCCGCGTAAACAGAAACTCGCCCCTCCTTGTCACGCAGGCGGGGACGCCGGCCTTGGGAGGGATGTTGTAAGTGGAGGTCACCTTTCCCGTTTCCGGGTCAACCACGGCGATCACCGGGTTTCGGTTGGAGTCATTGGAGGTTTCCGCAGGCGCGTAGTAAACGACGATCTGCCCCAGTGCGCTCAGGCCTGTGCTGATCGTGGTCAGGCCCTCCCTGGGCTGTGTTATGTCCGGCTTCGGCACAACGCTTCCGTCGGAGGACAGAACATCCAGCTTCTGGGGTGACCCCCCGCGCAGCAGGTAAACCGTCCCGTCGGGCGCGCCGAATATACGCCCTTCGGAGAGGGCCTTATTCAGCCGAATCCAGGCCTGCCGTTCCCCCGTCCGCTTGGCCGAATCCGAGGGGCCGTGCCCGGGCGTCCCGGCGGCAGGGTTCTCGTCCGGCGTTGGCGTCACCGCGCGCGCCGGCCCAACATCCTGGGCGAGCGCCAATTCCCGGAGAAAAGCTCCGCCGCGGTTAAAAAGGCCCGCAAATAGCGTAGAATGCGACGCGTCCCCTGTCTCATCCCGCATCTGCCCAACCACCACGAGGTTGCCGTCGGGGAAGGCGCCGAACTTGGACGGCATAAGTAACTCTTCCCGCGGCGGACGAAGCCTTTCCACAGAGTCCACTTTCCCGTCGTCGTTAAATCTTGTCACCAGCCATGCGCAGGTTTGATGAACCCCGGGGCCCGGTGCGCCCTTGCAGGCCTCCGCCAAGTTGTACACCACGCCATTGGGCGTGACATAAAAGGCGCGGCTGGCGAACCATCCGTAGTCCTGGAAAGGGCCGACCACGTACAATACGACACTTTTGGAGTCGATGGATATCTTGCGCAGCGGGAGATTGAATGGCTGGCCGCCTCGAATTTTCGCCAAGAAGGCCTCGATGGATGACGATGCATACAGAAGGTAGATGTTGCCGTTGGTGTCGCACTGCGTTCCGGCCGCTACGGCAAGGGGCGGTGGCGCGGAGAGTTCCACGTCCATCGAGGGGTAGAGGTCTGCCATTGCCGGTGGCGCGCTCTCGCGAGCCGGTTCAGCCTGCCCCTGCGCCTTTCCCCCCGCGACCGAGATCGAGGCCGCGAGCACCATCGCGGCCGCCAGCGATGCACCCACACACTTCAACTTTGACCTACGGAGCATAGTCGTTACCCCCACTTTGTGGCGCTTCAGCTGTTCGGGACAAGCCTGATCACTGAGTATTCGCCGTCGCATCCCCGGACGAAAAAGAACGGCGTGTCCAATCCAAGGGCGAACATTTCACTAGGATCTACGTCGTGGAGCAGAGCAATGCCGCATCCGTCGCTCGGCGGCGCTGGCATACATTGCTGGCCAAAGCAGCACGTTTCTCGAAACATGTTCGGAAACCATATATTATAGATACCATAGCCGTCCGGAGCCTCCGGGACAATGATGTTGTAGGAGGAGAGGCCACCATAGCAGCTGTCCCCGCAATCAATGGTCCAGGTATAGTAGTTAGGGTTGTTCGTACAGCTACCTCCGTTACAACTGGACTGAGCACCGGCCTTGTCCGGAAACGCAAGTAGGGAGACACCGACAGCGAGCAGGCAGGCAACGCTAAACGCTGACTGTTTCATCGAGCCACCTCCGTGCTGTTAAGATGTGTTGCTGCACGCACGTTACCCCCCCCCCGATGCCGCTTGTCAAGATCTTTTTTTGCAGATCGTTTTTGCCCGCGCTACGGCCTCCGCAGGTGCCGGGTTCCGGGTGGCCACGGAGGGCTTTGCGCCCCGAGGGCCCTGGCGTCGAGCAATTCGCCTACACTCCTAGCCTCCCAACGCGCTAATCGACCATCGGCCTGGTCTCCCATGTTCAAGCTGTCAGTAGGGCCGCTGGCTCTCGGTGATGCCGGGCCAATGGTCGGTGCGAAAGGGCGCGGCAGGAAGGCCGGCTCCGTTGAAGAGAGTGGCGGCCGGATTGGCTTGCCAGGCGTAGCGGACTTCCTGGGGATTGGGCACCGAAGGGGATGAGACAACGATCATGTCGCCTTCGACACGGGCGTCGGCCCAGACCCATTTCCGGTCTTCGCCGGCGATGGAGAACTCTTCGAGCTTTGCTCCCTTTACGACTAGGCCGCCGTCGGTGTGGGTGAAGTGAAGGCGCATCGCTCCGGGAAGCCGTTCGAAGGAAGCGAGCGCGGGACCGGAATCGACCACATGCTGGCCGTAGTATTTTGCCAGCGCGCACTGCGCCAGGCGTTCACCGACCGGGAGCTTGTCCCTGGGATGAATGTTATCCGCGTCGCCGGTATCAATGGTCACGGCGAGGCACGAGTTGGGGACCGAAGCGGCGGTGAGCGCCTGCGATTCGCGGGTCTCCGCCCATGCGTCGCCGTCCAGCGGCGTAGGACTGCGATGCTTGAAGGCGGGCAGGCTGACGATGTAGAAGGGAACATCGCCCTGGGCAAAGAGCCTGCGCCAGTCGGCGATCATCGCGGGCAGCACCTTACGGTAGTGGTATCCGCGTTCGGAGTTCTGCTCGCCCTGGTACCACAAGACCCCGGCGGTGGAGAGCGGCGCAATGGGCTTGAGCATGCCTTCATAAAGGACCGTTGGCATGACAGGCCAGTTCTCATAGCCAATGGGCAACGGATGCGGCGGCCGCAAATCCACGCTCAACTGCCCCTTCCACTGCCCGGCCAGTGGAATGGCGGTCTTGCCGCCGAGCAGGATGCGCAGATCTTGCGGCTTACTCAGGAAACCGCCATCGGGTTTCGTCTTGAGCACGCGAATCACGACCACGTTGCGGCCGGGCTTGAGCGCACCCCGGTCGGAATAGACGCGGGGGTTCTCCACCCACGCGCTGGCGCCGACCCAAACGCCATTGATCCAGGCCGTGTCCATCCGCTCTATAGAGCCGAGGAAAAGCAAGGACCTTCCGGCTGGAAGGGGGTCCGGCAGAATGATCTCTTTCCGGAACCAGACAACGGCCGGAGTGTCCGGGACACCGAGTTCGGCGAATCCGCCCGGGATAGTGACGGTCTTCCAGCCCGAGTCGTCGAACGTGGGCGCGGCCCAGTTCCCTTTGAGCCCTACGTCGTACTGATCGTACCAGTGCATGACGTAGTTGCCGTATTCAGGCGCCCCTGCGGCGGCAAGCCGATCAAGCTCCGCTAAAGGAACGTCGAAGTCCTTGATCGTGCGAAGAGCCGCGGCGCTGGTCCAGGCTTCGGCGGGCGTCCCGCCCATCGCATCGACAACCAAGCCGATCGGAACGTGTATCTCCTCCTGGACCTTGCGCGCGAAGTAGTAGCCGACCGCCGAAATCCCGTTGGCGGTTTCGGGTGTGACGGCCTTCCAGTTTCCTTCCACGAGGTCCGTGTGATGGTAGGCCGCGTGGCCGGCGACGGTAAAGAAGCGTATCTCAGGGTGATTCGCGGCCTTCACTTCGTCGGCGCCATTACGCGTGAACCCGAGCGGCAACTGCATGTTCGACTGGCCGCCGCACAGCCAGACGTCGCCGACGAGGACATTGTGCAATTCGAGGGTCTTGGGGCCGGAGATCCGGAGCGTGTAGGGACCGCCGGCTGGAGGAGGCTGAATTCTCACCTCCCAGCGGCGGTCGGCGCCGGCAACGGCGGAGGCCGTGTTGTCGCCAAGCTGAACGTGGATCGTATCGCCGGGCTCGGACCATCCCCAGAGGGTGTTGGCCTTGCCGCGCTGCAAGACCATGTTGTCGCCGAAGATCGGGCTGAGAAACGGAAGCGGCTTGACGGCCGCCGATGGTGCGGCGGTGGGCGCGGCTTGCCCGTAGGCTGACGGAACGCCTGGCGGCGCAACGAGAAGGAAGGATACTGCTGCTGCGGCGAGAAAGGATCTGGAGATCATACGTCGGAACTCTGCCCTGCCCAATCGGCCTCCTCGGGCTTCGGTTTTTGCTTCCCCTCAATCGGCCCCGTCCCGACGGGGTTTCGGACAATGGAAAATGATCAATCGACAATTGATTAGGGCGTGACGGGGCCGGTTTCGACTTTGGGCGCGGGCACCGCCGGCGTGCGCCGCTGATTCTCGTTTTCCATGGCGCTCACGTTGAACACCTCGAAGTTCGAGTATCGATGCTCATTGCGCAGGCGCTTGCCACTCCAATCGACGGCCACAGTCACTCGCTGCGGAAGCCAGAATTCCTCCGGAAACTTCTTGAATCGAACCGCGCCAAAATCGATTTCAGTCATCTGGCGCTCCAAGCGTATTTCGGGCAGAGGCGCCAAGAGGTCCTGTCGCAGGCGAACGATTTCGTGGTTCTTGGCATCAATCCAGGCCAAGCCTTGGAAGTATGTTGACTTGGGGGCGCCGCTCACGCGGAAAGCTCCGGCGACGCGCGCCTTTCCCGGATATTGCGCGAAGGCCACAACGTAATACTCTCTTCCGCCCGATTTCTGGCGCCCAAGATAACGAAATTGGGCCTCGCCGCGGTAGAAGGGATGGAAGTAGAGCGCCGCAGAGGTGAATCCGGAAGTCAGCATGTAGCCGTCCTCTAGACCCTTCAATGTTGCCGTGCCCCCGGCCTTGTCCGCCCGGTACTCGGTGATGCCCGGTCCGGTGGGATCCGGCTCCATCAACCAAAGATAACGGAACTCCTGGTCCTGGCTCCCTGCGATCTTGCCGCGACGTTGCAGTTTTTCTTGATGAACCTGCTCCACGGATACGGTGTTGGGAAAATCGCGGAAAGAATCTGCTACCCTCTTGCCGGCTTCGTCCAGGATGGACGCTAATTGGCTCTGGTCGGCAGCGGGTTCCAGCCCTTTGAGTCCGGGAATGGTCTTAATCAATTCGTCGGTGGACAGGTCCATGCTAAAGATGCCCCCGGTCGAGGCCAGTTCCTCTCTTTCCTGGGTCTGGATTTCCTGCCAAAGCTGGCGAATCTTCGGAGCCATTTTTTTCACATCCCGGCCGGCAAGGTACGTGGTCAATTCGCCGTCAGCCTCCCTGGAGCGGTCGATGTGGACCAAGGCCTGCGCGTACATCAGGTGCGCATCCCGGCCCGCGCCGGCAGCGATGGCCTTCTGAAGCTGGTCGCTGGCCTCCTGCCAGTTCTCTAGCGCCAATTGCGCGCGGCCGAGCTCCTGAAGGGCCAGCGGGTCTTCAGGGGCAAAATTGAGCGCCTCGCTCTGAAAGTCTGCTCCCTTCTTCAGTTCGTGGCGCCAGATCTGCATCACCCCATAGGCGATGTCGGGCTCCGCCCGCGCTTTGCTGTGGTCGCCGCGTATCGTCGTAATGGCTTCCCCGAAATTGTGCTCCGCACCGTCCCAATCGTTCATGGCGAGCTGCGCCAGGCCCCACATGGTTCGGCACGCCACGCAGGAAGGATCGCGGCCCGCCACCCTGGCAAAATTGGAAACCGCGCCAGTCGGATTGTCCTCGACCAAAAACTCCTTCACGCCATGCTCATAGTCCTTGACCGACTTTTCTGACAAGCCGTCAGCAGGGGATAATTGCTTCAGTCGTGGGGCCAAGCCGGCTATCAGGTCCTCTTGGAAAAGGAAATTCGCATCCTCGCGCAAATCGCGCAGAGTGATGGTCATCTTCCACGTGCTGCCGGAAGTGCCGAAGTCCACGATTTCGTGAGCGGGCATATAGCCGTGCTTCTCCGCCTTCACATCCACTTCAAAGCCCGCTGCGATTTCCAGGCTGACCTTGATTTCGGAGGTGAACTCTCCACGATCGTCGGTGCGAAGCTCCCGGAAGGCGCCCGCGAATTTGGTCACTCTATACACCACTTTGGCCCCGCGAATGGGCTCGCGCCGCATGTTCTGCACCTTGCCCCTAACCGTGTAGGTCCGCTGAATGAGGTCGGTTTGGCTGCGCGTGATGGGGACCATCCTCCCCCCCACGCCAGCGGGAGCGCCCATTTGCGCAACCACCAGGCGCACGGCCGCAAAGAACACCACCAATCGAACAACTGTTTTCATGATCAGACCTCCTCTGGCGGGTTCTGGCAAGGGCTTCGTAAGCAGTTACGGCCTAGTCGTCCCCCGGTTGCATAGCATATTCGAGAACGGTCGCAAAAGCAACCGAGCGGGTAGCATCCCCATGCGGCTCAAGACCACGCTCTGAAAAAGAGCCGTCGAGTTCCAAGCCCCGGAACTCTGCGCTATTCCCCCGCTGGCCGGAAGAGCCTTGGCGCAAAGTCGTTCAGATCACGCCGCCAGGTGAGCCACTCGTGCGCCGTGCCGGGCGAGGAGAAGTAGACGTACTTGATTCCGGCCTTGTCGAGCATGGCGCGGAAGGCGCCGATGGCGTGCGGAAATGGTTCGGGCTCCTGGGTGCCCATGCCGATCCAGAGCAGTTTGACTTTCGCGTTGAAGGCGGCGCCGTCCTTGAAGGTCCCATTGAAGGCCGTGGCCGGATCGAGCGCTTCGGTGCTGAGCCCGTTCATCGTGCCGCTGAAGCCGGCCATGTAGGCGAAGGTGTCCAGGTTGTGGGTGGCCAGATGGAGCGCCTGATTGGCTCCCATGGAGAGGCCCGCCGCGGCCCGGTGATCGCGGTCCGGAATGGTGCGGAAGCTGGAGTCGATCATGGGTATGACGTCCTTGACGATCACGTCCTCGAAGGCGCTGAAATCGCCCGGTCCCCTGGCGCTGGGCGGCGCGAAGGGCCCCGACGGCCGCGATGCGTATCCATTGTCCATGACCACGATCATCGGCACCGCCTTCTTCTCGGCGATGAGATTGTCCAGGATCAGGTTGGCGTGCCCCTGGAAGGTCCATCCGGTTTCATCCTCGCCCATGCCGTGCTGGAGGTAGAGCACTGGGTAGCGCGCGCTCAGGTTCGTGTCGTAGTCCGGCGGCGCGTAGATGAAGCAGCGCCGCCAGGCGCCCGTAATCTTCGAGTGGTAGAGGCGGATGCGGACATCGCCGTGCGGCACATCCTTCGCCAGGTAGTAGTCCGGGCCGTCCTCGGGCACCTCGATCCCACTTGCGTCCTTGCCGGTGCCGAAATACGCGTGGCTGCCGGGGTCGTTCACGCGGACGCCATCGACGATAAGCTGATAATAATGGAATCCCCCGACCAGCGGCGGAGTGGTCACGCTCCAGGTGCCGTCCGCTTCGCGGGACATCGGAAACTGCTTGTGCATGATGTCAACCGCGACGCTTCGGGCCTCCGGCGCCTTGAGCTGGAAGGCCACGCTATGGTCGGCCAGAATGCGAGGATACTGGGCGTCCATTACGTTCGTCGTTGCGGGCCGCGCATCCTCGACGGCGGAGGCGCGCACGCCCTCCGCCGAGCGCCGCCACGCAAAGTAGGCATCGAGCGCCTTGAGCCCCTCCTCGTTGGGAACCGGTCCGGTGTGGGGCGTCCCGGCGAAGTACATCAGCTCGGGAGATTGGTCGCTGAACGCCGGCCATGATGGCATCCCCTTTCCGTTCGGGTCGCCGTATTTAGCGAAGTTGGTCCAATAGGTGGATATCGCGTCGGAAATGGCGCGGTCCGCCTCATTGGGCTGCTCGTTGTGGAGTTCGTTCAAGTGGCCGAACACATAGGCAACCTCCCTGCCATGCGGCGCACCGAGCCCAGGCTGCGGCGAGTCGGCAGGCGGCTCGGGATGCTGATCGAAGTAGTAATAGAAGACCTTGGACTTCCCAACCTTCGACTGGAGCTCTGCCCAGACCCAGGTATGCCAGCCGAACGTTGCATCACGGCTCAGGTCGCGGGCGGTCTTGGGCACCGTCGTTTCGCCTGCGGGATAGGCTTTCAGCAAGCTGTCCGCGAAACCGGCGTAGCGTTTGTGCACGCCATCGATATACTCCCGCGGCGTGCGGTCATGGGAAAAACTCGCTCCCTCATCCGAGTTATACCCGATCAGGACGGGGACGTCGTTGAACTGCTTGGCGGCGTAGAGCGTGTATTGGTCGTTGGGGATGACCCAGCCGTCGATGATGGGCCAGGCCAAGCCTCGCTGGCCTCGTGCGACCTTTTCAGCCGGCAGCTTGCGTAGGTCGGCAATGGAGGCGGCGCCCGCGGCCCGGGCGAGCAACACGCCGTCCCGTTCGGCGTCGACGAGCAATCGCATGTTCTCGCCCGGCTGGCCGGCGCGACGCGGAGGGCCAAAGGAGCCGCCGCTTTCCGAGACTGCGCCGTCGAACAGCCCCTTGGCTAGGGGCGAAGCGCACAACATGCTCACGGCAATGCCGCCCGCCGACTCGCCGAAGATGGTCACCTTGTTCGGATCGCCGCCGAAGGCGGCAATGTTTCTCCGGATCCACTGCAAGGCGGCGATCATGTCGAGAAGGCCGTAGTTGCCGGAGACGTGCTGGGGCGACTCCGCGCTCAGTTCCGGGTGCGCCAGGAAGCCGAGCGGACCCACGCGATAGGCGATGCTGACCAGCACCACGCCCTTGCGCGCCAGGACCTCACCGCTGTAAGTGGCGATCGAGGTGGCGCCGGCGTTGAATCCGCCGCCATAGATCCACACCAGCACGGGGACGCGGGCGGAGGCGGACCGCGCCGGCGTCCAGACGTTCAGATAAAGGCAGTCCTCGCTCATCTCGGGCGGCTTGCCCCCGCTCGGCGGGGCGCCGAAGCCGCTCTGCACGCACTGCGGCGCGAACTTGTCAGCGGGACGCACGCCCGCCCACTTCGCGGCCGGCTGCGGCGCGCGCCAGCGCAGATCGCCGATGGGCGGGGCGGCGAACGGAATGCCGCGGTAGACGGTGAGTCCATCTTCTTTTGCGCCTTGCAGGACACCCTGCTCAACCTTCGCGGTAGTGCCCGCGGACACGCTCATCCACGGCGCGGCCATGACGACAACAGCCAGCAAAAAAGTTTTCATCTTCGATATTCCTCCCTTGCCGGAACGATCTCATGGAACAGGTCCGGCTCCGCCTCCCGAGGCTTGCCCTCGAAGAACAGCCGACGCTCCAGCAGTCGACGATGCGGCGGCTCGGAGTAAGTTAAGTAGAGGCCACCTTAGCCACCCAGTGGATTGGCTTGTGCGTACCCAGCTTGAGATGGATGGTCACCGGCTTCCCCTCCGGCAGGTGCAGGGCGCAGTTGTCCGTGCCCGTCGGGAGCCGGGCCGCTAGCACGCCCGCCGACGCGGTGATCGCTTCGATCCCGTAACGCGCGATCAACGTGATCTCCTGTTTTCGGAACGAGGTCACCGTTAACTGCACGCTTCTGGCCTCCATGTCCCACGCCAGCTTGTCGATTCGTGCAAAGGTCCTGGCCAGCATTCCGTCGATGGAACCCTTCACGAGTGACTCGGGAAGAGCAGGGAGCACTTCGATCACGCCGGGGCGCGAGTACAGCAGCATCTCCATCATGATGGTGGGAATTCCCCCTTGTGCATCGGGCATCGGAAAGGCCCAGGGGTCGTGAGAACACCGCAGCGTCGCGGCCACGTAGCCTTGCTCCATCAGTTGCCGCAGTTCGGTGTCCACCATGAAGCAGTCTTTCAGCCGCGCCCCAACCAGCGCGCGATGGCAACGACCATGAGCAGCCAGCCTCTCCGGCACGCGCTTCCTGTCGGCTAACATCGCGGCCAGAGCCAGTTTTGGCGTGCGATCGGGATCGATCTCGTCGCCTGGCCAGGCTCCGTAGAGATGCGAGATGTGGCGATGGCTGTAACGCTCTTTCAGCGTGGGCCATGCCCATTCCTTCAAGGTGCCGTCGGGCTCCATCAGGTACGGCGGCATCTTGGCCAGCATAGCCTTCCATTTCGCCACGCTGTCGGCGTCGATACCCAGAAGTTCGCAAGCCTCGATCAGGTTGGTCAGCACCTCCCGGCAAACCGTAATGTCCATGGTGGCATTGATCACCAACATGGCCGCAGGGCTCGTGTTCGCGGGATTGTTCTCCGGCGAAAAGGATGGGACAAAGATATAGTTCCCATCTTTGTCGCTGACCGACAGGAAATCCTCGTAGAACAGAGTCAACTCTTTCAATGCCGGCACCACGCGGTTGCGCAGGAAGTCCACATCACCCGTCGTCAGATAGTGATCCCAGAAAGGGCGGCAGCACCAGCCTCCGGCGGAAAGCCAATAGGGATGAGGCCACATCTCTCCGGTCGAAGCGGCGGTGGAGTAATGGAAAGCGACGCCGACTCCTTTATCCGGCCAAAGGGAATAATGGGTGCCGCGCATTCCGAAAATGTTCTTGGCGTTGACCCGAAAGTCAGGGGCTAAGCTCTCCATCCAATTGAAGTAGGCCTCCATGCCTTCCCG
>Ga0187781_10003478_pt1 | contig 11831 bp, 11 predicted proteins | sample 0715_SJ02_MP02_2_FD_132447 | JGI IMG/M metagenome (GOLD analysis project Ga0187781, IMG submission 132447) | Tropical peat soil microbial communities from peatlands in Department of Meta, Colombia - 0715_SJ02_MP02_20_MG | ecosystem: Environmental > Terrestrial > Soil > Wetlands > Peat | place...
ACGAGATCGGTGCGAGCATGCGAGCCGGCGTTGAAGACGAGGACGGCCGCGGCCGTTCCCCCGTCCCGGCCGACGCGAGCGGCGATCGCCCCGCAGGCGCGCTCGATGACGTCTTCGCCGATGAGGCGGACGGTGGCGTAGTCAGCCTCGGAATCCTCGTGCACCCAGTGGATGCTCGAGCCCGGCAACATGTCGTGAAACTGATGGAGGAGGACGAGACGCCAAGCCCGCTCGAGCTCGCTCAGCGGGTAGTCGCTCGCCAGGCCGGCAACTGCCCACATCTCGGCCTCTCGCAGGAGGTCTTCGCAGCGGCGGTTGCCGAGTTTCACGCGTGCCTGGGTCGTCTGCACCGCCCGATGCCGCTCGAGGTAGAGCTCGCCGACCCAGATGGGAAGGCCGCCGCTGCCGGGCGAGTGGGCGGTGGCGACGGTGCCGGGCCGGGCCTCGGCGAGCGCCAAGTCGGCCGTCACCGCCTCAGCCTCGAGCGCCCGGAAGAAACCCGCCACCGTCCCCAGCTCCACCTTCGGCAGCGGATCGAGGTTCTTCAGCCGTCGGTACGAGTCGAGCATCGCGCGGGTGGGCCCTCCACCGCCGTCGCCGTAACCGTAGGCGTAGAGCGAGCGCTCGGAGATGCCGTGCTGCGCGAAGTCGCGTTGGCCTTGCAGAAGCTGGGCGACGCGGAAGTCGCCGTTGTAGGTGTCCGTCGGCGGGCAGTGTGCCAGGACGCGGGAGCCGTCGATGCCTTCCCACCAGAACGTGTGGTGGGGGAATCGATCGATCTCGTTCCAGGAGAGTTTCTGCGTGAAGAAGAAGCGCACGCCGGCGGAGAGCAGGATCTGCGGCAGGTTCGCTGAGTAGCCGAACGCATCCGGAAGCCAGCAGTCGTGCGTCTCGATGCCGTAGTGCTGGAGGAAGAAGCGCTTGCCGAAGACGAGCTGGCGTACGAGCGACTCGCCTGACGGCAGGTTCGTGTCCGGCTCCACCCACATGGAGCCGACCGGTTCGAACTGCCCGGCGGCCGCCTTCTCCTTCATCCTCGCGAACAGCCTCGGGTAGTGCTCGTGCATCCAGGCATGCTGTTGAGCCTGCGAGCAGACAAAGACGTAGTCCGGCTCGTCGTCCATCAGGCGGACGGCGGTGGAGAACGTGCGGGCGCACTTGCGCCGCGTCTCGCGGAGCGGCCACAGCCAGGCCGAGTCGATGTGGGCATGGCCGACGGCCGTGACGACATGGACGCGGGCGGGCCCAGGTGAATTCAGGAGCGGTTCCCACAGCCGCCGCTGAGAGAGGAAGGAGCCGCGGACGTCGCCGAGGTCGGTGGCGAGAGCCACTTCGTCGAGGGTGCGAACGATCTCGATGGAGTGGTGATCGGAGGGGCCGAGAGCCTCGACGAGCTCCGAGAGGACGCGCAGGTCGTTCCAGGCTCCCTCGAGCTCGCGGTCGGACACGGCGAGCTCGGCCCGCTCCAGCCGGTAGAGGGGAGCGCCCTCGTAGTCGGGCAGGAGCAAAGGCCACTCCATCCCACCCCAGGGGACGTACGGGTTGGCGGCCGCCTCCAAGTACAGGTCGACGGCTTCGCCACCGCGAGCAGACGGAGCGACCGCTATCTCGTTGTGCCGGGGGTTGATGCCCTGCACCGGCTCGTCTCCGTCCCAGAGGAGACCCTCGCCACCGAAGCCGACCATCCCCTTGTAGCCGAGGCCGATGCGGGCGACGACGTGCTCGCCCGCCCAGCCGGTCGGCACCGACCCAGAGAGGCGGAACCAGGCCGTCGACCAGGCGCCCCCCCACGGCTGGCCCACGCTGAAGGGCCGGAACTCGCGCGTGTACGCCTCGGCGGCCTCGATCGGCTCGCCCCGGACGAAATGGGCGGCCACCTCGAGCGGACACGTCGCCGGGTACAGGAGCGGGAAGACGACCTCCTTGATCAGTCGCTCGATGCGCCGGCGCTGGATGTCACCTTCGTTGCCCACTTCGCCTCCTCGCGTGCCCGATGGGCAAGATGATGGCATGGACGTGGGTGAGAGTCTCCAGAAGCGATCGACGGAGGTTTTCGACGCCTTGGCTCGCCGGTGCCCAGAGCTCGAGGGATGCATCGGGTCTCTGGCGGTGGCGGCGGACCTCGTGTGCCGGTGTTTCCGGGCAGGCGGGCGGCTCTACCTCTGCGGCAACGGCGGCAGCCACGCCGACTGCCTTCACATCGCTGCCGAGCTGGTGAAGTCATACGGCGGTCCTCGACCGCTACAGGTCGGCCGCCGCGAGGCGCTGCTGGCAGCAGGGATGGCTGATTCCGAACGTCTGGCTTCTTCCCTACAGGCCGGCCTTCCTGCCATCGTCCTCGGGGCGAACGGTGCGGTCGCCTTCGCCATCGCCAACGACCTCGACGCCGAGCTCGTGTTCGCTCAGGAGCTCGAGGCCTTCGGCCGGGCCGGCGACGTGCTCCTGGCGCTGTCGACGAGCGGCGAGTCTCGCAATGTCGTGCTGGCGGCCGAGGTAGCCTGCTCGCTCTCCATCGACGTCGTGGCCTTCGCCGGAGCGGGTGCAGCCGCGAGCACACTCGGGACGCTCGCCCGCGTTGTCGTGGCCGCGCCCGCCTCGGCCACGAACGAGGTGCAGGAGCTCCACTCACGCCTGTATCACGGACTCTGCGGAGCCGTGGAGGCGGACTTGTTCGGCTAAAGGATCGATTTCCGGCGCCGGAAGGAGGCCCTAGGGCACCACCGTGCAACGCCAAGCCTCGGCGGGGCTGAGGTCTCCGAAGACCTCGATCTCCCCCTCGACCGGACGTCCCCAGCACCAACGGGCCAACGCCCAGGCGGTCCCGCGGATGGCGACGTCGCCCTTGGCGTGCCGTCTCGTGACGGTCCTCGCCGTCGTGTCGAGCGTCCACTCCGCACCCTCGGTGTCGGTGGCGTGCAGATGGACGGTCAGGGGCATTGTTTCGGTTGTTCGGGAGGACGGGGGGCTCGTGTCCCCGTCGGTGACGTCGGAGAAGTGCAAGATGGCCAACAGCTCCGAGACGGTGTCGGCGGCCAGATCCGGCTCGAAGGGGGAGACGTCGGCACCGGCGGCGAGCTCGGCGTCGACGCGGTGGATGGCGGTCTCGTGCATCATCCTGCGGCGCCAGAACCCCGCCGAAGACGGCGAGTCCGGGCCGAAGTTCCAGATGGGCACGTCATCGGGGACGTCTGTAAGGACGCTCACGAGGCGATCAAGCCGGTTCGACATCCAGTCCGGCAGGCTGGTCTCCTCGCCTCGGCGGGGCATCCCCGGCCCTGGCGGCGCGAGGAGGCGTTCTCCCACAATCGTCCCGGCCCAGTTGTAGGCGTTGCCGAGGTGCTTCACGAGGTCGCCGAAGTCCCAGCCCGGGCAGGACGGGACCGGTCGGGCGAATCTGTCCTCGTCGCCGTCGCCGTCGCCGTCCTCGTCGCCGTCGCCGTCGCCGTCGGTGGCGAGCGCGAGCACGCGTCCAGCTTCCCGTTGCACGATGGCGATGGCCTCGTCGCGGTCCATGTCGTGCAGTCTGCCCGCTCGTGGCCGTCCGGGGCGACGACCAGGGGACGATGCGGCCATGATCGGGGGATGGATCCGGAGCCGAGCGGGATGCGCTCGAGCCTGGCTGACGCCCTCGGTCACTATCGACCTTCCGGCGGGCGTGAGCAGGCCGATGCTGGCCGCCTTCTCGAACTGATCGGGACGGCCGCCGACCCCTGGTCACGATCCGAGCCGCTGCATGTGACCGCTTCGGCCCTAGTCGCCGACGCCCGATCGAGCAGGGTGCTCCTTCGCTGGCACGAGCGCTTCGGCCGCTTCCAACAGGTGGGTGGTCACGCGGATCCGGGAGAGAGCGATCCCCTCGCGGTCGCACTCAGGGAGGCGCGTGAGGAGACCGGGCTCGGCGACCTTCGACCGGCCGAGCGTCCCGGCCGCCTGAGGGCGGGAGATCTGATTCACGTCGTCGTCGTGCCCGTGCCGGCGGGAGATGGTGAAAGGGCCCATGAGCATGCCGATCTGCGATACCTGCTCGAGACCGGCCGGGCCGCTCAGGCCCGCGCCGAGAAGGCCGGTGCCTCCGTGCGCTGGATGTCGTGGGACGAGGCCCTGGAGCTCGCCGAAGAGGACAATTTGCGGGAGCTGCTGCGGCGCGCCAGGGACGTGCTCTCGTAGCGGGTCTCGTTCGCCGATGCCTACTTGCGCCGGGCGAGCCCGGCTCCGGTCAGGAAGACGACGATGGAGTGTTTCGGCGCGCCGGCCGTCCGATCCGAGCGCCCGCGGCCGGACGATACGATGAAGCGCTCCTGGCGACCCGACCCCCGGCTCACCTGGGAGACGCTGGGCGGTTCAGACGAGCATCCACCCGGCCCCATCGTCTAGAGGCCAAGGACACCACCCTCTCAAGGTGGAGACACGGGTTCGAATCCCGTTGGGGCTGCTCACTTACTCTCCTGGTAAGAGCGGATATCAGGGCAGCGTCACAAGTCTGTTCGTGCGTTGGCAATCTGACTTGGCAATCCGGCGCCTCCTAATAGCCCCTGCGTAGAGTGGGGAGAAGGGAGTAGCGGTGGCAGGCCACATTCAGCAGAGGGGCGACCGCACCTGGCGGTTACGCCTTCATCGGCCGTGACGCTAAAGGCCGGAAGCGTTACGCCAGCAAGACGGTGCGCGGCACCAAGCGGGAGGCGGAGCAGGCACTGCCGCTTTCGTTACCGAGATCAACCGGGACCGGAGCGCCACCGCTGCCGTAGAACCGATGACGGTCTCGGCGGTGCTGGCAAAGTGGCTCGATGCCGAGGCGAACCGTGTGGCACCGAACACGTTGGACCGGTACCGCGTAGCGATCAAACTGCACATCGAGCCGGCCCTTCGACCGATGCGCGTCAGCCTGCTTCGCCCACACCACATCGAGGACCTCTACAACGCTGTTCTCGCCGAGGGGTTCTCAGGGGCATCCATCCGGAAGATTCACTAGGCGCTGCGGCAGTCGCTTGCCTGGGCACATCGGCGCGGCTACACCGCAATGGTGGCCACCGACAGCGTCGAGCTTCCGCCACTGGGCGAGCGAAAGGTGAGCACCCCTTCGTCCGACGACGTCCCGAAGGTCATCGCCTACCTCCTCGGCAGCAGCCCGGACTGGGGCACCCTGATTGCCGTGCTCGCCTGGACGGGATGCCGGCGTGGCGAAGTCTGCGCCCTCCACTGGGAGGATGTCGACCTCGACGCGGGCAGCATCCTCATTCGCCGGTCTGTGGCCATCGTGCCTGGTGGTGCGGTCGAACGCGGCACGAAGACGGCGGTGTCCGGCACATTGCCATCGGTCCACGGACCGTCGAGCTGCTCCGCGCACATCGTGAGCGCTCCGCCACGAGCGCCGCGGCGTGCGATTCAACGTTGGCGGACTCCGCCTACGTCTTCTCGCCGGATCCTGCCAGTAGACGGCCGTACACACCAACCAGTGTCACCCGTGTCTTCTCGTCTGCGTGCACCGAGGCCCAAGGCTGCCCACATTCGTGTGCATGATCTGCGCCACCACTCGGCGACGACGCTCCTCAAGAAAGGGGCGAGCGTCGGAGAAGTGATGGATCGCCACGGATGGCGAACTGTCGGGATGGTCAACCGGTACCGCCACCTCCTCGAAGCACAGGACGCGGAGGCGGCGAAGATCTTGGAAGAAGCGTGACGGTGATCAATGAGTGAAGCTCCACCCGACGGGGCGCCGACGACGCCGCTCTCACCATGCACGATCCCGCCTTCTGGGCGGCACACCCGGACGCCTTCCGGGAAGCGCTGGCACAGGCCGGTATCCAAATACAACGAGCCCCGTCTCATGGCATTGGCAGCCTCCTTCGCGACGTCATCAAGCTGCCCTTCACGATTATGGGAGTGCTCGCGGGTTCCGTCTCGACCCTCAGAAGCCTTGACCAGCCCCAGGAGCGCCTCACCCTCACGGTCGAGGAGGCAGCCAAGGCGCTCGGGATCAGCAGGGCCTTCGCATATGAGGCTGTCCGGCGTGAAGAGATCCCGTCTATCAGGATCGGTAAGCGTGTTCTCGTGCCCAAGGCGGCGCTCCATAAGCGGCTGGTATGACGGACGACGCGCCGTCGTAGCCCACCTGCTCACTACGTTGCCGAAGGGGTGCCCTCAGGCGGACTGAATCTCTGACGCGAGATGGCCCAGACGAGCGACGTCACTGCCCCTGTTTAGTGCCGAAGCCCGCTCGATGGCGGCCTCGATGACCGCGACAGCCGGCCGAAGGGAGAATGCCTCAACTTCGTTTCGACGACTCAGCAGGTAGTGCCAGGTGTTGGCGCCGACAGCTCTTGATGTCGGGGTGTGCCGTTCCCGACCGTTCTTCATCGTGAATGTCTGAGTTTCCAGCAGCAGGTCAAGCGGATGGCCCGTTTCGAACATTCCACTGCAGAAGGTGCACTCACAATACCGCTCTGCGTATTCCTGTGGTCCGAGGTCGCGACCAAGTCCCGCCGCCTCGTTGAACCGAATGGAGTGCCGGACTCCGGGGACGTACGTTTGGCATGAGCGAATCGCAATGCCTTGCACCTCGACCGGCTCACCCTTGTCAACCCATCCCAGGTGATGCGTGACAGACGAAAGGCCGAAATCGTGGAGCGCGGCGACCGTGTAGTTCGCGTACTGGTGGCCAACTGCGATTCCGCGCGCAGACAACTCGCTAATCATGCGGAGCAACACTGCGAACATCTCATGGTCACGGAGGAGCTGCCCTTCCGTCACCTTCGGCGTCCACACGAGGTACGCACTGACGTAGTCGACGGGCAGCGCCTCGATCATCTGCCAAAGGTCGGAACGATCGGTCAGGCGCTCATCTGGAACCACGACCTCAACCGCAACAGAGGTCTGCGCCTCCTCGGCGGCTGCCTCGATCATCAATCGATTGATCCGATCCTCCTGGGGCGAGTACGCCACGAGCGAGGGAGCCACGAGCCGAACCGGGTCGAGGTCGCGCAGGTCAGCCAGGAGTTCGAGCTGCGTCGACACGTTTCGCAAGCGATCTCGCTGATATGCGACGGCGTTTCTCGCGATCATGCGCCATTGTTCGTCCGTGCCAACTGCCTGCAGCAGGGGTACCGCTCCGAGCGTGATCCCGGTTCCTTTGCCATATGCCAGACCGAGGCGCTTGTAGTTGCGCTTCGTCTCGCCGTCGTCGTTTCGAGTCCACGCCGGCTCCTGGAATCGCCAGAGCACCGGGTCAACGCTGAACGGAAGTGTCGTTCTCCAGAGGCAAGCCGTCGTGGCTTGGATGCTGTTCTCCAGCTGATTCGCGTTGACGACGATCTCGTCCATCAAACCTGGGCTCACGTATGTCAGATCATCGGAAGAGCGCACACGCAAGATGTGGTGCAAGGGAGTACCGGACACGGTCAACGGGCACGTCGCCGCTGGGTGCGACGTGCGACCTCCTCTCTGATGACGGACTTGCTCGCGAACTTCGGATATGCCTCGTACACACGGTCCACCAGTTCATTGAGGTCGCCGGTGTCCCACTCCTTGCGAACCGAGTCGATGAACTGGAAGAGCTGTTCGTAGCGCGCGTTGGACTCACGCAGCTTCTCGGCGGCCTCGTGTCCCTGCTCGCTCAGTGCGAACTCGACGACCTTGCCTTCTCCGGTCGGACCGGCACGCTCCGATACCGCAGCCATCATCTGCTGGAAGGACGGTGGACCGGCCGCCACCGGACTTGCGTTGCGGATGAATCCGGCGATCCTTAGCGCTTCCGCCGCGTCGTTGACCTCTTCGTTGAACGGGCCGTAGTTGAAGGCGTAGAAGCGGCTTTGCGACTCCAGCTTCTGCTCAACGACGAAGAGGAGTTTCTGCAGGCGGGTCATCCCGCGCACTGCGCTGTCCCCCCGCTGGTTCGAGGCGTGGAGCAGCAGCACCATCAGCTCCTTGATAGCAGGTTGGGTCGACGACACCGGGTCCAGCCCAAGCTCTTGCTCAGCCTGTTCGGTCGCCCACTCGACCAGCTCGCGGGCCAGGCGATGGTACGGCTCGTGAAGATCGTGCGCCCGTGTCTTGAGGTTGTCGAGGGTGACCTGGTCGAGCTTGAGGTTGAGCTGCGACCTCTGCACTTCCTCGTCGGGCACTTCGACATGGACGCCGTCCACACAGCGAAGGCCGTCCACGATCCACGATCGAGCAAGCGCGTGGTACGGCAAAGAGCGGGCGTCTGCGACACGCCTGATCCGCGCCAGCATCGTCGTGGGAAGCCGCAATGTGATCTGTGCCGTCTTCCCACGCGGAACAAGGTCGGGGGCCTCGGGCAGCGTCTCCCAGACTTCGGACCAGTCCCGGTCGAGGAGCGTGTCGCGACGGTCGTTCGTCATCGTGCGTTCCGGCGGTAGGTTCGCCGCTCGTTGTCGGTCATCTCTCTGGCGCTGTACACACGCACCACCCCGTTCGCCTTCTGCTCGTACACCAAGAACAGCATCCGCCCACCATCGGTGACACCGAGGAGGAGCAGGTCATCACCCTCTCGGCGCCTCGTGTTGGGGTTGGCAAAGCACTGCTCGGCCTCCATCGCCGAGACGTTGTGCCGCTCCAGCAACCTGTCCTCGTTGTGTTCATCCCATTCAAACTCCGGCCGGCCGTGGCCGCTGTGACGCGTTCCCACGGCTCAGGTGCGCTCAATGGTGGTCGGGATCGGCTGGCGGGTGACACCTGGCGTCCCACACAACGGAAGCATAGCGTATAGCTCAGAGATATACATCATCGTCGCCATTCTGTGAACAGCCAGCTCAACGACGGACGAGTGCTTGCCGCCCACCTACCGCACCCCCGGGCAAACCCCACGCTCTACGGTGAACCCGTCCCACTCGGTCCCGAGTTTCACGAAGAGGTTCTGCACGACGGCGTCTGGGCCTCTCCATGCACTGCCGCTCGGTTCGTATGGGTCGGTGCGACGACGACGATCTGCAGCTTCCACACGGCCCACATAACCTCCTTCGCCGAGACGGCGACGAGCCCGAGGGAAGAGGTGCAAGCGGTCGTGAGCTTCGAGTTCAGGAGGCCGTTGGTGCCGGATCCGGCGAGGGCTCGAGAGCGAGCGCCAGGGCCTCGAGCACCGAGAGCCGACGGCCCCGATCCCGTTCGCGCTCGTAGGCCTCCTGGCCGAGGCTCGCCCTGGCGGCATCCTCGGCCTCGTGCTGGGCACGGACCTCACCGGGGGTCAAATAGAGCTGCCCGGTCTCGTAGGCGGGTCGCCGCAGCTCGTCGGCCGCGCTCAACAGGCGCGCTCCCCGGGCAGCTTCTCCCCGCGCCACCGCCACGCACCCGCCGACGAAGACCATGTCGCCGGCAGGCGACAGGAGGCCCGTACGCCTGTTGAGGCGGATCGCACGACGCATGGCCACGTCGGCCTCGTCGAAGCGACGGAGCTGAAGGTGAGCGAGCGCCAGGTTGTTGAGCCTCCCGGCACTGACGTACTTGTCCCCAAGCTCCTCTTGGATCGCGATGCTCTCGGTGTACATGTCGATAGCGCGTTCAAACGCTTCCAGGTCGAGATAGAGGCTGGCGAGGTGCGAATAGGCGCGGCCGACGCCTGCGAGGTCCCCTCGCGAACGAGCGCTCTCGAGCAAAGAAGTCGCCCGCCCGAGGCGGTCGTCGACCGAGAGGCCGCAGGCTGCGACCGGCCTCCGCTGGAGCGAAAAGTCCCACACCTCGTCCCGCACGACCGGGTCGCCGGCGGCTTCGGCGAGCTCCAACGCCCGGCACAGTGAGGACGCGCAGCCTTCGAGGTCCTGGTGGTACTGCTGGAACATCGCGAAGATGCCCCAGGCAAGCGCCTCGAAGGAAGCAGGCCCGGTCCTCTCCGCGATCTCGCATGCGCGGCGTACCTGCGCCTCACCGCGGAGTACCTCGTCGCGAATGGAGGTTTGCAGCCAACCCGACAGCATCCCCGCCGCTAGGCGGGCGCGGCCGACGAGCTCGTCGTCGACGTCCGGGACGTCGTCGAGGGCGGCGTATATCTTCGGAATCACCTCGACGAACACACGACTCCTGAAGAAGCGCTGGAGGAAGACGACGAGCTCGAGAATCTCGTGCGCCCGGCGTTGGTCGGAAAGGTGTGTGAGCGCGGCTCGCACGTTGTCGATCTCGAGGTCGAGTCTCGTGTAGACGGCCACCTGGCCGGCGCCCTCCAGCTCGGGGCTGCTCCTCGCCGCCAGGTCGAGGACGTAGGCGGCGTGCCGGTCGCGCGCCTCCAGCACCCCCTCGTCTCCGCCCTCGCGCAACAGCTCGGCCGCGGCGTACTGGCGGATCGTCTCGAGCAGGCGGTATCGCACCGAGCCGGCGTCCTGCTCGGCGACGACCAAGCTCTTCTCGACGAGGGAATGCAGCAGGTTGAGCACGTCGAACTCGTCGACGTCGCCGCCCACGCATACCTGCTCGGCGGCCTCAAGCTCGAAACCGCCGACAAAGACACTGAGCCGCCTCAAGAGCGATCTCTCTGTGGCGTGGAGGAGGCCGTAGGACCATTCGACGGTGGCCTGGAGCGTCTGCTGGCGCGCCATGGCGCTGCGGGAGCCGCCGGTGAGAAGTCGGAACCGCTGGTCGAGTCGGTCGGAGAGATGTGCAAGCGACATCGAGGCGAGGCGGGCGGCGGCCAGCTCCAGGGCAAGTGGGATCCCGTCGAGGCGGCGGCAGACGGAGGCGACGAGCGGAACATCGTGGTCCGGGATAACTGCACCGGCGTCCGCCGCCCGGCTCGCGAAGAGCGCGACGGCGTCGAACGCCTGCGCCTCCTCGAAGGAGTCGACCTCGTCGGAGGGGACCGACATCGAGGGCACGCGGTAGACGCGCTCGCCGTCGACGCCGAGGGGCTCTCTCGAGGTAGCGATCACGTGCACCCCGGCGCAGCTTCGCATGACGGCGTCCACGAGCTTCGCCACCCCGTCGACGAGGTGCTCGCAGTTGTCGATCACGAACAGGGAGCGCTGCGGACCGAGCGCCTTCAGCAGGGCGCCGCCGGGGTCCACCTCGAGGCCTTCTTGAAGCCCGATCGCGCTCGCGACAGCGAGAGGTATTTGTTCGGGATCGCTGATGGAGGCCAGCTCGACGAACCAGACGCCGTCGCCGCTGCCATCGAGCAGCTCGGCGGCCGCCTGCACGGCAAGCCGCGTCTTGCCGGCACCGCCCGCGCCGGTGAGCGTCACGAGTCGTGACTCGCGGACGAGACCCCTGACCTCGCTCAGCTCGCGACCTCGACCGACGAATCCCGACAACAGCGCGGGGAGGTTGTTGGGGAGCTCGGGATTGTCGAGCGAGCGCAGCGGCGGGAACTCTGCGCGAAGTCCCTCGGCGACGAGCTGGTGCACATGCTCGGGGCGTCCGAGATCGCGCAACCGGTGGAGCCCGAGGTCGCGGAGCGACACGTCTAAAGGCGCGCCGTCGCCGAGCAGCTCCGCCGTCGCCCCCGAGACGAGAACCTGGCCGCCCCAGCCGACGGCCATCAGCCGCGCCGCCCGGTTCACGGTGGGGCCGAAGTAGTCGTTGTCGCGCTCCTGACAGGCCCCGGCATGCAACGCCATGCGAACTTGGAGCGCCACCGGAGCCGGCCAGGGTTGCGCAACCAGCGTGTGTTGCGCGGCGACGGCGGCCGCGATCGCGGCCGGCACGGTCGCGAAGGCGACGCAGAACTCATCGCCCACCGTTTTGAAGACGTAGCCGTCCTCGGACGCCATCACCGCCCGCATGACCGTGTCATGGCGCTCGACGGCCTCAGCCATCTCCTTGGGCGCCTGCTCCCACAAGCGGGTCGACGACTCGATGTCGCTGAACAGCAACGTCACGGTCCCGGTCGG
>Ga0187781_10003479_pt1 | contig 11831 bp, 8 predicted proteins | sample 0715_SJ02_MP02_2_FD_132447 | JGI IMG/M metagenome (GOLD analysis project Ga0187781, IMG submission 132447) | Tropical peat soil microbial communities from peatlands in Department of Meta, Colombia - 0715_SJ02_MP02_20_MG | ecosystem: Environmental > Terrestrial > Soil > Wetlands > Peat | place...
CCAAAGTTTCCAAGATGGTTCTATCCATATCGCTGATCTGGAGGGCCGAAGCGGGAGTAAACATAGGCGAACCATACGCCCTTGCTTGGCCGTTGTCAAGTATTAAATGTTACATGACACTAGGCCAAAGCCTTCGCGAGAGCGGGGCTTAACTGCGACCGACGGCCCACTCTCCGCAGTGGCTTTAAAGCAAACACTCCCCGAGCATTTACGCGGTGAACCCAACGGTTCAAGCTCATGCGGGTCAGTCCCAAGACTTGAGCCACCCAGCCCGGGCGCTGACCTTCCAGGATCAGCAACAAGGCGGCAATCTTCAGCCCTTCCCAAGCCCCTGGGACTTGCTGGGCCAAAGCAAGGAACTGTTCCTGCGTGGCTGAGGAGTGGGTTAACGTCAATTCGGGATTTCTCATGGCCCAAGCGTATCATAAGGAGCCTTTTGTAACAGCACAAATGCGTTCGTATTAGGATTGGGAACAAACGCCCCTTGCGGACGGCAAGAAGGCAAACCGTGATGGGGAGACTTTCGTAAATCTCTGGGTTCGAGCCGAGCAGGTAATGGTCCGAGACGCTGAATGGCTGCCAGTATCCGCCGAATCACTGGTTGTTCCTTCATTTCTGATCGACCTTTCTTAAGGAATGAAATAAGTGAGTCCGCGAGATCCTACGCTTGGAATTCCTTACAAGGCAAGGGATGTTGGAGACATGCTTGGCGTAACGATCCCACCCGTGGCAAAGACTATTGACATCGGAACGCATTGCGGACTAATATTTAGATTGCAATCGAAGGAGCCAAGAGATGCAGAGTGCCCCATTGAAACTGAAACAGGCCAGTGCGGTCCTCGAAACCTCACCTAAAGATTTGCAGAACCTTGTCCAGTTTGGGGTTCTGAATCCCGAACGGCGCGCGGGCCTGTTTGTGTTTGATGCCAATGATCTCTACGCGGCGAAGGTTGCCCTGTTTTTGAAGGAGGCACTTGGGACCAACACTGCGCTCCTCGCCGAATTTACCGGCGCCCTCGTCGCTCGTTTGGGCTCTTTGCCCGATGAGAAAGTGGACGTCCTTGTCTTCAAGTCACGACCTTCCCGTGGAGGGATTGCAGTCGAAGTGAGGGTGCCGTTTCGTGAACTCGCACAGCAACTCCAAGAGCGTCTTCGGCTGGTTGAATTGTATAAGGATGTACCCAGAGGCAGAAAGCGGCAGGGCTGGAAGAAAGAGTTCCTGGCTAGCTTGAGGGAGGCGGCTCGGGACATGGGGGATGTCTCCGCAGACGAGGTTCTGAAGGCGGTGCGAGAATACCGAAACCCCAAGAAGGAAAAGGCAGAGGTCACCGTTGAAGCAGAATCAGAAGCGGCACGGGCGTAGAGTGGTTGTTGATACTTCATTGGTGATTTCAGGCATATCGGCCTTCAAGAAGCCGTTCGTGTCGGGAAAGAACAGCAGTGCCGATTTACTTCACGAATGGGTTGAGAGGGGGAGCTTCGTTTGGCTCGTGACAGCCGAGATTTTGGAGGAATATAAGGAGGTAGGAAAGCGATTGAAGGTCCGCCCGCACATTGCGGGGCGGTTGGTAAACTTGCTCCAGGAGGAAGCTGAAGAAGTAGAAGTCAGGGAAATCATTGAGATCTCTCCGGACCGTGGAGATAATTGCTTTTGCGGGTGTGCTGAAGAAGGCCAAGCCGACTTCCTGGTCACCTTGAATCCGGGACATTTCCCACAAAGGAGGCTTTCGGCCAAAGTGGTCTCGCCCTCCGAGTTTGTCAGCGGGATGCGTCATCGCCAGCTCATGCGGTAATCACAAGCCTGTTCACGAGGGGAAGGGAACCAGCGTGTGCAGGAAATAGGAGAATTAGGGTTGACCAGCGGTTCAGTGTCTGCGGTCTGTGATTCTTTATATAGTATGAGACGTGGGTTTCCAGTCCCCACGCGCCCTTCAAAGCGGCAAAAACCCATTGATGCGATGTGGGAGTCTCATGACCGGTTCACAGGACTGATATGGTACAAATCCGTACGGCTAATCCACTGGTATGAACCGTGGGTGCGACGTGGCCTGGGCAGAGAGATCACACCCAAGAAGTATTTACAAGAGAGGCAGCACGAGCCCTCTGAAACATCGAACGTATATACTCAGTACTTTTCGCGTCGGCGCAAAAGAGCAGCATTTCTGCCGGTTTGATGAGCAGCAGGCTGTTGTTGTTCACATATTCTACGGGATACTGAGGACCAAGCTCGGGTTGCAGGTTCTTCCGCGAAGCCGGGATTTCAAAATCGCCGTTGCTATAATCAACCCCCGTAACGCGGTTAAATCTCTCGTGCTCGGTGTTTCCGAATTCCCACCGCATGCCAAGATTGAGGGTCAACTTGGGGCTCACCCTCCAATCATCCTGGAAAAACAGGGCAGCAGATTGCCAGCCATTGTCGGAGAGGATACTGGCGCTCAAAGCGGAGAAGTTCGGCTGGCCATAGAGGAACTGCGCAAAGCCGGAACCTAGCGCATCGCGGGCACGCATCGTTACCGGCTGACCGATTTCGGCTTGCGCATCGCCCTATTCTTCACCCGCGTTTATAATCGCCTTTTGCGTCCCGGCCTGGGCACAATCCTCCCCGACTTCTCCAAGCTCTCCTGCCCACTCCGACGCGCCTTCGATAAACTCCACCAGGAGGTCACAGCATGGGTTCAACAAGCCCATTTCGCTCGCTGAAAACTTGACTCACTTGCATCAGCTTTTGCACTTCAAGATTTCTAGCCCGTTTCATACTTGTACCCGGTCAGTGACTGGATCGGAAACGCACGTGAAGGAAACGGGCTGAGTGGCTGGCGTATTGGGGAAATGTGCTGGGGCTGTCGCTGGTGGCCACGAGGCCCATTGTCACGGAACGGGAAAGGGGCGTGGAGAAGGTGCGGCCCCCCACGTCGCGCCAGGCACCGTGAGAGACGGAAATGAAAGCGCTAACCTGATTGGCGTGACGAATGATTTTCAAAAGGCACACAGAAGGGCAGGTCTGTGACTGCGTGCGACTACGAGAAACGCGACCATCGTCGCGCCATTGGAACATAGCACTGCCATCTTTGAGCACCCCTACATAAGCATAGCGCGCTGCTTCGCTGAAGGTGTCGCCGGGGCTGAGTTGCCGGCCGTGCAACGGACCGTCAGTCTGGCCAATCACGTAACTGGACTCGCGCACCATCAGCCCGGCCGACGCTTCCTGGCCCGCGCCTGAATCGGTTCCGGCGCGCCCTGAGAATAGTTGAGCCACGAGTTCTCCGTCGCCGCTGGCACGCTGAAAAACGTAATGAAACGCATCGTGGTCGAGGTAGTCCTTGTATTGTTCGAAAGGATCGGGGCGCAGCGCCAGATTACCGTTGCCGACAAGTTCGAAGACGCCGGCTTCCAACTTGGCGCTGCCGGGTGAGGCGAAGCCCACGTCCTGATCATACCAGGGGCGGGGGAGGGCACCGGGCGTGCCGGCAACGGTAAAGTGGAGGCGGCGGAGATTCATTCCGTACACGCCCTGGCAAAGATCGGCTGGGACGAGTAAGGGCGTACCGCAGGCGCCGCCAAAATTGGCCGCCCAAATCATCCACAAATCCTGACCGGTAGTTTTCCGGGGGCCTTGCCACTCGACGGGGAAGCTCGGATCGTAGGCATTGCCGGAACCCAGATAAGGACCCCGTGCCACGAACGACCATGGGCCCCAAGGATGGGGGGCCTCCATGATCAACAGCTCCACGCCGCCCTTGATCAGCGGACCGGGAACGGCGGGAGGCTGCACGTCGCGGTAGTAATAGTCAGCGAAAGTAAGAAAGTAACGATCGAGGGCGGCGTCATACGTCATGCGGGGGTAATTGACGTGGCCGGCCTGCCCCGGAGTCTGGTCCCAGAAGAAGCAAGGCTCGGTATCCACGCCGCAACCCGATCGGCCCTGACGCGGGAAACTCAGCGAGCGAATACGTCGAGCCAATTCCTTGTCAGCCCCGCTCAGCCAAGTGGGGCGGTCGGCCCGATCAAAACCGGCGAACCATTGCCAGTTCAGAGGGTTCGTCACCTCTTGAAATTGGTGTTCGGGAGTGCCCACCGTCATGCGTGCCAGATAAAGCTTTGTGGCGATGAACTGATCCATCTCGATGGGGTCCTTCGGATCTTGAAGCCCACCTTCCGACACGATCGCATAGATGCACCCGCGGGGAAAGGCGGCGCTGGAACAACCATCATGAGCAGGAACACCCTGCCCGATCTCCACAAAGCTCAACACGCCACTACCCACCGCATCCGGAAAATCCACTGTCCCATGAACCCACGAAGTCTGTGAGAGTGGCGTGGGAGAATAATCAATGCGCGCATGACCCCGGAAATTGTTGCCGGGCAACTGGTAACCGTGATCGTAAGTCGGGGCGTAGAAGGTGTGGTCCACTTGCGTGAGCCCGACCGAATAGCAGGATTTCTCGGTCCACGACTTGGGGCAGCCGTAGAGGAAGACATCGTGGGCAATGAGATGAAAGTCAATGTGCGGCACACTACCGTCACTGGGTGGAACCCCCTCGAGACGGGCTAGGAGTGTCGTTCCACCTATTTCGTGCACGAGGCCGTCGTCCATCATGACATAGCTGTTGCCGTCGTCTGCCCAGGTGACCGGAATGATATCTGCCTCTTGGACGTTGCGGTTCGGATAGTACCGCGGGGTCGCCCACTGCGCATTGACGATGAGCTGGCTGTCGGGAAATGGAGTGTCGTTTTCGACCGAAACAGGATTGTCTCTGCCATCGGCTTGATACCAGAGTGGTGCCACTCGCGGCGCTGCGGCGTTTGCGCTCTCGTCGGATCGCTTCGCTGGCATGGCACAGGAAGTGAAGTAGACTGTGCCAGCCAGGCAAACAACAACCGCCGCGCGGCCATTGCGAAAAGCCGAGTTCAGGTTAACTGCTTTTCCACTTCGCATACACACCCGCTACATTAATCGAGATCGTCGGAGCACTCGAGCGGCTTCGGCTTTTGGTCCGCAGTAACGAGCTGTGAGAGACTGGCTAGCGCGGGATTTGGCGTCGTTCCATTGCATACGAAGGCAGGGGCACGCTATGGCGTTCCCCTACAGAGACTGGCGCCGCGCCGCCCCTACCAATAAAACCTCAATCCGAACTCCATGGCGCGCGGGTCGGTTTGGATATTGGTGATCTTGCCGAACTGGCAGCCAAAGATGTGGACGGCATCAACGCTACCATCGGGATTCGGTGGCAGGCACCAACCGGTATTGGGCATTCCCAGATTCTGATGGTTGAAGGCGTTGAGCGCTTCCCAGCGAATCTCGAAATAGCGTGCCTCGGTGAGGTGGAGGTCTCTCGCCAGCGCCAGATCGGAGTTCCAGAACCCCGGCGCGCGCCCGGTGGAGATTTCTCTACCAGCGTTTCCGAAAGCCCAGTAAGGGTCGGAGTTGTAGTCGAAAGGGGAACCGTCAGGATTGTAACCCGTCGTGATGCCTTGGATCACCGCAGGGTCGGAACCAAAAGGAGCTTCGAAGGCACTCGGATCATACCATTGATTCTCCTGCTGGATGCGCGACTTGCCGGCTCGCCCGCGCGAAGGATCGCCAAGCAGATTTGGCGTACAACTGATGGCGTTACAAGGCGCACTGAATCCCATGGCTACTCCTCTCTGGAAGTTCCAGTTCTGAGTCAGCTTCCACCCACTCACAATTTTCCCCACGGCGCCACCTTGGTTCAGGAAAAGCTTACCTTTGCCAAAAGGCAACTCATACGTTCCGGCGAGATTCAGGATTTGGGGGATATCATCAGGCGCCAGTGCAATGTACCGGTTGCGATCATCGGGATCCTCCTCGTTCCCGCCGCTCGGTGGAGACGCTCCAACCCGACCGAGGCCCCGACCGCCCACCGTCGTCGGGTAAAGCGCGCCGGCAGCCATTAAAGCCAAGTTGGGACTCTCGATGTTCTTTTGGATGGTGTAGGCGACAATCAGGTTGAGGCCTTGAGAATAACGCTTCTCGAATTTCATCTGAAAGGAGTTGTAGCGGTTGAAACCATCTCCCGGCATGAGGTTCTGTACAGAGCTGTACTGGGGGTACTGTCTATCAACCAGATAGGCCGGGCACGACGTGCCGCAACCGTAGATCGCGCCGATTGCAGGATTGGTCGGAACCGGCAGATTGATATTCTCTCGAAGCGTCAGGCGCTCCGCCGTGTGCGTGTAGTCGTAGGATCGGTAGGAATCGCCAATTAAATGCGATCCGTGGGTTCCGACATAGCCGACGCTGAGCATCATGTTAGACGGAAGCTCGCGCTGCACGTAGAAACTCCACTGTTGCACATAGGGGTCCTTGCTTCCCTGCTGCCACATAGAAACCGCTTGCCCGAGAAACTGATCATCGTCTTCCTTGACCAGCGACAGGTCGGGCAAGCTGAGGGCAGGAGCGCCCTGACTCAATTGGAATGCTGGCCTCTCAAAAGTGTAGTCACCGAACCAGGTAGCGAATTGAGCGTACCCCGTCTCACTTGCGCCTGAGAGCTGAGGGGCGATCTCAGTGTAGAACGAGTTGCTGTAGATGATCCCATAGCCGCCGCGAATCACCGTTTTATGGTTGCCCAAAGGCATCCAGGCAAAGGAGAGTCGGGGCGCGAGATCATCTTTCTTGCTTGGAAACATATTGCGGCTCGGGTGCTGAGGGGTGGCCGCGTAATCGATACGTCCTGGGAAAGGTATCTGAGGATTCATTCCTGTGAGATTGAAGATTGCGAAATCGTTGTGACGCTCCATAGGCGTCCCGAAGATGTCATACCGCAGGCCGAAACTCAGCGTGAAGTTGGAAGCGACGCGGAAGTCATCCTGCCCGTAAAAGCTCCAGTAATTGTTGCTCTGCCAAGGGGAATGGTAGGTCCCCGTGTAGGAGCCCTGATCGACGGCCCCCAGGAGGAATTGCGCCAACCCGGCACCACCCTGCCCTGTCACGGGATCGGCGGTCAGCCCTCCTCCGAAAGAGAGGGCAGTGGGGAACCCGGTTTCGTACCAGCCCATGTCTCGCCGGTACATCATGCCGGTCTTGAGGGTATGCTTGCTCATGACCTTGGTGAGGTTGTCGAGGATGGTGACCGCCTCCCCACCGGAGAGGGCGTTTTGCCACGACTGTATGCCAAAGCTACCGATGCCACCGACGCCGATGTTGGGCACCGTATTATAAGGAGGGGACAGGTAGAGGTTCAGTCCTTTCAATTCCTGCACGGTTTGGGAGGTGCCGGCCACGCTGTCTGGATTTATTCCCGGAGTCATATTCTGGCGGGTGAAATTCACCCGCGCTTCGTTGACGACTGTCGGAGTAACCATCGACGTCAGACCCAAAGCGAAAATCTGGTTGATAGTCTGATAAGGCTGCGCCCCCTCAAGGCCGGTCTGGGTTTGCGCCGTGGGCCCGTTCCAGGGATAGCGAAAGTTGGTGTAGTTGCTGGGATTGAAGAGCCATTCGGCAAATAGCTTGTCTTTATCGGAAACTTGATGGTCAATCTTGATGGAGACATTCTGCGGGGTCAGACTACTCCCCACCGGTCCAAGATAATTATTGCAGGTATTCAGGCAGCCATCCGGACCTTGTTGCAAGGGATCGAGAAAGTTGGGATTGGGATAGCTGGCGAGATAAAATGCCGCTACCGGATCAATGCGAGACGAAGGGACAGCAGGCGTAGAGAACGCCGTTCGGTGGAATAGTCCATTCGCATCCGGACCCGTCGTGGAATAGGGGTCGTAAAGGCAATTAGTGGCCCCGTTGACACCGCAAACTGGCGCGAACCGCGGGTCTCCTGTAAAGTTTCCATTTCGCTCGTTAGGCAGTGGAACGGTGAGAATTGTCGGCTTATTTTCGTGGAGCGTGGAAACATCGTAGGAAACGAAAAAGAAGGTGCGACCCCTGCCGTTGTAAATGCCCGGAAAATAAACGGGACCACCCAGCGTGCCACCGAAATTGTTATAGTTCACACGAGGCTCCAGGAACGTCTGGCCCTGCGCGTTGCGCCGGTCGAAGGGGTTGGTAGCGTTGAAGTAGGAATTTCGGTTGAATTCATAGATGCCGCCATGCACATGGTTTGTGCCTGACTTTAGCACTACATTAATCACTGCGCCGCTGGTCAATCCCCACTCCGCAGCCAGCCCGTTGTTCACAACGTTAAACTCAGAGGTCGCATCCTGCGAGGGATTCACGGCCACATTCTCCGCCCCCAAGACCATGTTCAGGCTTCCGTCCAGGTACCAGGCGTTGGCGCCGGCCTGGCCGCCATTGGCGCCGATGGCAGAACCCACGATATGGTCCGGATCGGGAAAGGCTCCATAAGCGCTGTCGAACCCGAACATCGTCCCTGAGGGCCCAAAGGATTGGGTGATGCCTGGGACGAGTTGAACCAGCCCCTGAATGTCGCGACCCGGCAGCGGTATATCCTGGATGTAATGTGTCGATAAATCGGTCGTGAAGTTCGAAGGCGTCGCTTCAACCAGCGGGGTCGTCGCCGTCACCTCCACCGACTGAGCGGTGGCCCCCACCTTTAACTCCGCGTCTGCTATCGTCGTTTTGCCGGCCGTCACCGAAATATTCAAGATATCCAGCGGTGAAAAACCTTGCATAGCGATGCGAACTGAGTACTTACCAGGCACCAGTTCGGGAGCCAAGTAAAAACCCGCGCTGTTAGTGATCAAACTCACAGCCACGTTGGTGTCGACGTTTTTGACCACCACCGTCGCGCGCGGAATCATGGCTCCCTGCGGATCGGTTACCGTGCCTTGAATGGCGCCTCGATCGATCGAAGCGTGAAGAGGAATTGCCCATGCCAAAATGCCCAAACTGATCATCATCACAGGAAATAAGGATTTGCGAATCAAGGCGTCCTCCTGGGGGCCCGCTTGGCCAAATGCTTCCATGCGGGCAATGCAGATTAGCATTGACGAAAACTAGTAACGTCGTGAAACCAGTTCCATATGCCACAATTCCTACCATATGTCAAGAAAAATGTTACAAGAGGTGTTGGCTGTGATAAGATACCCTTCGTGTTCAGCTTCATCTCCGTTGCGAGGGGTCAACTCGCTTGAGAAACGCATCAGTCAACATTCGGGATGTTGCACGCATGGCGAAAGTCGGCGTGGCTACGGTTTCGCGGGTAATCAACGGTTCGGATCTCATCAGCCCGCAGACTCGCCAACTGGTTCAGGCAGTGATCCGCCGGCTCAAGTATCGTCCCCATGCCATGGCCCGGCGAATTCTGGGCCACTCACAAATGATTTGCTTCGTGTTAGCGAACCGCCCCTTCCTTCACTCGTTCCATGCCGGCATCCTGCAAGGCGCCGAAAGCTGCGCCCGAGAACTTAAAGAGCAAGTGGTGTTTGTGAGAATGCAATGCGAAGAGCAAACCCCCCCTGATCAAATCCCATTGCCCCCGATGCTGGAGGAAAAAGGCTGGGCTGAGGGCGTGATTCTAACAGGTGCAGTGTTTGCCAATTTAATCTCCCGCTTGGAAGCGCTGGACCTACCCATGGCGGTGTTCGGCAATAATGTATACGGCAAAAAGATGCCAAGTGGTTTTAATCAGGTGCGTTACGACGGGCTTCGGGCAGGATTTGAGGCCACTGAGTACCTCGTTAATCGAGGCCACCGGAAAATTGCATTCCTTGCTGATTCACGATTTCCATGGTTCCTCGAGGTCCAACAAGGCTACCTGAGAGCATTGCGAGCAGCCAGGTTGAGTCCATTGCCTTTCACCAGGAAGGGCCCAGAAGGTTTTCCTGAGTATGGACGATGGGCGGGCCAACTTGTCATGAAAAGCAAGCATGTTCCAACGGCTGTTCTCGCGGGCAATGACGAGATAGCCTTCGGACTATACCAGTCTTTCCGACGCCTGAATATGAAAGTCCCTGACGATGTCAGTGTGATTGGGTTTGACGATCGTGAAATTGCGGCAGTCATGGAGCCGCCTCTCACGACAGTAAGAGTCCCCTCGGAGGAGATCGGTCGCTGCTGTGTGAAATTATTGCTCGAAAGACTCAACAGTGGCGTGCGGAATATCAGAACTCACTGGGTGGAGACCGAGTTAGTTGAGCGAGAGAGCGTCAGGTCGCTCGCAAGCTGAAGATTGGGTCGAGTCTCGACGAGCAGAGAGGTGAAACCACACCGTAAAATGGAGGAGTCGAGGATGCAACGAACCAGGCGGAAGCTTCTTTTGGGATTATTCTTGATTGTCGCTTCTGGCGCTTTCACCGCGCAGGCTCAAGAGTTGCCTACAGGCAATCCTAAGGATTTCAAAATCAAAACCTGCTTGCACTCCGTCAGCTACTCCGGAGCGTGGCGTGGCCAGGCGGTCTTGACGGTTGACGAATTCCTGATCAAAGCCAGAGAGTTGGGCTTCGACGGTGTCGAGATCATGTGCAAACGCCCGCACCTTTCGCCTCTCGATTATGACGAAACGCGCCGCCAAAGGCTGCGAGCCAGAATTGACCAACTCGGCCTGAAACTTGTGGCCCTGGCTGCTTACACGGATTTTTCCGCCGGCATGGACAAACCTGGTATTCCCCAGGTGGAGATTCAAGCCACCTATCTGGGAGAAGTGGCGCGTCTGGCGCATGATTTGGGCTCGAACATGGTGCGGGTATTCACGGGCTATGACCGTGACGGCATTCCCTACGATCAGCAGTATAGTGCGGTCGTCGAGGGGCTGCGCCTAGGCGGCCAACAAGCGGCGCGCTATGGCGTCACCCTGGCGGTGCAGAACCACCACGACCTGGCGGTCAGCGCTGACGGCATGTACTGGCTTTTGAAGGAAGTCAATCTACCCAACGTCAAGGCTGCTTGGGACGCGTGGAGTCCCTCGGCCCAAGGTTACACGCCGGCGGAAATTTGCCAGGGTGTCCATAAATTGCAACCTTTCATTGTCCATACTACGGCTGCCCAGTACATCACAGTGCCTCGCTATCATTACCTGCCAGAAATCGTGGAATACCAGAAGATTCCATCGGTTAACCTGGAGGTCCCCATGGGCCCGGGCATGATCGATTACGATAGTTTCTTTAATGCCCTTCGAGAGATCGGCTACCAAGGCTATATTGCCTACGAAATATGCGCCGTGACGCAGGGCGGAGGCTCCCTAGAAAACCTGGATCGCACAGCCCAGTCGTTCTTGGATTACGTGAAGAGGTTCCGCTAACCGGCTGATTCAGTCTGCGTTAGAGTTGCCCGCGCGGGATTCGAGCGGCAGAAAACCCGAAATACATTTTTCGAGACGGTCATCCATGGTCCTTCTTTCACGAAGAAATTTCCTTGGCCTCACCGCCACGGGCTTGGGAGCGTTAGGGCACAAGAATTCTTAGTGGGTGACTGAGAACTCTGCTTCCCCTCCGGGGAACCTCGTGTTACTGTACAAGGCCTTCCAAGATTCCGACCGCCAATACAGCATACGGCCATTCTCGTTCTGGAACGGAAAACTGGACGGCAAAGAACTAGACCGTCAGATCCGCCTCATGGTGGAACATGGTGTGTACGGAGCTTACATCCACAACCGAGATGGTTTAGAAACCCCATATCTTTCGGAAGAGTGGTGGCAGGCGGTTGGCGTGGCACTCGAGTCGGTACGCCGAGGCGGTTTTCCCCTGTGCATGGTGGATGAATTTGAATGCCCGAGCGGCTCCCCGCCGTGTTGGATTCCTGCGTACACGCCAGGCGAAGGTTTGTCATGCGAGCTATTCTTGCATTGCTGCCGGTCCTTCCGGTCTTCGCGGGGGAGGTGCCGCGTCTGCCGATGAAGCCTCGCTTCGAGGACGGCGCCATGTACCGCTGGCTACAGAAGCCGGTTCTCGAGACG
>Ga0187781_10003480_pt1 | contig 11827 bp, 14 predicted proteins | sample 0715_SJ02_MP02_2_FD_132447 | JGI IMG/M metagenome (GOLD analysis project Ga0187781, IMG submission 132447) | Tropical peat soil microbial communities from peatlands in Department of Meta, Colombia - 0715_SJ02_MP02_20_MG | ecosystem: Environmental > Terrestrial > Soil > Wetlands > Peat | place...
ACACCTCCCCTTTTTCGACGGTGAAAGAAATTCCGTCGACCGCTCGCAGCTGCCCGTAGTTCTTCTGCAATCCATCGACTACGATGGCGGGCAACGAGAAAGGCCAACCCTCGTCCGTATTTAGACGATTCTGCTAGCGAGCGTTAAGTGCTCGACGGCGGGGACCCCCATCGCTCGGGCCTGCGCTCCCACCATCTGTGCCCAAACAGCATCATGGCCACTCCTCCGATGACCAGAATTATTCCTAACACTACCGCCAGCACCTTCAGGAGCGTGATGAATGCGCTCAGAATGAACCCGGAGAGAAGAACCAGAATGATTGCGCCCCCCACTATCATCAGTGCTCCGATAATCGCAGACCTTTGCACGGAGTCCTCCGACTTGTTGCGTTATTTATGCTGGAAAGGAGCTTCGAGCTTAGCGGCTGCTCGTGAGTCTTGAAATAAGGTCCGAATGACAACCCCGATGACTATTAAGTGCCCCTGACCGGGCACTCCCTGGGAAGTCAGCTGCCTTTCACCATCAATGAATCGGGGATAATGGTCGAGCCCCAGCTCGGGATGAGCATGGGAGAGCTGGTGGATGTCGCGAAGAAGGCGGAGGATCTTGGGTTCGGGTACTTCTTCCGGTCAGACCACATCCTCCCGACAGACGAGAGGCGAGGGATTGATTCACCGGAGTGCTGGGCAAGCCTCGGCGTCCTTGCCTCATCGACAAGCAGGATCAAGTTTGGGCCTCTTGTCTCCCCCATAGGATTCCGAAATCCGGCGCTGCTCGCAAAGATGGCCTGCACCATCCACTCGGCCTCTCACGGCAGGCTCCAGCTGGGCCTGGGGGCGGGGTGGTATGAAGCGGAGTACAGGGCACACGGATTTCCGTTCCCAGACTTCCGCACCCGGGTCGCCCAGTTCGCAGAGGCACTCGGGATAATCTCCGCCATGGTAAACGAGGGCAGAGCCGACTACGACGGAACTCACTTTTCCGCTCACACGGATTGCCTGCCGAGGCCCGAGGGACACATGCACATGATAATCGGGGGGAGGACAAAGCCCGTTGTCAGGCTGGCCGCCAGATTCGCCGACGAGTGGAACACCTTCCGCAGCTCTAGCAGTGACCTCGCGGGTCTGAAGACGCTTCTCGCAGAAGGCTCCGAAGGGCGCGCAGTCGACGTCACCGAAATGGGGCCCTATCTCATCGCCGGGAGCCAATCGAAGCTCGAAGAGTACGCCGCTCTCCAGGCATCCACACTAGGCCAGAGAATCTCCCCCCATGACGTCATTGCCGGGATGAAGGCGAGGGGAGCGCCCTGCGGCATGGTGCAGGAGTTCGTCGACCAGCTACGGTCGATGGCGGATTCCGGATTCAAGCGGATATACTTCCAGACCCTCGTCCCCCAGAACACCGAGATGATCGAGCTCCTTGCCGACGCGTTGAAGGGCAGACTCTGAACCCGGTCCGGCCAGCGTGCCCCTCGCCGGCTGATTCCTTGGTTCACTCCACCGTAAAGCAGAGCCTGTTGCACAGGTAGAGCGCCAAGGGTCCCTTGATGTGAGCTGGGTTCAGGGACACGGTGTCGATTTACATCTACTTCCTCGCCAGCGCAATTTATAACGGCGCCCAGACTGGCTCGACGAAAGTTGCAACCCCCCTCAGTCACTTCCATGCCAGCCACGGTCCAGCCAAAGGCCACGAACCATCAGCTGAGGGCGCTGCTGGCCATGGTTGGCGTCGCCCTTCTCCTGAACTACGTCGAGACGATGGTGATCCCAGGGATACCTGTCATCCAGTCTGATTTCTCCACCCCCGCGAACCCGGTGTCCTCGAGCACGATGTCCTGGATCACGTCAGCGTTCCTTATAGTCGGGAGTGCGGTCTCCCCCCTCTTCGGGAAACTCGGCGACAGCTACGGGAAGAAGCGGATGTTTCTTGCAGCACTGGCGTTCTACATGGCCGGAGTCGGCGTGGCCGGGTTCTCGAACTCGATCTACTTCCTGATCGCAGCGAGGGCGGTTCAGGGAATAGGTTTCGCGATTGTCCCACTCGCACTAGCCATTATTGCAGAAACCTTTCCAAAGGACAGGATAGCGACAGCCCAGGGAATCGTAAGTGCAACTTTCGCAATAGGAGCATCCCTGGGGCTCATCATCGGATCCTATGTGGTGCAGGATCTTGGTTGGCAATGGGCCTTCCACTCGGCCTTCATACTGAGTGCAGTGCTCTTCGTGGTGATAGCCATGTTCCTCCCCGGTGGTACCCCAGGGACCCGCCTGAAAGTCGACTACCAGACGGTGGTCCTTCTAATGGCGGGTGTCACGCTCGTCTTGCTTTACCTGTCCGAGGGGCCCTACGAAGGGTGGACTTCGGCGTACAATCTGTTGGCTCTCGTAGCCGGAGTGGCGATGACGGTTGGGTTCTTCGTCACCGAAAGCAGGAAGTCGAACCCTCTGATACCCCTTCACCTCCTTAGGATCAGGAACGTCTTGGTAGCGAACCTGACCGGCATCCTCTCCGGCATGGGCATGTTCATGCTCTTCTTTGCGGTAATTTACTACGCCGAGATCCAATCCCCTCCTGCCCCCACGGGACTAGGCCTTGACATCATATCCGCGGGCCTTAGCCTCGCCCCCGCAACAGTGCTCATGCTAGTCGGGGGGCCAGGCCTTGGGCGTCTCGTGCAAAGGAATGGTCCGAAACCCGCGATGATACTGGGGGGTTTGATAGCGATAGCCGGCTTTACCCTTTTCATCTTCAACAGGGCCACGACAACCGACGTAGTGATAGACACCGCAGTTTCGATGATAGGGGCGGTGGGTATCATAATCCCCATCGTGAATATGATAAGCGTGTCTCTCCCCGACGAGACGGTGGCCACGGGCCTGGGGCTCAATACCATGCTGAGGAACATGGGAGGTGCGATTGGCCCTGTTCTGGCGACCACCCTCATGAGCACCTACGCCGAAGTCGTCATGATTCCTGCGCACACCCCCAAATTGTGTCCATTATCGGCCCCGTGCCCCATGTCCTTCCCCACCCCCACCGCATTCGACTACATCTTCTATCTCGCAATCGCATGCATGGTGGCTGTGGTCGTCCTGGCTCTCGCGGGCAAGAACTACGTCTTCAAGAAGCCTGCCCAGGGGTCTTCACCAGATCAGATTTCTTCCTAGCCAGCCAGAAGCCGACTCCCCCCAGTGTAAGAGCGCCCGCTACCCCTACCACAACCACGATTTCGGCCAGACTGGCGAAAGTACCGTCCTGGACGCCCCAGACCCCTGCGAAATCCCAGAAGAAGGAACCTGCCGGGCCTTCCCCTGCATTGATGAAGGTTGGAGGGCTCGAGCCCGAGCTCCCCACGACGAAGAGGGGGTTGTGGACCGGATCCCAACCGCTGTAGAGATAGCAGCCGCCGGTGACCTTGTTCCCGTCAAGCAAGATCGAATAGAGGGTCAGATTTCCCATGTCTCGGAAGGTGGCTGAGGTCCTGGAGTACGACTCCAGAGCGAACACTTCTTGGTCTCCCACCCTGAGTGCCGGTGCCGGGCCGGGAGGAAACGCCTTCTCCACCGAGGATCCAGTGTCCGCATCGCTGACCCTGAAGTCCCATAGCCCAGACGTGCGGAAGATCGAAATCGAGACGTTCGAGAGGGGACTCATTTCTGGCCCGCTTGCGTTGAGCACCCACTGGTACGACGGCTTCAGTGAACCCGCTCCCTGGACCGACCAGGCGAAGCCAAGCCACCCCGTCCCGTTCGGCAGGACGCCAGCTGCAGCCTGAAGGACGCTCCCGTCGCTCGTCATCACGGACAATATCGCGTAGACAATCCCGTCGGGGGAGTCTATGTCGGGGAGGGCAAGGGAAACCGTGACGTTCGTGATGCCCCCCCAGCTCACGCTCCCTCCACCGACCATTTGCGTTCCCTCGGGCACCACAACACCAATGGCCCACGATGAACTTGGGTATGTGGGCTGCAACTGCAAGGTGCTTGGCGGCATGACCGCCCCGAGCCCTGGGACGAGAAGACAGGCCGATACCAGAACGGCTAGTCCGGGCCCCAGGAAGCGTCTCAAGGGGTAGGCCACCTAGCGCGAACCAACGAGAGGACCGCTAGGGCGGCACCTGCGACAGTAATCAGGGTCAGCGCTATGATGGGGTCGACGTAGGGCAAGAGCATGTCATGGATGGACTGGGCAGACGAGGTCTCGTAGGTGGAAGCATACCCTCCGATTGCCCCTGCAACGGCGAGTAGCAGGCAACTCCCTACCACCCCGACCGAAAGGAGGATTAGCGCTGGCCACATGGTGCGGGGGCTAATCGTGCGGTTTTCGACGAGCTCGACGGTCGTGAGGAAGGCGGAGAGGCACCCGAACCCTCCTATGCCGACCACGAGGAACAGCAGGTACCCTAGGACCAGCCAGATTCCCGGGCCACCGCCGACGATCACGGGTGGCAGGTACGAGAAGGGGGTGAAAGGCAGGACCACGACCACGGTCCATGCCAGGGCCGCAAGGGTACTGAGATACGCCGCTCCCCTATACCTTCTATACCAGAGCGGTCTATCGGGGTCTATCCGTGGCGCAGCCACTCGTAGTCACCAGTTGGATGGCTCTGACTATTGCAATCCTCGCTTTTTTGGTAGAACCCATACAGGTTAGGTTTCAACCGATTCCACAGGGGAATGCTTTCTGCGGAGGGTCGCCGCAGGCGTCAGGAGGTTCGGACGTTGAGAGGCCGAACTCGATTTCTGGTCCGCATTCAGCGCGTCATCTATGCAAATGCGTGCACCTGTTCGGATTGCCTTAATGGCATGGGCCGCTCCGTGCTGGTGGTCAGTCATAGAATGAAACAGGTGGCGAGCTTCCACGAAAGCAGCCTGGGTGCTCACGAGAAAGAGGAGTTCAGAGGGGCAAAGAACGACGTGAAGAAACTGGCGACTGACCTGCGCCTTGGCCAACAGGTCACCCGTCGGGCCTCCGCGATATGTGGTGAAGCGTACTCGATGCATCTCGGCCAGGACCTGCCGCCCCAGGTTCTCTCAGCTGCTGCAGTATACGTGGGGTGCAGAGAAGCACAGAAGCCAGTGAACCTGAAGGACCTCGCCTACGCCAGCCACTCCGATCCCAGAGCAGTGGGAAGGTGCTACGTGAAGCTCATCGAAAGGATGCACATCTCACGCCCCGTATTGAACGAAAACGGCTATGTCTACCGTCTTTCGCTGCGGAGGCCCGTATCAGAACAGGCGCTGAAACAGTCCCAAGAGATCATACACAGCATCAATACCAAAGGACTCGGTGGGCGAAACCCTATGACTCTTGCGGCGGCCGCTCTGTACATCGCATGCTGCAACCTGGGCGAAATCGTAACGCAGGCCGAGGTGGCCGAGGCTGCCGGTGTGGGGGAACAGAGCGTCCGAGACTGCTGCAAGGAAATCCGTCTGCTCACCAAGACAGCGTAGGGAATCTCACGCGCGAATGTTTGAATCGCATTTATCAACGATTAAATCCCGTCTTCCGACCAGACGAGCCATGGTCCGCACAAACCTCTCGATAGACAAGGCGGTCTTCGAAGAGTTCGCAGCCGAAGCGGACAGGAGAAAAATGACCCTGTTTGCATTTGCGAACGAGTCCCTTTCTGCAATCACCAAGATATCCAGAGAGGGCGGGGACCCGGACGAGTTCTACAAGATCTGGAGGGTTCTCTCAATCTTGAGGCAGGTGGATGTCATCACGCTTCCAAGCGACTTCGTCGATGACCTCATCGAGCGGCTATACAAAGTGGACAGTGCGGGCACCAAGGCAAAATTCAAAGAGCTTGGCTCATCACTTGTTGGACTGCTCAGGATGGCGGCCGAGAACATAGAGGATCTGGGACCCCTGGCCAAGGATTTCGGTTTCATCATCCCTATCAAACACTTCGCCCTCACGGCTCCCAAGCCCGGCCTGGTCCAGGTCGACGTCGTAGGAGCAGGCAAGGCCATAGAGACGACCCAGTGCTCCGCCGAGTTCCTGAAGGCGATAATCGAGGGGTACGGCTACGCGGTGATCAAAGAAGAACTCCACCCGGGGACCATGAGGTTGATCGCGGAGAAGACGGGCAGACCCTAGCGAAGACCCCATTTCCTCCGCAAGCTTCCCCTAACTCCACCGAAGACTCGCTTCTGGTTCCCTCAGGTGAGAATTGACCCATCCGGCTAAATATTCGGTTCCAAAGGCGGCGAGGCTATATGGCGTCACCAGTGATTGACTCTGGCGCCGTCGCCTGGGTGCTCGCCGCCACCGCCCTGGTCATGCTGATGACGCCGGCGCTCGGGTTCTTCTATGGGGGACTCGTCCGGAGAAAGAATCTCATCTCCACCATAGTGCAGACGCTCACGATTTTTGCTGTCGTCAGCCTTGTCTGGGCGCTGTGGGGGTACAGCGAGGCCTTCGCGCCTTCGGTAAACGGGATTGTTGGGAATCTCTCCAAGGTGGGGCTCAACGGTGTCGGCTACTCTCCTCTCCCAGGCCAGGTCATCCCAGAGCTCGAGTACTTCGCCTTCCAGCTGAAGTTTGCGGCTATCACGCCGGCATTGATCATAGGTGCCTTCGCCGAGTGAATCCGATTCAAGGCCCTTCTAGTCTTCACAGTCGCTTGGGCGACTTTCATCTACGCACCAATCGCCCACTGGGTCTGGGGCGGCGGCTGGCTGCAAGCAATGGGCGTTGAGGACTTCGCAGGCGGTCTCGTGGTTCACATCTCTGCGGGTGTGTCGGCTCTTGCCGCAGCGATTGTCCTGGGGAAGCGCACAGGGATCGCAAAGTCCGAAGAAGTTAGGCCCAACAATGTCCCATTTGTCATCCTGGGTGCTGCGATGCTCTGGTTTGGATGGTTCGGGTTCAATGGTGGGAGCGCCCTCCAGGCCAACTACATCGCGGTCCAGGCCCTTGTGAACACAAACCTGGCGGCCGCGGCCGCGGCAGTGACATGGATGCTCGTCGACTGGTCCAGGAAGGGGAAGCCCTCGGCCGTCGGGATATCCATCGGAGCGGTGGCAGGGCTGGTTGCAATCACCCCTGCGGCGGGGTACGTGACCGCCAGCTCTTCGATGATCATCGGCCTAGGTGCAGGAATCGCCTCGAACTTCGTCTCCAACTGGAGGGCGAGCCGCAACATCTTCGACGACTCGCTCGACGTCTTTGCCTGCCATGGCGCGGGAAGCATGTGGGGGGTCTTCGCCACTGGCGTATTCGCCACTGCTGCCGTAAGCGGGGTCAACGGGGCGCTCGCAGGGAACCCGGCGTTCCTGGGCACCGAAGTCTTCGCAATCGCAGTCGTAAGCGGCTTCTCTTTCTTCGGGACATTCATCATCCTGAAGATAATCAACTTCATCACTCCTCTGAGGGTCACGAAGGAGGAGGAAGAGCTAGGCCTCGACGAGAGCCAGCACGGCGAAGAAGCCTACGCCTAGGTGCTTTCGTATTCCGTTAGATGGTTTGTCCTTCAGAAGCCATACCTCATGGTAACCAGGGGATCAAGAAGGGAGCCGTTGTCCGGAAAAACCATGGAAGCCCAGTGATTGTGTAGACGAGGGTAGAACAGGAACCTCGGGACCTCCCACCTACTTGCCGAGACTATACTTCTGAGCTACTTGCGACTGGAGTTCCCTGACTTCTCTGATCCGTTTGGCAAGGCGCCGTTCGAACACGAGGTCCCGCACCCCCGCATAGAACCACAGCAGGGACACGACAAGACTGACGGCGCCTAGTGCCACGAGTGCCGGGTCGACAAGGTTCACCGTCTCGCTAGTTATCCCGAGACCGTAGGGCAGGACTACGAGTTGGAAGAAGTAACTGAGGGCAAAATACGCCCCGGCGATGATGGCGATCAAAGCAAGCAGTCTTATCTTCCGGCCCCCCCTTTCCATGTGCTGAATGAACTCCTCTTGTAGCTCGATGATTGAAACGCTCGGATCCTTGTCCTCGGACATGCCCTACTCATCCCACCTCCGACTTATAACAGATGCTCACAACTTGTTCACCCCAGGGCCTGAAAAAGAATCTTCAGGGCTGAATCGAGGTAGTTCAGGGCCTCCATCCCCTTCGGGGTTATCGAAAACCTTTCGTGTCCCTCCGTTGATTCTACTCTTGCCAAGCCTCCGGCGGTAAGGAATTGCAGGTAATCCCCAAGCCTGTTGTAGGGAACGTTCGCGACCCTCGCAAGCCTGGAAGGGAGCTGTGGTTCCGCGGCCATGGTCCGGAGGAGCTCCCAGTAAATGATCGTTGTGTCCCTATTCTTCAACCGCCTTCAGCATGAAACGGGGCTGATATGAACAACTTGATAGAACAACTTGTTCGATCAACATGTGCGTCAGTGACATAAATCAAGACCCCGCGCAATCGCAAGATGGAACCACAGGGTAGGTCGGGATGGCTTGGATATCCCCTTGACAGGTCCCGGGGCCAAATAGGGGTAGGAGGGCTCGGCGATCGGGTCCTGCTGCTGGGCAGAAGGGCGGGAGACCTTGCGACCCTTGTGGCCTACGCCTTTGCCGAGGAAGGCAGGAGGATTGTTTTGCTCGATGTAGACGGATCGATTTCACCCGAGATCCGTGGCTACTTCAGAGTCTTTGATTACCGATCCATGCTTTATGAGGCGTTCCACCTCGAAGGGGAGGACGCCACCCACGGGCAGCTGGTAGCCGCGGCGTACGCCACTGCCCTGGACCTTACCTCAGAAGAAGAGGCGATTCTCAGCGCTGCTCTGCAGAAGCTAGAGGAACAGAATGACATGGCCACCCCGTCCTCACTCTTCGACGTCCTTGGGAGCGTCGAGGGGTTCAGGGGGTTCTATGTCGACAAGCTGAAGGGGAGGATAGGTGCTCTAAAACTCCTCGAGACTACAAGAGTAGAATCCTTCGACGAACTCATGAACGGAAGGACCATGGTGAGCTTCGATTCCGCCCCCTACCCCCAGGCTTCGGAGCTCACCGCTGGACTCTTCATCGCCAAGATACTATATCTGCTGAACAGATCTGAGAGGCGCCCGGACGGATTCCTGATCACGGGCGCACATCGCCTGTTCAGGCCTCCCCCCAGTCTTCATCACTGTGGGAGGCTGATTGCCCATCTGCTGGAGGCACCGGTCCCTCTCGTCATGGCAACACCGATGCCCGCCCTCCTGAACGAAAAACTGATTGAGTCGATGGCCGTCAGGATCTACACAAGCGAAGCCTGGAACTCGAGGAAGGACCCGAGGGAGGCAGCCGCGCTGGCGTACTCCTACACAATCTGCGACGACCGGTCCGGTGTTTCTATAGGGTTCGTCCCCCGCTTTGTCAGACCAAAGCGCTCGACCGGGGGCCCCCCGCCGCCGAGACACTCGAGCCGAGCAAGCCCTGAACTCACCAGGACCATACTGGAAGAAATCAGCAGATACGACCTGGCCAACAGGCAGTCCGTCGTGTCCTATTTGACCCCGACATTTCTCGCAGTAGACATCGGGGCAGAGATGGACAGACTCCATTCAGAAGGGTACCTTGTCCTTGAGCCAAAGCGGGTGGGGAGCGGGCCGAGGATTCTTGCCTACACCCTGACCGAGTCCGGGAGGCGTCTCCTGCTGGAGCTGACCAATTATGGAACACCTCAGGACTGAGTGCTCGGCCGTCGACTCGCTCACCGACGGGGGTCTTGCGACTGGCACCATAACCCAGATATTCGGGGAAAAGGCGCTTGGCAAAAGTATCATTTCCTTCCAGGCGGGGTGCGCCGTTGCCGTTTCAGGAGGGAGCGCTATCATCCTCGACACCGAGCAGTCCTACTCTAGTTACCTCGTCCCCTATTGGCGGGAGAGGATGGTCAGGAGGTTTGGAAAGGAGTTCAGCGTAGCCGAGATCAAGCTCGAAAGGACGCCAAAGGTGTCGCCTAGAAGGAAGCCCGTGACGAGAGGGCAGCTCATAACGGCCGTCGACGCAGCGTTGAGCAGCCTCGGCGTGTCGCACACCGATGCACACCTCGGCGCCGTAGCCGACATCTTCTCCCCTGACTTCGCCGTCGAGCTCCCACCCAGGGGGCCCTCCGTTCTAATCTTTCAGACGCCCGAGGTGTTAGACCTTCTGAACCTTCACGGCATTGACGCAGCCAAGGAGGTTTCAAGTGGAGGGAGGGTCGAGCTAAGGATGAGGCAGACCCCGACCTACCAGTCGGCACTCCACCACATCATCCGTGAGACCGACGCACGGCTCCTCGTCTACGATTCGATATCCGCTCCCTTCAAGTCCTCCTTCCCCAGCACCCAAGACCTGCCAGCCAGGAGCGCGGGCCTCGCCATGCTGCTGGCTCATGCACAGCGGCTCTGCGTTGAGTTCGGGATCGCTGTCCTGGTGACGAGCCACGTCTCCATCGACCCCATCAACCCCTGGGACAGGGTCCCCTACGGCGGGGTAATCCTCGGCCATGATGCGAAGTTCTCCCTCGAGCTTACGAAATCGACAGCGTCGAGGAACAAGGACAGGAACCCTGAGGCGATTAACCCCGAAGAGAGGGAGGGAAGCACCAAGGCGTTCTGGGCCGCGAGGCATCCCGCCCTCGAAGAATACACCAGATTCGCTTACGCCCGCCTGGACGATGAGGGGTTCCACTGATGGGGTGGGGTCTGCGCCTGCTCGCAGTCCTTGTCGGCCTCATAACCTTGGGCCTCGGGGCATGGCCCCTCTCTTTGCTGGCGGGGGCGTATCTCGCCTTCTCATTTAGGAAGCCGAAGGCACGGCGGACAACTGCCGTTCGACAGGAGTCCTTTCCGGGGGCCAAGCAACCGTGGGACCGTTACCTCTTCGGGATCTTGCTGTTCCTGCTGTCAGCGGTCGCACTTGTGGCAGGAGGGACTCTTTCCCCCTTCGTCTTCCTGGTAGGCGGTCTGGTCGTTCTCTCCTGGCCTCGCCTGCGGACGGGCGGTCTAGCCATCCAGGTCGTTCCAGTGGGCGAATCCATCCTCATGAGGAACAGGGTCTTCCCCATGCGTTGGCACGCACTTGCAGAGGTTAAGCTCGAATCACATGACCAGACTAGAGGCGTCAGCGCCATGGACGGCAGGCTCCTTGTCTTCGCGGGGAAGATCCCTTCAGCGTTTCAGGTGGTGAGCGTCTGCGCCCTGAGCTACAAACAAGCCGAGGAGAAAGTCGTTAGTAAACTCCGGAGAGAGACGAGGATGCTCTCCCAGAGGGGAGCGCACCTGCTCCCCCTGGACAGCGAGGACGCAAGGGCAAGGCTGTCCCTCGAGCTTGACCGACTCAACATCGGTACCGAAGACCTAGAGGCTGTGACATCCCTCCCCTTTGACGTCTTTACTCTCCAGATTAGAGAGGGGCTGGTCGTCGCGCACAGGGCATTCAGGATATCCCGGCCGGGGGGATCGCCCATAATCCCCTCCCCTGACCTCCCCGCCGCCAGGCAACCCATCTTGGCCGAAGTGGTCGAAAAGATAGGCGAAAGGCATGGCTGGCCGGGGCCTGACGAGTACTCCCCTTTCATTGCCGCACTTGATGCCTCGAGGGGCGAGCCGATAGCCGACAGGATCGTCATGAAGGGGGAAAAGGAGGGAAAGGTACTGGTCGAGACTCCGGGCGGGGCTCTGGTCGGCCTTACAAGGTCGCAGCTCAGGGTACTGGCGAGGATCTATGGATGAAACCGGGGATTACGCCTATCAGTCGAAAACAGCGATAGGCCGTCCAGTCTGGACACTCTGCAACGGCAAGTGAATTCGAACCCCCATTCCTTTTTCGAAGAAACGTTCTTAACCGATTATCGAGGGGCGCCTTCAGCTGCCAGGGAGACATGCCGAAGTTCAAGACAACCG
>Ga0187781_10003481_pt1 | contig 11826 bp, 9 predicted proteins | sample 0715_SJ02_MP02_2_FD_132447 | JGI IMG/M metagenome (GOLD analysis project Ga0187781, IMG submission 132447) | Tropical peat soil microbial communities from peatlands in Department of Meta, Colombia - 0715_SJ02_MP02_20_MG | ecosystem: Environmental > Terrestrial > Soil > Wetlands > Peat | place...
GTACCCGCGCCCCGGTCGGCCATGTACCTGCCCGGCCTGGTCGGCAGTGGCGTGATGTGGCTGCGGGCCTGCCGCGAGGCCGAAGCCCTGTACGACTCCTCGGACTGGCTGACCCTGGAGGGCGAGCCGGGCGTGGGCAAGCTGGCCTTGGCCCGCGCCGTGCACCAGCGCCGCAACCCGGCCGCGCCGTTCCACGTGCTCGACGCGCAGTCGGCGGACCAGGACTGGCTGATCAAGACCCGCCGCGAGCTGCTCGACGGCACGGGCATGCTGGTTATCCGGCATGTCGACGCGCTGAACGCCAGGCAGATGCACGCCCTGGCCAGCGCGCTGCAGGAAGCCCGGGCCGCCGGCCGCCAGGCCGAACTGCGGGTCGCGGTCACCCTGAACCGCAAGCAGGCCATCGTCGACCTGACCCGGCTGCTGCGCTTCTTCCACGGCACGGTGGAGCTCCCGCCGCTACGCCACCACATCGAGGACCTGCACGAACTGGTGCCGTTCTTCCTGGCCCGGCTCAGCCAGCAGGGCCGCCTGACCTGCTCCACCGAGGCCATGCAGCTGCTGTTGCGGCACAGCTGGCCCGGTAACACCGAACAGGTCTGGCAGGTCCTGCGCCAGGTCGTGCAGCGCCGCCGGGCGGGCGCGATCATGCCCAAGGACCTGCCGCCCGAATGCTGGACGGTGAGTCGGCGCCTGCTGTCCCCGCTGGAGTCCATCGAGCGGGACGCCATCGTGCAGAGCCTGCAGGATCACGACGGCAACAAGGTCCGCGCCGCCGAGGCGCTGGGCATGTCCCGCGCCACGATCTACCGCAAGATCCACGAGTACGGGATCGTCACCTCGGCCACCTAGAAAGCACTGCTAGAAGCACCCCTGATTCAAACTGAGAACACATGTGTCCGCTCGCCGGCGTACGGATGCAGTAAGCCCGCTTACGCGGGGCGCTCTAGCTCAGGGAGCGAAACCGATGACCACTGTTGACGCAACCGCCGGCGGATCGGCCTCGATCGAGGAAGCCCCCGCGGCCGTGATCGGACCCATGGCCGGCGACCCGTCCATCTTCGGGCTGGGCAGCTTCATCGCCGGCTCCGTGGCACTCGGCCTCGGCCTGGTCGGCGTGGTGCCGACCGGCGTGCTCGGCGCCCCGCTCGCGATCATCCTGGCCGCCACGGCCGTAGGCCTGCTCATGTCCACGATCTGGTGCGCGGCCCTGGGCCAGAGCGCGGTGGCCGCCGTGTTCGGCATCTTCGGCACCTTCTGGCTGAGCTACGCGGTGCTCGTGCTCGCCCTGGACCACGCCTGGTTCGCCATCGTCCCGACCGCCGTGATCGACACGGTGAGGCTGTTCCTGCTCACCTGGCTCATCATCATCGTGATGCTGACCGTGTCCACACTGCGCCTGCCGGCCGCCTTCACCGCGGTGTTCGTGCTCGTCGACCTGGCCCTGCTCCTGCTCCTGCTCGCCTTCGAGAACACCTCGGCGCTCGGCGTGCCCTCCTCGGGCCTGCTGAAGGCCGGCGGCTACGTGGTGCTGGTGTTCGCCGCGCTCGGCGCCTACCTGTTCTACGGCGCGGCCCAGGCGGGAACCGGCGGCAAGCCCGTCCCGCTCGGCCCCCCGCTGATGCACTGACCCGGGCCCGCCCGGTGCCCGGCCAGAAGATCTTTTGAGCCGAACGGTCCGGCATGCACCGGGCCAGGCCCAGCGGGTACACGTCCGTTAACGCGGCTCGTCGTAGCGGACTGGGGTGGCATATCGCGGGTCGGCGTGGCTGGCCCAGTATCGGTCCCGGAGCTGGCGGGTCAGCGGTCCGGGCTGCCCGGCGCCGACCGGCTGGCCGTCGATGAGGGTCACCGGCATGATCCCGCCGGCCGTGGAGGTGATGAGCACCTCGGCTGCCCGGCGCAGGTCTGCGTCGCTCAGCCGGCCTTCGTGGACCGGCTGGCCGGCCTCACGGGCCAGCTCGATCACCGTACGCCTGGTTACGCCGGCCAGCGTGCCGCTGGCCGGCGTCAGCCACCGTCCGTCCGCCCAGGCGAACACGTTGTACCCGGGTCCCTCGGTGATGGCGCCGGACAGGTCGCGCAGCACCACCAGGTCGGCGCCGTGGTCGTAGGCCTCCAGCAGCGCCAGGTCCAGGTCCAGCCAGTGGTAGTTCTTGACCCGCGGGTCCACACTGGTCGGCGGGATGCGGACCAGGTCGCTGAGCCACAAGCTGGCCCCCGTCCCCTGACGCTCGGGGCTGCTGATCCACACGAACGGCACCGCATAGCAGTAGAGCGTGGGCCGCGCGGTCCGCAGGTCCCGGCTGCCGGCGGCCATTCGGCCGCGCGTGCACGTCATCGACACGTACGCCTGGCGCAGCCCCGCATGGCGGACGCATCCGTGCAGGATGGCCTCGAGCTGGGCGCGGTCATACCCCGGGTCGAGCCGCAGCCGGGCCATGCTGGCGGCGAACCGGTCGAGATGGGCGTCCAGCCGGAAGAACCGCCCATCCCAGACGTGCACCACGTCATACGTGCAGTCCGAACGGGTGACTCCCAGATCGAGGACCGAGATCTTCGCCTCCTCGACCGGGCCATACCGCCCGTCGATCCAGGCCGCCCCGCCTGGCCACGGCGGTCCCGCCGCAGCGTCGGCCGCATCCGCTCGCGTCACCCTCGCCTCCCGATGACCGTCAGCGGCTGACCTGCGACTGCGAGCGTAACTGGGCCACGGCCTGTGCCTCCTGAGGCAGGTAGACGGGTCTCGGCGAAACGCCCGTCGTCCAGCGTTCCGTGCACGACTTGACGTCCTTGCAGTACCACCGGACGTCGGCGCACGCGCCGCCGCCATCGGGCACCAGCAGGCCGAGCGGGCGTGCGATGCCGCACATGGAGCACTCGGCTATCTCCAACGGACGGCGGTGATTGTCGCCCAGCCCGGCGGTCGGCGAATCGGTCGGCGTCAGCCGGAAGCTGGCCGGAAACTGTTCGGGTTGCCTTACCTGGGGCATCGCTAGTACTGATGAAGCTTGTGGGGCCATGACTCCTCCACGCGGGACCGGTCGCGAGGCTGCCTGGTCCTCGTTACCGCGTCCCAGGAGGCAAGCTCGCAACGTCGAATGGCAAGCTCGCTCATACCCAAGCCCGCTCGTGGTCGGTCAAGCTCGCTCATACCAAGCCCGTTGGTCCAAGGTAGTCCTCATGTCCCGGCCGCTCAAGACCACGCGGTAAATCGCGTGGCTCCGCCGCACCGGGCTTGGCCGTTCGCCACCACGACCGGACCCACAGCCGAGCCGCATCACGCTGCTGGCCACCTCGGTTGCCAGGGGTTCCTCTGCCGCATACCGCGACATCATTGTGCCCAGAGCCGGAAGCTAACCCACCGCGAAAGCGGGGGGCTAGCCACCGTTGCAAGCGTTATATCTTGAGGTACCCTGGCTCTAGTGGCAGCGCACTACCTGCCCGCTTCCGAGCCAACGATCGGCCCGCGCCGTCGGCGGCAACGAGGACAAGGGTCTAAGACTCGGGTGCCTCATCTAGTCATGGCAGTGCTGGTCATAGCAGAGCCGTTCACCATGGCGAGCAGACGCGGGCCGCCTCGCCAGGGAAGAACGATCATGACTGAGGACAAGGCCAGGAAGATCGCCACCCGCCAGCGTATGGCCGAGACGGGTGAGCCCTACAGCGTGGCCCGGCACGCGGTGCAGGATGAGCATGACGCCCGCGGCGATGACTGGGACGACCGCCTGGCCGAGGACGCGACCGTCGACGACGCCGAGGACGCGGGCGTTCGCGACGCCGAGGCCCGCGTCCGGGAGCAAGCCCACCGGGCCCGCCAGCTGGCCGACCAGGCGCGCTGGCTGGCCGAGCAAGCCCGGGAGCGGACCGAGCGCGCCGAGGAAGCTGCCGAACGCGCCGAGGAAGCCGCCGACCTGACCCAGGAAGCGGCCGAACTGACCAACGAGTGGGGCGACGGGGAGACCATCGCCCAGGCCCAGCGGCGGGCCGACGAGGCCCGCGCCGCAGCCGAGCAGGCTCGCCGTCGCGCCGAACGAGCCGAGCAGCAAGCCGACCAGGCCGAGGAGGCCGCCAATCAGGCGGAGGAAGCGGCCGACGAAGCCGAGGACCTGGCCGGCGACTTCGACGACGACACATCCCGCCACTACCACCGGCCGCACCGTCCCCCGCGCCCCCCGCGGCCTCCCCGGCCCATGCTCGGACACCACTACGGCCCTCCCGGCCCCTACCGGTCCGATCCGCGGCGAGACCCGGCCGAGCGGCTGCAGGACCGGGTCGAGCAGGTCATCGCGCGGTTCGAGCTGGTTCGAGACCGGGCCGACCAGCTGATCAGCGTGGCCGAGCGCATCTTCGGCTCGGCCCGCACCCAGTCGGTCAGGAAGGAACCTGCTCCCGGCGAGTCGGCCCACAGCGAGCCCGCGCCCACCGAGCCAGCGGATCACGAACCCGGAACCACTGATCCAGCCTGACCCGGCCGCCCGCCACCTCCGGCCGGGAGCGGAGCGGCCACGGGCCCCCGCTCCCGGCCACCCCGCCAGCTCCGTTTTCGTCGCCCCCTGTTCTCACCGTCAAATCATTCATCCGAACGGAACGTGGTTCACGCGCGGCGCCTTTGGCCTCAACCGCAGCCGTCGTGATGCCGTGCAGGGGTCCAGGCCGCCCCTTCTGCCAGCGGGGCGGGAACGAAGAGCCGACGATCACCGGCCAGGCCAGGCCGGCTGGCGCTGCCGCAGCAGGCCGAGGCCTTGCAGGGCGAGCGTGAGCCTGGTCCGGGTGTCCTGGTCGTTCAGGCTGCGGCCGAGCAGCCGCTCGATACGGGCGAGCCGCCCGTACAGCGTCCGCCGCTGGATCCACAGCTCCTGCGCGGCATCGGTTTTACGGCAGGCGTTGTCCAGATAGGCCTGCAGCGTGGGCAGCAGCTTGGCGCTGCTGCGTGCGTCGTGATCCAGCAGCGGGCTCAGCTCGGCCTCGACGAAGGCGGCGAGTTCCGGGCCCTGTGCCAGCCGGGCCAGCAGATGGTAGGTGCCGAGGTCGCCGAAGTGGTGGGCCGGTCCGCCGCGGCGGCTGCTGCGGCCGAACGCGGCGGCCTCCGCGGCCTGCTCGAAGGCTTGCCGGAGGGCCTCGGGCAGGGTCTCGCTGCTCACCCCCATCACGACGGAAAGATCGTGGTCGGTGGCCGCCACCGCCCGCTGCAGCGATCCTGCGGCCCTGGTCAGCGCCGCGGCTGGCCCGCTGGCCTGGCGCCGGGGCGGCGGGCCAGCGACTACGGCGAGTACCCGGTCCCCCTCGATGCCGGTCAGCGCCGTGCAGCCCTGCTCGGTGATGGCCTCGCGGAGCAGTTCCATGACGCGCAGGCGGATCCGCTGGCGCTGCGCCTCGGTCAGCCTGCGCCGCTCGGCCACGACGGGCATGTTGGCCAGGTCCACCACCACTGCGGCGAGCTTCCCGCCGGATAGGTCGGTGCCAAGGCTCAGCGCCCGCTGCAGGATCTCGCTGGCCGATGAATACCTCCCGGCGAGCAGGTCGGCGATCAGCGCGCTGCCCGCCCGGTCGGCCAGGTAGGCGACGTCTTGCTGGGACAGCAGCGCGAGGCCGAGCGCGGCGCCCGCCCGGTCCATGATCAGGCTGACCATCTCGTCGGGCCGAGGATCGTATTCCAGGACGTGCACCCGTCCCCACGGCTCGTGCCGTAGCCAGATTCCCGCCCATGTGCACCCCGGCGAGCCGCGCTCGCGGTGCACCCGGCCCGGCTCGTGCTCATTGTGGCCGGCCCGGCTGTGCTCGTCCCAGCCGGGCAGGATCGCGCCCGCCTGGGCCGGGCCGTCCGCGGCGAATTCGACCACCTGGTGGGCCGAGTTCTCCAGGATCACCGGGTTGCCCACGATGTCGGCCAGTTGCCGCACGACCTGGCCGATGCTGGCCCCGCCGAGGATCGTGTCGGTGAAGTCCCGGCTGACCGCCTCGACCGTGTCGAGCATCTCGTAGTGCCGGTTGATGATGGCACGGTGAACCTGCTCGGTGACGTCGACGTAACGGATTTCGCGCTCCAGCGCGATCAGCGGCAGGCAGCGCCGCCGGGCTTCGGTTATCATCTCGGCCGGCATCTGGGCGAAGTTGCGGCCGAGTTCGACCACCAGGCCGACCACCCCGGCGTCGGCCAGCTCGTTGACGTAACGCCGGCGCACACCTTCGTCCTGCTGGATGCCCATCCCGGTGGTCAGCAGGAGCTCACCGCCCTTGAGCAGGTAAGAGATGTCCGGCAGCTCGGCCACGTGCACCCAGCGCACGTTCTGGCCGAGGTTGGGCTCGCCGGCCAGCACGCGGGCCTGGGCGCCGCGGAAGACCGGTAGCGCCAGGACCTCGCGGACGGTCATGCCCACGTGCACATAGTAGGAAGAACAGCCTCAGATTCATACATCTTCTGTGCATTGAGCGTCCTGCTAAGGAATCCGTACCATGCGAGCCATCGGACGACGTTGCTGGAGGTCCTGCACATGGACGACACGCACGATCTGCTGCACGGCTCGGCGGCGGCGGCGGCCGGTGCCACCGAGACCGCGCGGTATGAGCAGGACCTGGGCCGGTCGATCGGCATCCTCGGGAATGTCTTCATCACGCTGTCGGGGGTGACCCCGGCGTCCTCGGTGTTCATCATCGCGCCGGTAGCGCTGGTGGCGGCGGGTAGCGGCTCGTTCCTGGCGTTCGTGTTCGCCGCGATCGTCGGCGTGTTCATGGCGTTCTGCTGGGCCGAGCTATCCGCCGCGTACCCGATCGCGGCCGGTGACTATGCCCTGGTCTGGCATTCCTTCAAGGGGCGGAGCTCATGGCTGGCCGGCCCGGTCAGCTTCGTCACCTTCGCCCTGTACGTTGACTTCATCGCTTTCATCCCGGCGGTCATCGCCCTCGGGACCGGTACGTACCTGGCCGTGATCTGGAACGTCAACCTCCAGGTCATCGGCGCCGTCGTGATGCTGATCGCGGCTGCCGTCGCGATCTTGAACATCCGGCTGAACGCGGTGATCACCGGTATCTTCCTGGCGATCGAACTGATCGCGCTGGCGGTGGTGACAATCCTCGGGATCACGCACGCGAAGAACTGGAGCTCGCTGATCCATCCGGTCGTGGGCAACTCGCACGGCGGGCTGGTATCGGTTCCCTTCACGGCGGTGCTGGCGTTGACCGCGGTGGCCGTGTTCTCCTACAACGGCTACGCCAACGCGGTCAACTTCTCCGAGGAGACGACCGGCTCCAGCAGGCGGATCGCCCGCGCCATCCTGGTGGCCCTGGTGATTACGGTCGCGGCCGAGTTGATCCCGGTGACCGCCACCATCGTCGGCTCGCCGTCGATCGCCAAGCTGTCCACCTCCGCGGTGCCGATGCAGTACTTCATCGAGGCCACCTCGAACAAGACGGTGTACACGATCGTCAGCCTGGGCGTGGTCATTGCCATCCTCAACGCGGTCATCGCGATCGTGCTGTCCTACGGGCGGATCTTCTTCAGTTCCGGCCGTGACCGGGCCTGGCCGGGCCCGGTCAACGGCTGGATGACCCTGCGGATTTCGCGGTTCAGGTCGCCGTGGTTCGCGACCGCGTTGATCGGCGTCCTGGGTGCCATCATGTGCCTGACCGTCTCGCTGAACACCCTGGTGAACCTGACCGGCGCGAGCCTGGTCGCGGACTATGCTCTGATCGCTATCGCCGCCCTGTTCGCCCGGCCGACCGGCGCGACCGCCCACAGCCCTTACAAGATGCCGCTGTGGCCCCTTCCGCCGATCCTGGCGCTGATCTGTCTGGGCTACATCTTCACCAAGCAGACCTCGCTGCTGCTGTGGGTCACCCTGGTCACCATCGGAATCGGCCTGGTCTACTGGCTGGTGGTGATCTTCCCCCAGCGCGGCCGGGCGTGGACCCTGCGGCACGCGGTCCTCGACGAGACCAGCGTCGGCGAGGACGGCTGACACCGTGGCAGGCCCGCCTGCCCAGGGCCCGCCGTCGCATGGTGCTGGCCTGACCAGAGAGCACGCCGCCACCCCCTCGGGCAAGCCGCGTGCCCGGGCGTTCGGCCTACCCCTGGACGGCGCGCCCGGCCGGTGGAACGCGATTACCGACGTGCCGGGCGTGCACGTGGGATATACGACCTTGATCCAGGGTGAGTCGATACGCACCGGCGTGACCGCGGTGCACCCCCGCGGGCAGACCGGGGCCGGCGATCCGGTGGCGGCCGGGTTCTTCTCCCAGAACGGCAACGGCGAGATGACCGGGGTCAGCTGGATCTGCGAGTCCGGCAGCTTCTCCGGGCCGGTGGCGATCACCAACACCCACTCGGTCGGGGTGGCGCATGCGGCGATCATCGCCTGGACGGTCAAGCATCACCCACGGCTGGCCGATGCGTGGCTGCTGCCCGTCGCCGCCGAGACCTGGGACGGTTACCTCAACGACATCAACGGGCAGCACGTCACCCAGCAGGCCTGCCTGGAGGCGCTGGAGGCCGCCGGGTCCGGGCCGGTCGAGGAGGGCTCGGTCGGCGGGGGCACCGGCATGAACTGCTACCAGTTCAAGGGCGGCTCCGGCACCGCCTCCCGGCTGGTCGGCTACGCGGGCACCACCTACACCGTGGGCGTCTTCGTGCAGGCAAATTTCGGTAGGCGCGAGGAGCTCACCATCGCCGGCCTGCCGGTCGGCCAGCTGCTCGCCGACGACAACCCCATGGCGGAGCACTTCGCCGCCCCCGAGGGCGCCGGGTCTGTCATCACGATCGTCGCCACCGACGCCCCGCTGCTGCCTCACCAGTGCACCGCACTCGCCCGCCGCGTCACGCTCGGCCTGGCCCGTACCGGCACCACCGGCTCCCATTTTTCCGGGGACCTGTTCCTGGCCTTCTCCACGGCCAGTCCAGGAGGAATCACCCCCGGCGTCACGACGTTCCGCCCCGGCGCCGAAGGCCGGTACGACCAGCTGCGGTCCATCCCGTGGGGCTACCTGGACCCCTTCTACGCCGCGGTGGTGCAGGCCACCGAAGAAGCCGTTCTCAACGCCCTGATCGCCAACGAGGACATGACTGGCCGCGCCGGCCACCGCACCCCCGCCCTGCCCCGCGACCGCCTCGCCAAGCTGCTGTCCACCCGCCACGGCCCCGCCGGGACCGAGGCCAGGCCCTGAGGTCGGGCCGAGCCGGGTGTCGGTGCCGAGGAGAGGCGCCAGCCGTGCCCGCACGTCACCAGCTTGGGCCGATCCGGTCAGGAATCGAGAAGCGCGCACGGTGTGGCCGGGATTAGCCTTCCAGTGGAAGGCAGCCTGACACCGAGCCCTTCACCGTCTGGAAAGGAAGCCCGAGAATGTCCGCGATGAACGCCAAGGCCGAGTCTGGCGGCTTCAGCCCCGAGGAGCGCGCCGCGATGAGGGAGCGCGCGGCAGAGTTGCGCGCCGAGGGCAAAAAGGGCGCCAAGAAGGCTGACGGCCTGCAAGAGGTCCTCGACAAGATCGCGGAGATGGCGCCGGAAGATCGTGTGCTAGCCGAGCGCGTGCATGTGACGGTGACCACGGCCGCCCCCGAGTTGTCGCCGAAGACGTGGTACGGGATGCCCGCTTACACGAACGCAGATGGCAAGGTCGTCGTCTTCTTCCAGGACTCGGGCAAATTTAAGTACCGCTACTCCACCCTGGGCTTCCAGGAAGCAGCGAACCTCGACGACGGCGACATGTGGCCAGTGTCGTACGCGCTGAAGAAGTGGAGCCCCATCGTGGAGATGAAGGTCGCCGAGCTGGTGAAGGCCGCGATCTCCTGACCGGGCGCGAGCGCCGCGATCTGGATCTGGGTCCGGTTGGCTGGGTCCGCGACCACGCCGGACCCTGCCTCCCCGGGCGGCCCGCCGAAGGTCGGCGCCGCCAGCCGCCGTAGGCGATCAGCACGGTGCCGTAGTTCGGACCTTGGTTGTGGCACACTGCGACCATGCGTAGCGTGCACTGGCCGGGGCTGCGTCAGGCATCGGCCGCGGCGGCGGCGACGGGATGCCTGATCCTGGCCGCCTGCGGGGGTGGTGGCGGCAGCCATCAATCCTCGGCGAAGCCGACCGCGAGTGCTACCACGGCGGCCGAACCAACCACCGGCCCGGCGGCCGTGGCTGCGATCACGGCCAACTGGGAGACGGTCTTCAACGGCAAGGCGCCGATCCAGAGCCGGCTCGCCCTGGTCCAAGACGGGTCGCAGGTGGCCGCGTTCGTCGAGGCCCAGGCCAAGACTCCGTTCGGGGCGGCCGCGGCTGGGTCGACCGCGACGATCAGTTTGGTGACGATTACGGCACCGACGCAGGCCACGGTGCATTACGAGGTCCTGCTGCTCGGCACGCCGTTGCTGAAGAACCAGGTGGGCACCTCGATCTACCTGGACGGCGTCTGGAAGGTCGCCATCGCGAGCTTCTGCGGGCTGGCCTACCTGGAGTTCCCCAAGGGGAGCCCCCAGTTGCCCGCTGTCTGCCGGAGCTAGCGGGGTGGCCGGCACGCTCGCGCACGCCCAGGTTGGCATGCTCGCGCCGCGGCGCCGCCCCCTGGCCCTCGCCTCCCTGTGCACGGTGCTGTTCTTGACGTTCCTCGACAACACGGTCGTCAGCGTCGCGCTGGCCAGCATTCAGCAGGACCTGCACGGCGGAGTCTCCGCGCTGCAGTGGGTGGTCGGGTCATATGCCCTGACGTTCGCCAGCTTCATGCTGGTCTTCGGGATGCTGGGCGATAGGTTCGGCCGCAAGAAGATCATGCTGGCCGGAGCGGGCGTCTATTGCGTCGGCGCGGGGTTGGCCGCGATCGCTCCCGGCATCGGGATCCTGATCGCCGCACGATCGGTCATGGGGCTGGGGGCGGCGGCCAGTGAACCCGGCACCTTGTCGATGATCCGGCAGCTGTATCCAGACGAACGCGGCCGCAACCGCGCACTCGGGGTATGGGCCGCGGTATCGGGGTTCTCACTCGCGCTCGGCCCGGTCCTGGGCGGAGCGCTGACCGGGGCATGGAGCTGGCGCGGGATTTTCTGGTTCGACGTGACGTTCGGCCTGGCCGCGCTGGCCGTAGCGGCCATGGTCCTGCCCGAGAGCGCCGACCCGGGAGCTGGCCGGGTCGATGTGCCGGGCACCGTACTCGGCGGCGGCGCGCTCGCCGCCCTGATCTTCGGCATCATCAACGGCGAGAGCGCCGGCTACGCCGCGCCCGGCGTGCTGGCGCTGTTCGCCGTGTCCCTGGCCGCCGGTGCGGCCTTCGTGCTGTGGGAGCGCCGGGCCCCGTTCCCGCTGCTTGACCTGAGTTACCTGCGGGTCCCCCGGTTCACCACCCCCAATGTGGTCGCGTACTGCACGTACTTCGCCACGTTCGCGATCTTCTTCTTTACCGCGCTCTACCTGGGCGTGATTGTCGGCTACTCCGCGTACCGCATCGCGGGCCTGTTCCTGCCGATGACCGTGATGATGATCATCGCGGCACTGCTCGCGGGCCGGTGGACGACTGTGGTCGGCGCCCGCTGGCTGCTGGTCGCCGGCTGCCTGCTGTTCGCCGCCGGCCTGTTGCTGACCAACGTGGTGATCAACCCGAATCCGGCCTACCTGCCGCTCACCGCAGCGCTGGGACTGGCCGGCGCCGGCATCGGCACCTGCGTCGTGCCGGTTACCTCGTCAGTGCTCGGGGCGGTACCCGCCGCCCGGTCGGGGATGGCCGCCTCGGCCACGAACACCAGCCGGGAGATGGGCGCCGTGTTCGGCGTGGCGGTTCTCGGATCGATCGTGAACGCGGAGCTGACCGGACAGGTGGCCGCCCGGCTCAAAGAGATCACCGGGTTCCCCCCCA
>Ga0187781_10003482_pt1 | contig 11825 bp, 9 predicted proteins | sample 0715_SJ02_MP02_2_FD_132447 | JGI IMG/M metagenome (GOLD analysis project Ga0187781, IMG submission 132447) | Tropical peat soil microbial communities from peatlands in Department of Meta, Colombia - 0715_SJ02_MP02_20_MG | ecosystem: Environmental > Terrestrial > Soil > Wetlands > Peat | place...
ACATCCTGCAGGCGGATTACAACAACGACGGCTGCATCGACATTCTGGTGATGCGCGGCGGCTGGGAGTTTCCGCAGAGCAAGACTCTGCTGCGGAACAACTGCAACGGCACATTCACCGACGTGACCGCCGAGAGCGGGCTCGGCCAGTCCGTCTCCAGCTCCCAGGCGGCGGTGTGGGTGGACATTAACAATGACGGTTTTCTCGATCTGTTTGTCGGCAACGAAAACGGGCCGGCGCAGCTTTTCCTGAACAAAGGAGACGGAACGTTTGAAGACATTTCGATGATTTCCGGAATTGCTGGAGACGGGACAGCTTTTTCGAAAGGAGTGACGGCCGCAGACTATGATGGCGACGGCTACATGGACCTGTATGTGTCCAACCTGAACGGCCGCAATCTCCTATACCACAACAACCACAACAATACATTCAAGGAGGTGGCGCTCAAAGCGGGCGTGCCAGGAACGGGGCGCGGCTTTGGCACGTGGTTCTTCGATTACGACAACGACGGTTTGCCGGACCTGTTCGTCACAAGCTACTTCGCATCCGTCGACGAAACCATGCGCACGTATCTGGAACTTCCGCACAACGCGGGCACGCTGAAACTTTACAGGAATTTGGGCGACGGCACGTTTCAGGATGTGACGCAGGAAGTAGGGCTCGACAAGGTCTACATGCCCATGGGCGCAAATTTCGGAGATATCGACAACGACGGTTATCTGGACATCTACCTCGGAACGGGAAACCCGTCTTATGGCTCGGTGATTCCCAATGTTCTGCTGCGCAATCACGACGGAAAATATTTCGTGGATGTCACCGCGTCGTCGGGCACGGGCGAACTGCACAAAGGGCACGGCGTGGCCTTTGCCGATCTGGGGAACAACGGCAATGAGGACCTGCTTGAGGAAGTCGGCGGGGCGACGCTCGGCGACATCCACACTTTTCGGCTCTTTAAGAATCCCGGGCACGCGAACGACTGGATCACCATCAAGCTTGTAGGCGTCAAGACCAACCGCATGGGCATCGGGGCGCGCATCACGGTCACGGTGGAAAACGAAGGGCAAGGCCGGCGGTCGATCTGCCGGACGGTGGGAAGTGGCGGATCGTTTGGCTCGTCGCCGCTGCAGCAGCACATCGGCCTGGGAAAGTCCGCAAGGATCGTCAGCGTCGAGGTCGACTGGCCGGTGAGCAAGACCAAACAGGTATTCACGGAAGTGCAGAAGAACCAGTTTATCCAGATCCAGGAACTCTCCGAACAGTACACCCGGCTCGAGCGGAAATCGTTCTCGGTCGGCGGGGCGCGGAAGAGCGCAAGCGCGGCGGTGACGAGCAGGTGAAGCGCGCAGACTTCCCGGGCGGGAGAGGGGGAAACGATGATGCTAAGAGGGGCTCTGCTCCTGGCCGCGATTGCGTTTTCCTTCTGCACGGGCCTGCAAGCCGCACAGACCTATGCCGCGCGCGGGCTGGTTTTGAAAATCGACAAGGCGCACCGCTCCGTCACCGTTTCCTGCGAGGAGATTCCCAAGTACATGGAAGCGATGGTGATGTCGTTCCGCGTGAAGAATTCCAAGGAATTGGACGGCCTGGGCGTGGGAACGATGATCGAATTCACGCTGGTGGTGGCAGAGAAGTCGGCGTATGTCGAGGGAATTCGCGTCCGGCAATACCAGGCCATTGAACAGGATCCGCTTGCCGCGCGCCGGTTGAAGCTGATATCTGGGATCGTCGATTCGGAAGGGGCGCCGAAAGAGATCGAGACGGGCGAGCGCGTCCCGGATTTCAAACTGGTCGACCAGAACGGCCGGAGTGTGACGCTATGGCAGTATTCGGGGAAGGTGGTGGTTCTGACGTTCACCTATACGCACTGCGTGCTGCCCAATTTTTGTTTCCGCAACTCCAATAACTTCCGCCTGCTGCAGAAACGTTTTTCGAACCGCATGGGCAAGGATCTGATCCTGATGACCATCACCTTCGACCCCGTGCATGACACGCCCGATGTGCTGGCGATATATGGAAAGACCTGGAGCGCCGATTCAAACAACTGGAAGCTGCTGACCGGAAACCCGGCCGACATTTCGGCGGTCGCCGAGAGATTCGGGATGAGCTACTGGTTCGACGAAGGGCTGATGAACCATTCCCTGCACACGGTGATCATCGATCGCAACGGGAGGATGGCGGCGAAACTCGAGGGGAATGAATACTCCGCGGATGAGTTGGGAGACGTGGTGCTGACCGTTCTAGAGCACACGGAAACGCACAACGTCCACCATCCCTGAGCAAAAGAGGATCGAGACCGCTTGAAGAAAAAGATCACAGTGTTGTTGGTAGACGACCACACGTTAGTCCGGCGGGGATTCCGGCGGCTCATCGAGGACGAAGAGGATCTGGAAGTCGTTGGGGAAGCCGGCGACGGCGAATCCGGGGTGCAATTATCCCGGACCCTGAAACCGGCCATCGTGCTGATGGACTATTGCCTGCCGGGCATCGATGGATTGCATGCGGCGCGCCAGATTGCGCACAACGGGCGGGGAGAGACCTCCGTGATCATGCTGACCATGCACTTCGAGGAAGCGCGCCTGAGGGAAGCACAAGAGGCGGGAGTACGCGGCTACCTCGAAAAAAATGTGGAAGACATGGCGTTGATTTTGACAATCCGGCGGGTGGCCAAGGGCGAACTGGTGTTCCCAGAGACAGCTTCCGGGCGGAGCGAGTCCACTGCCAGATCCGACGGTGAGCTAAGCGTACGGGAGCGGGAGATTCTTCAGTTGATCGTGGACGGCAAATCCAACCGGGAGATTGCGCTGCAGCTCGATCTTAGCGTACATACCGTCGGGTCGCACAGGGCGCGGATCATGAAAACGCTGCGGATTCACAAAGTGTCCGAGCTGGTGGCGTATGCGATCCGGAAGGGACTGGCGGGGCCAAATGAGGGATGATCAGCGTGGAGAGGCGGAAGGTTCACGAGAGGACACAGAGATTCATAGAGAAAGCGGGGACGGGGGGTGTTTTCTCAACAGATATTCAAGTGCTGTTGAATTTAAAGTGTTGGTTCTAGGTGGTTAGGGCTCGAGTGCGGCATCCGACAAGAAAAAAGTACCTCAAACGACCTGCCACCGCAATGAGCACAGGCTGAAAAGCCTGTGCTACAGGCGAGTGGCGATGAGGAGCCCGGTGGGGCCGGGGAGGCGGACGCGGCGGATATCAGAGAAGCCGGCATCGCGGAGCCAGGCTGTGTATTCGGGTTCGCTGTAGGTGCTGCCACCGCGCGTGCCGACCAGCATGTTCAGGGCGAAGAGGGTGGCGAAGCGCGGAGATGTCTTGTCCGGCTCAAGGATGAAATCCTGGACGACAAAGCGGCCGCCGGAAGCCAAGGCTCGATAGGCGCGTTGAAAGAGCGAGCGATTCTCTGCTTCAGAAAACATGTGGCAGATGGCGGAAACGAGGATCAAGCCATAATTCTCGCCAAACGGATCGCACAACATGTCTCCGACGCGCGTGGTGACGCGGTCGGAGAGGCCGGCCTGGCGGATGTGGCCCTGCGCGATGGGTACAACTTCGGGGAGGTCCATAATCTCGGACTTGAGTTCGGGAAAAGCGCGGGCGAAGGCGATGGAGTACGCGCCGGAACCGCCGCCAAGATCGAGCATGCGGCGAGCACTATCCACCCCAACGGCTTTCACAACCAAGCTGGCCCGTTCCTTGGCATTGCGATCCATGGCCGCAATGAAGGAGGCAACACCCTGGGCGTCCCGGGAGCGAAGGGCGACGGAAGTTCCGGCGTGGACCGCATCGGTAAGAGTGGACCAGCGGTGCCAGAGGTTGGCGATGTGGAGCATGGCAGGACGGGCATTGTCCGGCGAACCTTCGCAAAAGAACCGAGTGGAATTTGCGGTTTTGTGGAAGGTCCCGTCCTTCTTGTCGAGTAGCTTCAGACTGACGAGGGCGTTCAGCAGCATTTCCGTGGCGCGGGTGTCGGCGTGGATTTCCCGGGCGACTTGTCCGGCGGCAGATCCGGTGCCGACTGCGTTGAAGACGTCGAGTTCGAGCGCGGTGAGCACGGCGCGGCTGGCCATGAAGCCGCGGATCATCTCGTCAACGTCGTCGGGAAGAATGCCAGCCTGGTCGCGAGCCTTGAGCATGGTACGGAAGTGGTCACGGTGCTCGATGGCCATGGCTTTCATCGCGGGCGCATTGGCCCAAGCGAGGCGAGCGACGATTTTGCCATCGCGAAGATGGGAGCTGACGATTTCGGGGACATCCAGAAGACGGACTTTGTGATACCAGACGGCGTCGGGATAAACGATAAGGATGGGGCCCTCGTCGCACAGGCCAAGGCAACCGCAGGTAGAGAGTTGCACGTCGTTATCGAGACCCTGGGACAGGATTTCCGTTTCGAGGGCGCGAAGGAGCTGCCAGGAACCGTTGGCGGGACAGCAAGGGACGCTTTCGGGCTTCTCCTGGCTGCAGACGAAGATGTGATGACGAAAGGGTTCCATTGGACCTCCTCCGGAAAGAGCGTTGACGAACAATCATTCTAGGAGGAGGAAAGTTGGGGCGCGGTGGCTTACGTCACAAGAATAAAGAAGGGGGGGTTGGCCCATCTGAAGTTCAGCCACGACACACGCGGGCCCAAGAGAGCCGCACAGACGCCCCCTACGGGGAGCCAGATACAGCGAACTGCGCCCCCGGAACTAGGTTGTCAGCGTTTGGCGTATCTGGGTCTAGCGGCACAGCTCGAGGGTTTGAAACGCAGGCACCGGCTCGAGCAAGGAGTGCCTATCCGGCCCGGATACGCAGCAAAAGTGACGAGAGGGCCAAAAAATTGAATGTTTGATGTCTGCCGTGAGGAGGAGGAAAGTTGCGCCGATTTGAGACACGTACGCGAGTTATGGGATCGGGCAGCAGCACCGGATGATCGAATTGGCACAGCATGGAAGGGCGGGATGGAATCGGCTGGCGGCGGTAGGTAGTCTGGAAGAAGCGAGCCATGGAGACCATAACCAAAAGCCCGGCGAAGGATGAAGTGGCGGGTGCAACATCTGACGGGAAGGGGGTTTGGGCCTACTGGATGGTTGGGTGTCTGGCGATTCTGCCCTACCTTCCCTCCTTTGGGTATGGTTTTGTATATGACGATGATGTGCAAGTGCTGGCAAACCCAGCGATTCTCTCGTGGCATTTTGTTCCCGCTTATTTTGGGAAAGCGATTGCGGGGTTCTTTAGTGGCGTGCGGTCGGCACATTATTACCGGCCGCTGTTCTTCCTGTGGCTGCGACTGAATTACCTTGCATGGGGCACACAGGCCTCGGGATGGCACCTGGCGAATGTGGCTTTGCATGTGGCGGCGTCCCTTTTGGTCTTGATGATACTGAAGAAGTATTTCCGGGATGTGCGCTGGGCGGCGGTAGGTGCGGCGACCTTTGCCGTTCATCCCGTCCATGTGGAAACAGTGGCCTGGGTTTCGGGCTGTACGGATTCGCTGATGGCAGTGAGTCTGTTGGCGAGTCTATGGCTGTGGATGAAAGCTCGCGAGACGGGATCGCTTGCTTGGAGGATTGGTTCGTTGACATGCTGTGGAACGGCTCTGCTGACCAAGGAGACGGCGGTCATTCTCCCGGTGGTAGTTTTCTCTCATGCGCTTCTCGGGATTCCGGCAAGAGGGCTGAGCGAAGAAACGAAGGGACCCTGGGTCGGTCCCGTGCTGCGGGAGTCGATTCCGTATGTGATTGTGACCGCAGTGTACGGCGCGATTCGTTTCTTTGTATTGCGCGGAATACCTGGCCCCGCTCCGTGGGTTTCGCGCTACGAGGCGTTACTTACGATGCCTTCGATCCTGTGGTTCTACGCGCGGCATCTGGTTTGGCCTTGGAACCTAAGCCTTTTTTATGACCTCCCGGTTGTTAACCGCGCAAGCTGCTATTTGTTCTGGGGGCCGGCGGCTTTTTTGGCTGGGCTTATAGCGGCCGCGGGGATTTGCTACCGGCGGGGCAGAGACCCGAGAATTGTATTGGTGGGGCTGTGGTTTCTGCTGCCGCTTGTCCCGGCTTTGTATATTGGCGTGTTCAAGCAGGACGATTTCGTTCACGACCGCTACCTCTATCTACCGGCCTTGGGAGTAGCGATTCTTGCGGCGCGGCTGGCTGAATTCCTGGCGAGCCGGGCGCGAGGGCCGTCGGCACTTCGGCTGCCCCTGGTGGTTTCCGGTGGAGTGGTTGTTGCGCTGGCGATGGCTACGATGGTCGAGGCGCAGCCATGGAAGGACAATCTTTCGCTCTACAGCCAGGCGGTGCGAGTGGCTCCGAAGAACGGCCAGGCCAGAAATAACCTGGCGAATGAGGAGAGCAATCTTGGCCGCTATCAAGAGGCAAGCGAGGTTTTGAAGGCACTGCTGGTCGACGAACCGCGATTGTGGCTGGCGAACTACAACTACGGCTACGTGAACTACCGTCTTGGAGATTTCTCGCTAGCTGAAGAGTACCTCCGGCGCGCCATTCGAATCGATCCAAACGACGCGGATCAGTACATCTACCTGGGTACGACTTACTTCAAGGAAGGGCGCTTGCTCGACGCAGAGGCACAGGTTCGCCAAGGAATAACGCGCAAGCCGGAGGGCACCGGCTATCACTTTCTTTTGGGGGTGATCGAGATGCAGATGGGGAATCAGGCGGCGGCGCGAGAGGAGATGCTAACGGAATTGCGATACAACCCAGGAAGCCAGGCGGCGCGGACGCAGTTGGCCATCATTTCCGAGGAGATGCGAAGGAAGTAGGTTGGTAGCCTGGGCTCGCAGCCTCTTGTCGTGAGTGAAAAAGCGGCCACGGGCCGCAGCACTCCAGGCTACTGTTCGTTTTTCTCGACGATTTTGGAAATGCCTCAGACTCTAGAAGAAGCCCAGCGCGAAAACATCCGACGAACGCTGGAGCAGAGGCACAGGGTGGTTGGCGGTCCGGGAGGGGCGGCCGAGCGTCTGGGATTGAAACGAACGACGCTGTACGCGCGGATGCAAAATGTATCTCATGTTCGGACAAAAAGCAGAATCGCGGCGACGAGCTTTTAGCCAAAACACGGCAGAAGCCAAAGGACATCAGCAAAAAAGCGAATCCTCTTCGGACCAAACCGAACCCGATGAGACTCCATGGAACTTTCGCTGCCGATCCGATTGTTGGTTAGCGTGTTGCAGCTAACTGGGGAACGCGGGATAGCGACGCAAATTCCTCATCGCTCAAGCACAGGTTGGCCGCGGCTACGTTTTCCTCCAGATGAGCCGTTGAAGACGTTCCTGGGATGGGCAGCATACGCGGAGACCTTTTCAAGAGCCATGCAAGGGCTACCTGCATGGGGGTCGCATGATGGGTACGGGCGATATTCAGGAGCAGCTCGCCGGCGACCCTGCCTGCGCCAAGCGGAAACCAGGGAATAAAAGCGATTCCGTTGCGCTCGCAGTAGCTCACGATGTAATCCCATTCCCGGTCGGCGAAACTGTAACGATTCTGAACAGAGACGATGGGAACAATTCTGCGAGCACGTTCGATGTGTTCCTGAGTGACGTTGGACAACGCAACGAGGCGAATCTTCCCTTCCTCTTTCAGTTTGGCGAGTGTGGCCACCGAGTCATCGAACGGGACGACCGGGTCGGGAGTATGCAACTGGTAGACGTCAATCCGCTCCAGACGCAGGCGCTTGAGGCTGCCTTCCACGGCTTGGCGAAGATGAGCAGGCGTCGAATCGTGCGTCCACTGATTTGGGCCGGGACGGTTCCAGCCTCCCTTTGTGGCAATCACCAGGTCTGCCGGATAGGGATACAACGCTTCCGCGATTAGCTCTTCACTGACGTCCGGGCCGTAGGAATCTGCGGTATCAATAAAATTGACGCCAAGTTCGATGGCGCGGCGAAGAACGTCGAGCGCCGCCTTGCGATTCTTCGGGGGACCCCAAATGCCTTCGCCCGTAAGGCGCATGGCACCGAAACCCAGCCTGTTCACAGAGATTTCCCCGCCGAGATCGACTTTTCCTGCTGTACCTGCAGAGATTATATGATCGTCCACGGATTTCCTCCTTCTGCCTTACAAAGAACTCTTGAACGTCGCGAATAGCAGTGACCACAAAGAATGTCACCAATTCGGCATGCTGTCACGATGCAGTGGCTGTTTCGGCATGAAGGCATGAAGTTTTAGTCGTGCCTGCGATCGTCCGACACTGCTTCCATAGTTTCCTTACCGCAGGCAGCGAGCGCGTTCGACAGCGGGGCTCGAGATCCTCGTTTCTTGCAAAACAGCGTGAATTCCTCGTGACAAGGCCTCCTTTTCTACCTCAAAACTCTGGCGTTCGACGAGCAAGAAGAGCTGAATGCCGGGAAGGGCCGCTCTGAGCGCATCAGCGGTCTCAGACCCCTTCGTCAAGGCCATGACAAAATCCAGGATAATCAGGCCCGGGCGATGCAACTTTACCTCTTCGATGGCGTCCGTTCATACGTCTGCCGACACAGGTGGCGTAACGTCGAAACCTGCGAGGATGGTTGCGTAAGCTGATTCCGGCCAAAGCCGGTTGGCTCGGCAACTTCCTGTCCACAATTCCGAAGGGCGCAAAGCCGCGACCGTGGGCGTGCTCGTATCCAGCTTGTTCTTATTTCCATAAGCCTCGCTGCGGTATGCTTGAGGCATTCCATGGTTCTGTTCTGAATACAGGTACAACGCTCCAGAAGGATGCGGAAATGAAGTCTACAACCAGGGTCGCAGTATTTGATACCACGCTACGAGACGGCGAACAGGCTGCGGGAACGCGCCTGGGAAGCCGCGACAAAATGACACTGGCGAAGCAACTGGCTCGACTGCGGGTGGACATCGTCGAGGCGGGATTCCCTGCTTCCTCTCCCGAAGACTTCGATGCGGTACAGAGGATCGCCCAGGAGATCGATGGGCCAACGATCTGCGCACTCTCTCGAGCGGTTACGGACGACATTGAGGCTTGCGGGAAGGCGCTTGCCAAAGCGAAACGCCCGCGCATTCACACGGGGATCGGTGTTTCGGACATTCACATCCTGGGGAAGTTTCGCGACGAGCGGTATGGGAAAACGCTGGAGGACAAGCGGGCGAGGATGATCGTCCAGGCCGTGGATGCCGTGAAGCTCGCGCGGAAGTATGTCGACGACGTGCAGTTTTACGCGGAGGATGCCGGCCGCGCTGAGCCCGCGTACCTTTACAAAATGTTAGAGGCAGTGATCAACGCTGGAGCGACGGTCGTCAACATTCCCGACACCACCGGTTACACGGTCCCTGAGCAGTACGGCGCACTGATTCGCGGCATTCGCGAAAATGTTCCCAATATCAGGCGGACAACGATCAGCGTGCACTGCCACGACGACCTTGGACTCGCCGTTGCCAATTCCCTGGCGGGCATTCGCAACGGCGCACGACAGGTGGAAGGGACGATCAACGGGATTGGCGAAAGGGCAGGAAACGCAGCGCTGGAAGAGATTGTGATGGGCATCCGGACTCGTGCCGACTATTACGGGTTGAGCACAGGGGTCGAGCCGCGCGAATTCTTTCGAACCAGCCGCATGGTTGCGGACATGCTTGGGATGCCGGTTCCGGCGAATAAGGCCATCATTGGAACGAATGCGTTTGCCCATAGCTCCGGGATTCACGTAGATGGTTTTCTGAAGGACCGGCAGACGTATGAGATCATGCGTCCCGCGGATGTTGGATTAGCAGAAAGCCGAGTTGTGCTAACAGCGCGCACAGGCCGGGCGGGGCTCCGGTCGCGGCTGGAGAAGCTTGGGTACGAGCTTTCCAGGCAGGAACTCGACACGATGTATCAGCGATTCCTTGCGGTAGCGGATAAGAAGCAGGAGGTGCTTGACGGAGATCTGCTTGCACTTGTTCACTACGAGTTGCCTCCGGCGGAGCAGAACGTGAAGCTCGAGTACCTGCAGTGTTACAGCGGCACGACGGCAATTCCGACGGCGACCGTGCGTCTGCAAGTGAACGGAAAGATGAAAGAAGGAGCTTCGGTTGGGGACGGTCCGGTGGACGCGGTGTACAAGGCCATTGCGGGGCTGACCGGCACCCGTGCAAAGCTCCTACGCTATGACATTCGAGCCGTAACCGAAGGCACGGAAGCCATGGGAGAGGTTACCGTACACCTTGAAATCGGAAATCGCCGCGTGATGGGCCGTGGCGCTTCCACGGATATTATCGAGGCCAGCGCGAAGGCGTACGTAGACGGCCTAAACCGGCTGGGCTGATTGGGCCGGCGGCGAAATCCACAATCACGGTGTTCCCTGAACATGAAATGAGACAGCGGAAATCAGTGCGCTTATTCCATCCACATACTCTGCACGCCGATGCAAACCAAAAGAAAAGAGGAGAGCCGAATGATCACCGTCATGGCCGTGTCTCCGAGGAGCCAAGCATGAGAAAGAAGCTGTCGACAGCTACACGCTGTGCCAGCTCCTGCCGCGTTTCCCGGGAGTATCCATTCGTCAGCGCCAAAAAGACGGGGCTTCCGCTAAGTGGATCGACAATCGGAAAAAGCGCACTTAGAATCAGGAGAAGAACCTTGACCGCATCCGCCACTAGGTGTTGGCCTTTGCCGGTGAACCAAATGCAACTGAAGCTTCGGAAGTAAGAAACAGGAAAGTAAAAGTCTCCTGCAGGTACAGACGAACGGTGGTATCTGTGTGGCTCAGATAGCCTATCGATACGTCCTGGCCGATGTGAAGGGCGAAATCCCCGCCGCGCGTGGTGAGTACGAAGGCCCCTTCGATAGCGGGCGCCCAGATAATCTTGTCGTCGACCAGCCGCTTGACGTGTTCCAACACGGGATAGCCGTGATCACTGGTTTCTGCGAGCGCGGTATAGGCCTCGGCTCCCAGGAGCACGGCGTAGGGACCATTGACCCCGACGAGGCGCAAGTGGCTTAAGCCCTGAGCGATGGCGTCGGGGTATTGGCGCACATCCGCGGGGAGAGACATTTTTGGATTGCTCGTACCCTGGCGAATGCCGAGGATATTGGCTTCCGCGTAGCCCTCAAAGATGGCGTTATCCTCCGCGAAAGCGATCTGGCGCGCCGCATCTTTCGCGGGCTGCCAATCCGCGTCGTTTGCGCCGCGCTCCACGTCGTCAATGTCCTTGCGGTTCAACTCGAAGGGTGCACGCAATTCGACTAGCGCTCTAACCTCGCGCTGCCTGACAAGAATGCCTTCCCGAGGAGCGCCGATCTGGCGCAAATGACCTGTGCCAACGGCAGAGAGAGCAGAGCCAGCGGGTCCGTTAACGTCCACGACGCGGCGACCGGCGATGTAGCGCTTGAAGGTACGCGCAGTCTCTTCTTCAACCTGAGCCCATGCCGCACCGGAAATGGGAGCAAGCTCGCGATGCAGGTTATTCATGCGGAATTTCTCCTTTTAATGATCCAATACCCAGCGATCCATCGTTCTTCCGAACTTCCGGATCTGAAGGTTTCATCGCTGCTGTGTCCGCCGAAGAGGGAGCAACAGGCGGGCCATCATCGGTCACGTCATCCAAGAATGTCGCGGTGGGGACAAAGAACAGGCCTCCTGTGACGGCCCGACTGAAGTCGAGTAGGCGATCGTAGTTGCCCGGCGGCCGGCCGATGAACATGTTTTCCAGCATCTGCTCGGTGACGCGCGGCGACCGGCTGTAGCCAATGAAATAGGTGCCAAACTCTCCGCGGGCGGCGGACCCGAACGGCATGTTATCGCGCAAGATTTTCTTTTCTTCTCCGTTCTCAACGATGGTGGTCAGGGCGCTGTGGGCGGACGTCGGTTTCACGGAGTCATCCAATTCGATGTCGGATAGTTTCTTGCG
>Ga0187781_10003483_pt1 | contig 11824 bp, 10 predicted proteins | sample 0715_SJ02_MP02_2_FD_132447 | JGI IMG/M metagenome (GOLD analysis project Ga0187781, IMG submission 132447) | Tropical peat soil microbial communities from peatlands in Department of Meta, Colombia - 0715_SJ02_MP02_20_MG | ecosystem: Environmental > Terrestrial > Soil > Wetlands > Peat | place...
CCGAGCATCTTCTTCACGCGGAAGAGGGGTGTGATGGCCAGCCCCTCTTCGTACAGCCTCATCTCGATCACGCCGTCGAAGAGCTGCTCCATTGTGGTCAGGGTGTTGGGAGGGTGCATCCCGTCTTCAGCGAGCGCGAATACCACGGAGTCCTGTTGCTTGAGGTCAGAAAGGAGCTGCGACCAGTACGAGTACATCGCTTCTATGGGGTTCAGGACGAGCAGGGGGGATAGGACGTCAGTTGCGACCCTCACCCTCCTCTCTCTGTTCCTGTGGGCGGCGTCCTTGATGTTGAAGCTGATCGAGGTAGCGTCCTTTAGGTCGCATCTGACAGGGGAGCCAGAACTGGAAATCCAATCGGGTACCCGCTCGGTGCCGACACCAACCCCTTTCATATCTCTCAGAACATCTGAGACGGGACGATGGGTCGCGTAGAGACAATAATCCCCCTGAACCAAACCGCTTCGTACGAACCAGTAACCGAGGACCTCCTTGCCTATGCCAGGAGGGCCGACGACAAGAATCGATGACTTGTCAGGGTAGCCGTCTTCGCCCAGCAGGTGGTCCAGGGAGGGAACCCCCGTTGATACCAAACCCGCCGGGTGGAATTGTCTGAGGAATTAAGCATATTCGAAGTCCTTTCTTGTTCGTGGGGGTTTTTTGGCCTCGAGCCTCACGTCTCTTTCTTACCTTCTAAGAACCCCGAGCTCGAACCCACTTTCAGGACAGGACGCTTGTCTTTCTTCGGTTCCAGGTGCGCGTGCGCAATGGCAGGCATCATTTCTTTTCGCGACTCCCCGGGCTCACACCCTCCGGCAGCCCGACTGCCAGGGTGGCAGGGTCCTAGCTCTAATGGCAAGCGGGGCCCCTCCCAACAGTAAGTGGTCCTACTGCGCAGAAGAAGGCCGCGCTGACGAGTACACCTCCTCCCGGGCTTGTTACGACCCCCGAGCTGGCGACCAAGTCTGTCATTAGAACAAAGTTTTACCTATTTGTCCCGATACTATTGACTTAGCCCGTGATTATCGAGGGGTCATTCTGAAACATCGTATTTGTCCGCCCGCGCCCCTCTGAGGTTTATTGGCATTGGCAGAGAGGAGAATGTAAAGCCGAAGATAGCATCCACGATCAAGGAGATCGAGTTCCACCGCAAAGAGCTCGAGAACCTTCGAGTGAAACTCGAGCAGAGGCGGAAGTCCCTCTTTGACACAACGGTCAAGGCCATGATTACGAAGGACGAGCCGAAGGCCACCGTCTACGCCAACGAGTGGTCAGAGCTCAGGAAGGTGGGGAAGGTCGTCTATGCCAGCGAGCTGGCACTCACCCAGGTCGTCCTCAGGCTCGAGAGCATCCTCGATGTGGGCGACGTGATGTTCCACATGAGCATGGCCTTCAAAGTCCTGCGGAAGGTCAACAAGACGGTGCAGGGCCTGGTTCCCTCCCTCGACCAGGCGTCGAGCGACATCAACAGCGCCCTCTCCGAGACCATGGCTGGCATGGAGAACATCTCTCCCGCGATTTCGTTGAACATACAGACAGAGACGGGAGAGGAGCTTGTTGAGCAGGCACGGAAGCTGGCCGAGGAGAGGGGGGAGGAGATGAAGCTCTCCCTGGGGGCTTCGCCGATGCACCTGCAGCTCCGAGGGTACGAGAGCTCGAGGGTCCCGCTCCTCGCTACAGGGGAGGACGACGACGAGTCGGCCATACTGGGAACCCTCTACAAGCCCAGGCGAGCGGAGGAGGAGGAGGAGCAGGTCCTGCAGTATGCGGCCATCCACAACGGCAACGTGGACATCACAGACGCCTCGACGGTCCTCAAGATGCCCTCCGACGACGTGGAGCAGGCCATGCTGACGCTGATGGCCCAGGGGAAGGTCAAGGTCAACGACCTCGGAGGTTCTGACAAGTGAGCGTGGTAGCCGCCAAGGAACTGGAAGACGACGCCAAGAAGTACGCCTCGGAGGCGATACGCCTCGACTCCCAGGGGGCGCACGGAATGGCCATCCAGATGTACCAGAAGGCCATCTCGACGCTGGTGCAGCTCGTCCACCTGTACCCGGACTACCGCCTGAACAAGCAGTACACAGAGCGCGCCATGGCGTACCAGGAGAGGGTGAAGGCTATACAGGCGGCCCACGGGCTAATCCCAAGGGACGAGCCGGCCGAGATGGACTGGAACCTCCCCTCGAACGCAGGGAGCGGTGGCGGGACCAGTGGTGGGAACGGGGGCGGGAGCAACGCGAACCAGAACTCACCGAAGGGGCCCCAGGTGGTTCAGCAGCTCAAGGCTTCGTTCAGCGAGCTCGTCGTCACGGAGAAACCAGACGTGAAGTGGGACGACGTCATAGGGCTCGAGGACTGCAAGCAGGCGATTAGGGAGTCCATCGTGTTTCCGTTCCTCCGCCCCGACCTCTTCAAGCTCGGCTGGCCGAGGGGAATCCTGCTCTACGGCCCGCCAGGGTGCGGGAAGACGATGATCGCAGCCGCCACTGCCTCAGAGATCGACGGGTACTTCATCTCTGTCGATGCGGCGTCCATCATGTCGAAGTGGCTCGGCGAAGGGGAGAAGAACGTTGCCAAGCTCTTCAACAACGCACGGAAGATGCTGGCGGACAACAAGCCCGTGATAGTCTTCGTGGACGAGATCGACTCCCTGTTGGGGACGAGGGGGCAGGAGGTCGGCGGGGAGGTCAGGGTGCGCGACCAGTTCCTGAAGGAGACCGACGGCCTGAACGACAAGGGCAAGATGCTGCACCTGTACGTAATCGGCGCGACAAACAAGCCGTGGTCGTTGGATCAACCATTCATCAGAAGATTTCCCAAAAGGATCCTCATCCCACTTCCCGACGCCGAGGCACGAATGGCTCAGTTTAGGCTGTATACCGCACCCTTGACTCTATCTGAAGATGTCAGCCTTGAGACATTGGCCAAGCTGAGCGAGGGATATTCAGGGAGCGACATAAAGGACATATGTCAGGGAGTGCAACTTCGAGTCGTAAGGGAGCTCTTCAAGACCGGAAACGCCCTTGACAAGGGTACGACGACCAGGCCAATCACCGTAGCTGACTTCAAGGAAATCATGAGAACGAGGAAGCCTTCTGTGTCCGTAGAAGCGAGCCGCGCCTACGTACAATGGGCGAGCAGTTTCAACGCACTCTAGGTCAAACTAGTTAGGAAGGACCGTCGTGCTCAAATTCTAGTTCTCCCGTGCGGGATTGAAAGGAGGGTCAATTCCCTTCCAAAGACGTTCGGTGTGAAAGACATCGAGAAGGTCATCGGGGTATCAAAGCCCAAAGCCCAAGTGCTCGGTTTACTAATGGTACGGGAAGGCTTCGCCAGGAGCGACTTCGAAAGGGTCCCCCCTCGTTTCCGGAAGAAGGTCTTCGAACGGGTCTAGCTCCCCAAGCTCATATTACCGCTTTTCCAACCCTCTGCCAATGCAGAAGCCGCTCTCTCTCGCCGACCTGAAGGCAAAGGTCGGGCAGGAGGTAACCCTTGAAGGGTGGGTGCACGACGTCAGGGTCCTCGGGGGCATCAGCTTTGTCCTCGTCCGGAACGCCAGGGGCATAGTCCAGGTCGCCGCCCCCAAGAAGGTCGTACCCGCGGAGCTGTTCGAACTGATTTCATCTCTTCACCAGGAAGACGTTGTAAAAATCAGCGGCACCGTGAAGGAGAGCAAGGCCGCCAGGCTGGGCTTCGAGGTCGTCCCGTCGACGCTCGAGGTAGTCGCCAAGGCCGCATCCCCCCTTCCTCTGGACCCGAGGGGTGTAACCCCCACCAACCTGGACACGCGGCTCGAATGGAGGTCGCTGGAGCTCAGAAGGCCCGAGACGGCGGCCATATTCAAGATCGAGAACGCCGTTGTCCAGGGGTTCGAGGACTACCTCCAGAAGCGGGGCTTCATCCGAGCCTTCACCCCCAGCATCATCGGGGGGGTCTCCGAGGGGGGTTCAGAGGTCTTCAGGATCGACTTCTATGGCAGGGACGCCTATCTGAGGCAGGACCCTCAGCTCCACCGGCAGCTCACCATCGCCGGAGGGTTCGACAGGATCTATGACCTCGGCACCAACTGGCGGGCCGAGCTTTCCCACACCCCCAGGCACCTGAGCGAGCACAGGACCATAGCCCCGGAGATCGCCTTCATCAAAGACGAGAGGGACACCATGCGCCTCGAGGAGGAAATGGTTGTCCACGGCATCCGCCACGTCCTGCAGACATGCGAGGACGAGCTCGCCCTCCTGAACGTGAAGCTCGAAGCACCCGAAGTCCCCTTCCCCGAGGTCAGGTTCCCGGAGGTCTACGACACCCTGGAGGGGCTCGGCATCAAGCTCCCAAAGAACCAGGACATCGACGACCCCTCACAGAGGGCTCTGGCAGGTCAGGTGAAGAAGGAGACGGGCTCTGACTTCTTCTTCCTGAACCGCTTCCCTTCGTCAATCCGTCCCTTCTACATAATGAGGGTGGACGACGAACCCGAGTTCGCCCGGTCGGTGGACATGGTGTTCAAGGGACTGGAGCTCTCCTCGGGGGGACAGAGGGAGCACCGCCACGACAAGATAATCGCCCAGATCAGAGAGAAGGGGTTCAGCCCGAAGAGCCTCGAATGGTTCACGGAGCCGTTCCGCTACGGCGTCCCCCCACACGGAGGCTACTCTTTCGGCATCGAGCGCTTTACCGCCTACCTGCTGGGGATGGAGAACATCAAGGAAGCGGCTCTCTTCCCGAGGGACCCCGAAAGGCTGCTCCCCTAGTCGGCTCCGCCGTGGATTCTGCCTTCACGCTCTTGGACCCCACCGCTCGACGACCCAGCAGGGGACAAGGGAGTACACCGCCCCTCCCAGAAGGTCGATCGCATAGTGTTGCCCCAGGTAGAGCGTTGAGAAGAGCGTCGCCCCCGCCACGACACTGCCGAGGAGACCCAGTCTATAGTCGACCCTGGACAAAAAGTAACAGCACGTGATGGTATAGGCGGCGTGGAGACTCGGGAAGGCGGCGAAGTAGTCGGGGGCGACCAGCGCTGAAAGAGGGGAGACGATCCCTGCGATTGCATTGAGCCCCGAGCTCCTGAAGAGGTCGCTGGCTACCCCGCTGAACCAGGGGGGTGCCGTGGGCATGAGGACGAAAGTGAGGAGGGCTCCATACGAGGTGAGAACCATCGCTGTCGCATACCTGCCGAAGTTCCCCCTCCGATACCGCCAGATCGCGATGGACGTCCCCAGGATGAAGGGGATGAGGGCAGCGTAGACGAGGGACGTCGCCACCGTGACGGCCACAGAGGAGAATGCCTTCTGGGCCCACCCGGTGAGATTAAAGCCCCAGACGTACCTGTCGACGTCAAAGAGGGAGAGGGCTCCCCCAGTTTTCCCGATGGCGTCGATGGGCCCCGAGATGATCTGGAACGAAAGACCAACCATCACCAGGGCGAGCCAGGGCTTCGTCCAGGGTTTGCCGAGGCCCAGGAACCCCAGCAGCGCCATCGCCGTCAGGAGGAAGACCGTGGTCGAGCTCAGGATGCTCCCCGTGTGCGAGGAGATTGCGATGAGTGTCGAAATGTATCCGACGATAAAGAAACCGAACGAATGCCTCCTGAGCTGCTCCACTACGCGTGGAGGGTACTGTTCCTGTTTCATTACCGGAAAGGCTAGGTATAGAGGTTCGCTGCCGCTTCCCGCTCCGTCTCGACCAGCAGCTCTATCCCCCTCGCCTGCTTCACTGCGTCCCTCAGCTTGTCAAAGTCCCCGATGCGCCTCTCGCTCCTTTTCGCCGGGACTATCACCTTTGTCTTCTTGCCACCGTCGGGGAGCCACACCGTGTTCACAGTGAGGACCCTTGCTGGGAAGAAGAGGTCCTCCAGGAACTTTCGGTCGCTCGCCCCCGCTCCGACGAGCCACACCTTCCCCTTCAGGGCTCCTTCGAGCTCTGACTGGAGGAGAGGATTCGAGCGGAGCGCCACTATGTCCCCCTGGTCGAACTCCAGCACGTAGCTCCCGCTCGCCTCGAATGCCCTCCTAAGCGTAACGTGCCCCAACTCAGGTACCTTGTCTGCCAGACGGGCCACAGCCTTGGACGCCTCGACGTCCGCCCTGCTTATCTCCCCCTTGCGCAGCCTCGACTCGCAGTTGCCGCAGAGTATGCCAGTCCTCGCGTCGAAGTAGCAGATGGGGAGCTTGGGCTGCATACCCAAGAACGCCTTTCCTGCGGCCGCATAAAAAACGTTCGGCGTGAACCACCCTCGACTTGCGGCTGTGGGCTTCTTGCTTCCTCGACCGAACTTGCCTATCCGTATGACACACACGGCCCTCGTAGCTTTCGCTGGCTTCGCCTAGGCGTTCACGCCTTCGAGCCGTCCCCTGGGTGTCCTACTTCCCGAGCTTGATCTCTATGGAGGAGACGTTGCTCATTCCGCCAGTCATGGTGCTCTTGACCTGCTCCGTGTTGATGGAGATGTTTTGCACCCGTACGTCAGTAGCGAACCGCTTCGTCAGCACCTGGGCCACGTCGACCGCCCGTGAGATGGCTCTGCCTCTGGCCTTCACGGTGACGACGTCGGCTCCATTGTTTATCTGTGTCAGGACTGCAAGAACGTAGTTCATGGTAGGCTTTTTCCCGACGTAGATTGTATTTGGCTCGCGCGGTCCCATTGGTTCGTGTTCTTAGTGTTCTGCGTGTTCTGGTTGATTTGCCATTGAAAGCGAGCCTCCGCATGGGCTATTTATTCGCTGTGGAATCATCTCGTCCTCTCGTAAATCTGAGGCCAGAACCACGCTCCCTTTCAATCCATACTACAACGCATTGACCAATGGCCACGATAGGTCTCGAACTTTGAGGATCAACCCCTTTTTGTATCGTCAAGGCGCTAACTTTAATCCCAATGATTCTTCGCGCCTGCTGTGCGTCTTTTCGAATACCAGGCCAAGGACCTCTTCAAGCAGTACGGCCTACCGGTCCCGAAATCCATTCTTGTGAACGACGTCGACGGTATCCGCGGAGCCTTCGCCTCCCTCAAGCCCCCGGTGGCGATAAAGTCGCAGGTCCTGGCGGGGGGGCGCGGCAAAGCAGGGGGGATCGCTCTAGTTGAAGACCCGACCGAGGCCGAGCGGGAAGCGCGGCGTATCTTCAGCCTCTCCATAGGTGGGGAGAAGCCCAACTCGCTCCTCGTGGAGGAGGCGTACCCCCACGAGAAGGAGATGTACCTCTCGGTCACCCTCGACAGAGGGGACAGGGCTTTCGTTACCATCGCCGCCTCGGCGGGGGGCGTCGATGTCGAGTCAATGGCCGGCAAAGTCATCAGGAAGATATCCTTGGACGGGATAGACGGGGCGTTCGCCACAGAGGTCGCGACTCTGCTCAAGCTCCCCTCCGCCCAGGTAGGGCCCTTCGTCAGCATCCTCCTGTCCCTAGAGAAACTTGCGAGGGAGAAGGAGTGCGAACTGGCGGAGATCAACCCGCTTGCCGTGGGGGAGGACGGGTTCCTCATGCCCCTGGACGCGAAGGTGATCGTGGACGACAACGCCCTCTTCAGGCACCCGGAGTTCGCGAAGCTCCATCCGGAGGACGAGTTCGAAGGAGAGGCCTCCAGGCAGGGTTTCGCTTTCGTGAGGCTCGGCGGAGACATAGCCGTGGTGGGGAACGGGGCGGGGCTGGTCCTTTCTACCCTCGACCTGGTCGGGGACGCTGGGGGGAACCCCGCATGCTTCCTAGACCTCGGGGGAGGGGCTCAGCAGGACCGCATCGAGGCTGCGCTGAGGCTCGTCAACAGGCTCCCCGGGGTCGACCGGATACTCGTCAACATCTACGGGGGCATAACGAGGACGACGGACGTCGCGGCTGGAATAAACACCGTGCTCGCCGAAGGCATCGTGAAGCCGATCTACGCCAGGGTGAGCGGCGCCGAGGAGGAAGACGCCCGCAAACTCCTCGCCGGCACTCCTGTAAAGATGTACAGGACGGCTCCAGAAGCAGTGGAGGCTGTGGTGAAAGGGGCATGATGCTGCCGAAGAAGGGAGATCCGATCTTGGTACAGAATATGACAGGGAGGTACGGAAGGCTCCACACGAGGCTCATGCTCGACTACGGAACGAACGTCGCTGCAGGTGCGGCCCCGGGGAAGGGGGGGCAGTCGGTAGAGGGGGTCCCCGTGTACAGCACAGTGCAAGAAGCCGTCGACAGTTCGGGGGCGAGGGCGTCGGTGTGCTTCGTGCCCGCGGAGTTCACTCTGGCCGCCGGGGAGGAAGCCCTCAGCGCCGGGATCAAGCTCCTTGTGATAATAACCGAGCACGTCCCCATAAGGGACGAGCTGAGGCTCGTGGAGCTGGCGCAGAGGAGTGGGGCTTCGATAGTGGGCCCCAACTGCCCCGGCCTGATTGTCCCATCGCAGAAGGTGAAGCTGGGCATAATGCCTGCGCCTTCCTTCTCCGCAGGGAACGTCGCTCTCTTCTCAAGAAGCGGGACCCTCACCTATGAGATAGCAGGACAGCTGTCGGCAGCCGGCTATGGCCAGTCGGTGGCGGTGGGGATAGGAGGGGACCCCATTAACGGCACCACCCCGATCGAGTGGATGGACTTTGTTCAGGGGATGGAAGATACGAAGGCGGTTGTGGCCGTGGGGGAGATAGGGGGAGACGCGGAGGAGAGGCTCGCCAGGCACATAGAGAAGTCGGGATACAGCAAGCCCATAGTTGCCTACGTAGCGGGGAGGCACGCACCAAAGGAGAAGAAGATGGGGCACGCCGGGGCAATAATATACGGCAACTACGGGACGGCGGACTCAAAAATCAGCGCACTCACGGCTGCAGGGGTGAGGGTGGCGATGACCCCGGCGGAGGTTCCAAGGCTGCTCCGGGCAGCTAAGGCCTGACGGCACCCTTCGATTCGGCGGCGAATCCCCACATCAGATTGCACGCCCTCTGATCAGGGCACAACACGAGTTGACCGCTGTCTAAGAATCGGCGAGCTCCGCTTGCAGAGAGATATAACAAATTGGGAGTCCTAGGCCGTTGGGCCTAGGACGTTACTATTGCTAGGTGGTAGCGGGCTGATAGTAGAGCAGATTGTACCAGTAGCCGACGTATGGGTTGTTCATGAAGCCCCTGACGTAGGGCTGAACGAAGAAGTAGTAGTATTCCTGGTCCGGCCATTGAGGGAAGATCACGTTGTCTACGGTCATCTTTGAGAGAGTGGAGGAGCAGGACTGCACCATTGACGGTATGGGGAAGAGGCAGGCGGTCATTTCGGCTTCGACGGTGGAGTTGGTGAACCAGCCGTTGAATTCAGACGGGTAGAGCAGTGGTTCGTACTGGGCTAGGAACGGGTCGTCGTAATCTGGGCCCCAGGCTAGGATTTCGACGGTGGGGAAGGTACTCGGCGAGGACGTGAGTATGTTGCTCTCGGCGGATGTTATTCCGTACGGAGAGACCGCGATTCCGAACACACCCAGGTTCTGTTCCAGGATAATGAGTTGTCCCCTGAGCTCAGCGAGGAGTGGGACCGTATAGTCGAGTTTGATTGGCCCAAGTTGATATCCGTTTGGATTTCCTATGATGGTCCCAGCCGCGACTGATGTCCCGTTGGAGAGTGTGAAGGTACTCGGCACAACGGTGTACCAGCCGCCCTGTATGCCAGCCTCGTTGAAGTAGTTGAACGCCAAGGTGGTGTTCTGCTGAGGTATCGGGTAGTTGTTCGGGTTGTAGTAGGAACCGAAGGCTGGAGTCAGAGGCGGGATTATGTAGTCGTAGTAGGTCGTTCCGTTGAACGTGTTAGGCAGATTGATGGCTGTGTAGTTGATTGAGTAGAGCCACCCCCTCCTGAAGTCCGTAATGTTGGTGGGTGCGAGGTTCTGGTTCATCAGGAACCAGGAACCGAAATCGTACAGACCTCCCTCGTGGAGGATCTGGTTGAAGCTGAACGAAGGTTCGTTGGAATGGAAGGCGGCGTAATACTCTCCCCATTCCGACAGAGTGGGTTCGGATGAAAGTTGTGCCCTGTTCGTGGCAAAGTCCTCGATCAGTGAAGTATCTGTGGCTGCAACGTTGTAGATGACTTCCTTTATCTTCCCTGGCTGCGCCACCGCTGGCAGAACAGTACTGTTCCCACTGGCGAAGTACTTTGTGGCCCAGTAGTTAGGGGTCGCGATATAGACCACTGGCGAATAGCTCGCGCCCACCGATTCTATCTCGTATGGGCCCGTGCCTACCGCACCGTGGCTGTTGATGTACGAGTTCAGCGTGTTGTTGATGACACCACCGTGGGCATCGATGAAAGCGGGGTCGACCACGTTCTGGCCGTCAAAACCACTCCAAAGCTCGAGCCCGAATGCACCGACCGGGCTGACGTAGTTCACCGTGAACGTCATGGAATTGGGGACCACTACGGCCTGATGCGGGTAGGCCATGATGGCCGCTTGGGTTGAGTTGGAGGGGTTGAAGTTAGACAGCATGTTGTTCAGGACTGAAACGGCAATGTTGCAAGCAGCCATCGTATCCGCGGCAGCCTGCAGCCCCGTGACACTCTGGATTGCTGCCCTGAGCCCCCACGGGACACCAAGGCCGCATCCGCTTGGAGGCGCACTGTACTCGTATGCGCTGGTATTGTAGAGAATCGCATTCCAGTTGAACGGCGCAATGCCGCTCGGGGCATTCATGTAGATGTCCCGAACTATCGTGAACCACACAGCGTAGGCCGTTAGGTTGTCTCCATTCGAGAACCAGACGTCTGGCCTAATCTGGAAGGTGGTGTTGTACCCGCTGCTGGATATAGTATAACTTTGCGCGAGGATAGGCTGGGTCAAGGTCCCGCTGCTGCTGTTCAGCTCTACCAGATTCTGATAGACGGCGTTGAGCATGGCCACATCCTGGGAATAGAAGGCATACTGCGGGTCGAGAGAGTCGTATGCTGCTATTGGACCACCATCGCTCGACTCGTCGATTAAGACGCTCGAGTTCGTGGGCCCATAGGTAGATGGCGCTGTTGTAGTCGTCGTTGTCGGAGAGGTCGTCGTCGTGGTCGTTGGAGATGTAGTGGTCGTCGTTGTCGGAGAGGTCGTCGTCGTGGTGGTTGTCGTCGTTGTCGTCGGGGAGGTCGTGCTAGTGGTCGAAGGCGCTGGCGTGAGCACGAAGTACGCAGCTATGCCTGCGACGATCAGGATTACGACTATGACTATAACAGCTGAAGTTGTACTTATGGCACCATGTTTGCTAATTTTCATTCTCGGTTTCGTGAGTGCGTCCCAGATTATAAAAGGGTTGAGAGCTGTCCGCTGAGCCGGAACATCCAGTATTTCGGGCCTCTCACGTCCCTTTCAGATTACACGTTAGAAAAGAGCACACTCAGGGTGCAAGAGGGTCTCCCCCCATACAGAGGATGCTAGTCGTCGGGTATACCTCGTTTGCCAGGTGTCGACTCGTTGACCCCTTGGGCGGTTGAATTGCCTTAGGTTAATCCTATGGAGGCACTGTTGCGTAGTCAACCCCCTACTAACACCTCGACCGCTCAAGTAAACGGGCTCGCGAAACTCGAATACACGCCTGAAAACAGGGCACTAACAACGTATAAGAAACCGCAGGTTCTGGAACCGAGACACACAGTTGGTTTCTCAGTTTCCTCTTTTCGTCGCAAGACGGGCTGTGAACTCAGTCATCACCCTCATCCTGATGATGGCGCTCGTCTTCGCCCTGATTCACGTGGTCGCTCCCACGCCTGATGATCTTGCTAGACTCTACACTGGTGCTCATCTCTCTCAGGCGCAGCTGGCCGAAGTCGCCCATCGCCTGGGCCTTGACGACCCGCTCTGGGTCCAGTTCTTCAACTACGTGGTGAACTTCTTCCA
>Ga0187781_10003484_pt1 | contig 11820 bp, 9 predicted proteins | sample 0715_SJ02_MP02_2_FD_132447 | JGI IMG/M metagenome (GOLD analysis project Ga0187781, IMG submission 132447) | Tropical peat soil microbial communities from peatlands in Department of Meta, Colombia - 0715_SJ02_MP02_20_MG | ecosystem: Environmental > Terrestrial > Soil > Wetlands > Peat | place...
ATCAAGGTTTGCTGCAGAAGAAGCTTTGGGCGCGCCATCCGGCGCATATGAAGCGGCAATTCTTCGTGTCCTTCGTGTCTTTCTGGTAAAAAGCCACCACAAAGACACGAAGGACACAAAGAACGCGCCGATAGAACTCGTCAAATCGAAACTTGGGGCCGCCGCAGGAAATGCGGCAATGGTTTCCGGACGAGGTCTGGAGGAAACCCTGTCTTTTATTCCACTCGTTCAGGCGCCGTTCAGGCGGCCAGTCTATGCTGAGGCTTGCGTGTGTGGGCGCCCCGTCATGAGAGGTCGGCGGCGCCGCTCACGGCAAGGCATCGAGATGAATCAGGAGGCAAACATGCCAGCCGAAAAGCTTCTTCGCCGTTCGATCGCGGCGCTCGCCTGCGCCGCGGCGCTCGCCGCCGCCGCAAGCCCCTCCTCGGCCATGACGCTCGCCGCGCCCGCCGCGCCGCAGGCCGGACCCCAGGTCGAAAAGGTCTGGTGCGGCTGGGGCGGCTGCGGCTGGGGCTGGGGTCCCGCGGCGGTCGTGGGCGGCCTTGTCGCCGGCACGGCGATCGGCGCGGCGGCCGCGGCGTCCTCGCCTTATTACTACAACGGCTATTACGCGGCGCCGGCCTATTATGGGCCGGGTCCCTATTACCCCCGCTCCTGCCTGCGCCGGTGGGTCGATTATTACGGCTACCCGCATTGGCGCCGCGTCTGCTGACCGAGCGGGCTAGAGCTTTTCCTTCAGCGCATAAAGCGCCGCGAGCGCCTCTCGCGGCGCCATGCCGTCGGGATCGACCGCCTTCAAGGCCTCGCGCAACGGATCGGCCGCCCGCGCGGGCGCCACGGCGGCGCGGGAGAACAGCGGCAGGTCGTCGATCGTCTTCTCGACCGGCGAGCGCCGCTCGGTCGCCTCCAGCTCCGCCAGAATCTTGTGCGCACGCGCGACCACGCTCGGCGGCAGGCCGGCGAGCTCGGCGACATGCACGCCGTAAGAACGGTCGGCGGCGCCTTTGATCACCTCGTGCAGAAACACGATCTCGCCCGCGTGATCCGTGACCTTCATCGTGAGGTTCACGAGCCGGGGCAGGCGCTTCTTGAGCTGCGTCAGCTCATGGAAATGCGTGGCGAACAGCGCCCGCGCGCGATTGACCTCGTGCAGATGCTCGAGGCTGGCCCAGGCGATCGAGAGTCCGTCGAAGGTCGCCGTGCCGCGACCGATCTCGTCCAAGATCACAAGCGATCGCGGCCCCGCGCAGTTCAGAATCGCCGCCGTCTCGACCATCTCGACCATGAAGGTCGAGCGGCCGCGCGCAAGGTCGTCGGAAGCGCCGACACGCGAGAACAGCCGGTCGACCACGCCGATATGCGCCGACTTCGCCGGAACGAAGGAGCCCGCCTGCGCGAGCACGACGATCAGCGCGTTCTGGCGCAGGAAGGTCGATTTGCCGGCCATGTTGGGCCCGGTGACGACAGCGATGGCGCCATCCGAAAGCTCACAGCCGTTCGGCGAGAAGAGCTTGCCCTGCGCCTTCAGCGCCGCCTCGACCACCGGATGACGCCCCTCGACGATCGCGAAATCGCGTGAAGAGTCGACCTTGGGCCGGGTCCAGTCGCACCGCGCCGCAAGCTCGGCCAGTGCGCTCGCCACGTCGAGCCGCGCGGCGGCGTCGCAAAGCTTTCGCAGCGCCAGCGCCTCTTGCAGGATCTCGGCGCAGAGCGCGTCGAACAGGGCCTGCTCGCGCGCTTCGGCGCGTTCGCCGGCCGAGGCGATCTTGGCCTCGATCTCGACGAGCTCGCGCGTCGAGAAGCGCATGGCGTCGGCCATCGTCTGCCGATGCGTGAACTCGGCGTCGAAGGGCGGACGCAGGAGCTTCTCGCCCTGCGCCTGCGGCGTTTCCAGGAAGTAGCCGAGAAAGTTGTTGTGCTTGACCTTGAGCTGCCTGATCCCGGTCTGCTCGGCGTATTTCGCCTGCAAGAACGCGACCACGCTGCGGCTCTCGTCGCGCAGGCTCCTCGCCTCGTCGAGCTCGGCGTCGAGGCCGCGCGCGATGAAGCCGCCGGCGCGCTTGTCAGCGGGCGGCTCGGCGACCAGGCTTTGCGCGATCTTGCGCTCGAGCGCGCCATTGGCGGCGGCAAGCTCGGCAATGTCCTGCGCGACGAGAGCCGGCGCGTCGGCGGCGCTCAGAAAGGCTGCAATGTCGCGCGCGGCGGCGAGCATAGCCGCCACCGAGGCGAGATCGCGCGGGCCGCCGCGCTGCAAGGAAAGTCGCGATAGCGCTCTTGCGAGATCCGGCGCGCGCGCGAGCCTTTTGCGCAAGCCGTCGCGCAAGCCAGCGGTGTCGAGGAAAAACGAGACCGCGTCGAGCCGCCGCGCGATCTCATCCACATCGGTCGAGGGCACCGCGACGCGTTCCGCGAAGAGGCGCGCGCCGCCGGGCGTGATCGTCAGATCGATGCAGGCGATCAGCGATCCTTCGCGGGCGCCCGAAAGCGTGCGCGAGATTTCTAGGTTGGCGCGCGTCGAGGCGTCGATTTCCAACGTCCTGCTTTCGCGCTGGCTCATCGGGCGCGCGAGCGCCGGGCGCTGCGCCTTCTGCGTGCGCTCCACGAAATGGATCGCGGCGGCGCTCGCCGCAAGCTCGGCCGGAGACAGCGCGCCGAAGCCGTCGAGCGTCGCGACGCCGTAAAAGTCCCGCAGCGCCCGCGCCGCCCCGTCGCCGTCGAAATCGACGCGTCCGAGCGGAGTCACCGGCGCGCTCTGCCCCGCAAAGATTGCGGCGATGCGAGCGTCGCGCGCCAGAGCCTCGGGCGCGACGATCTCGGAAGGCTCGAGGCGCGCAAGCTCGCCCGTAAGCTCGTCTTCGCCGCGCTCGACAACCGTGAAGGCGCCGGTGGAGATGTCGACGCCGGCCAGGCCGTAGCGCCAGGAGCCTTGCTCCCCCCTGATTCGCGCCAACGCGGCGAAAGCGTTGGCGCGGGCGGGGTCGAGCAGGGCCTCCTCGGTGATCGTGCCGGGCGTGACGAGCCGGACCACGTCGCGGCGCACGACGGATTTCGCCCCGCGCTTCTTGGCCTCGGCTGGGTCCTCGAGCTGCTCGCAAACCGCGACCCTGTGTCCGAGCGCGATGAGCTTTTGCAGATAGTCGTTGGCGCGCTCGACCGGCACGCCGCACATGGGAATTTCCTCGCCCCGGTGGCGGCCGCGCTTGGTGAGCATGATGCCGAGCGCGCGCGAGGCGACAACGGAGTCCTCGAAAAACAGCTCGTAGAAATCGCCCATCCGGTAGAAAAGTAGACAATCTGGATTGGCCGCCTTGATCTCGATATATTGGGCGATCATAGGCGTTGCGCCGTCTAAGGCTTTGGCAGGCGGGGGCTTGGCGGCTTTGTCCATGGCGCCTTGCTAGCATGGACGCGAAACGGAGGACAGAGAACTGAGCGTGGACGAGGCGCGGTTCATGGCCGACGAATCTCGAGCGAAGGTCGGGCCGCTGCGGGCGAGGCCGCAGGAGCGGTTTTTGCGTCTGGAGAAGGCCGCGCGCGGCCCGTTTCTCGCGCTTCTCGCGATGGCGTTCGTGCTGCATGCCGCTCTCCTCGCCGGCCTTCTTATTGAGCAGTGGACGAACGCGGAGCTCGCGCCGCCGGAACAGGAGGTCGCCGTCGAGGTCGTGCCCGAGGTTCCCAAACCCGAGGAGCCGCCTCCCCCGCCGCCCCAGGCGCAGGCGCAGCAGCCGCCGATGCCGCTGTTCGAGCGCTTCGAGCGAACGATTCACCGCCATGAAGAGGCGGACACGTCTCAGCAAAAGCTGAAGCTCGACGACAAGATCGCAACCGACGCGCCGCGCGCCGAGAAAGAAAATCCCTTAAAGCGCGATGCGCCCGACGACGAAACGAAATCGCAGCGCGTCGAGCAGCCCACGCAAGAACGATCCGCGGTCGAGCCGGAGCAACAGCAGCGCCAAAAAGCACAAGCGGAGCAGGCGCCCGAGGCCTCCCCGGAAGAGCAGGCGACCGCGCCGAAGCTGGAGAACAAGAGCGACCAGAGAGACGCGGAGGTCATCCAGCAGGCGGCGCCGAAATTGGGTGAAGCCAACGACAAGAAAGGGACCAAGCCCCGCGTCAGGGCCGTGCAGGGCGAGGAGCAGAAGTCCATCTCGCAGATCGTCGCCTCTCTCACGCCCACGCCCGAGTTCAAGTCAGCGGGAAGGTCGCACGGCGCGCCGATCACGGGCGGCACCGCGGAGTCTGAATACAAATCCGTGGTGCTTGGCCTCATCATGCGGAGACTCGCGCCGCCGGGGCACGCCAAGCCGTTCATGCCTCCGGCTTTCGGCATCTACCTCGATCAGGAGGGGCGCCTGACCCACTGCGCTATCCTGCAATCGTCGGGAGACGCGTCCTTCGATCAGTCCGTCGTTTCGGCGATCCGGCGCGCGGCGCCGTTTCCCGCGACGCCCACGGGAACCTCGGTGAACCTGTATTTGGATTTCGCGAAAGGGCCTCGATGACCGCCCATTCGCAAGCCGCCGTCGCGAGCTGGCTGGAGTTCTGGAGCGCCGATACCGCCATCTACGCCAATGCGAGGCATAAGGAGCTGCATTACGCCGCGCTCGCACGCGGCATCGCTGAGCATGCGCCCAGCAAGATCGCGCGCGTTCTCGATCACGGCTGCGGGGAGGCGCTGAGCGCCGCGACGCTGGCGCGCAGATGCGGCGCGTTGTTCTTGTTCGACGCCTCGCCCTATGTTCGCAGCAAGCTCGTTGCGCTCTTTTCGGACACAGACCGCATCTTCGTGCTGCACGATGGGGCGCTGTGCGGGATCGAGGACGCGTCGCTCGATCTCGTCGTCGCCGCCTCGCTGATCCAATATCTTTCGCAAGCCGAGCTTCGCGCCCTGCTCGACCTCTGGCGCGCCAAGCTCAAAGCCGATGGGGCGCTGCTCATCGCCGACATCCCTGCGCCGCAGTCCACAGCCGTCGCCGACGCCTTGTCGCTGCTCGTCTTTGGATTGCGCAGCCGCTTCTTCGTCGCAGCGCTCCTGAGCCTTGCGCGGCTTTACTTTTCGCCCTACCGCCGCCTGCGCCGCGACGTCGGGTTTTCGCGCTACTCCGCCGCAGAGATCTCGGCGCTGCTGGGGCGACACGGTTTTGAGGCGCGAATCCTGCCGAAAAATATCGGGCATGATTCGCGCCGCCTCGCCGTCGTGGCGAAGCCGTCTGGCGCGTCAAAGCGCCAGGTTCAGGATTTCGGGGATTGCGCCGCGGACGGTTTGGCGTTAGCCGTTCCGTCCTGCAAGGAAACGCGCTAGGCGTCATGCGCCGAGCGAACCGCCGCCGAGCGGGAGGGAGCTCCCGCCGTTCCGCGGCATTTGCGTTTGCTCCCCGGGTCCTTTTCGGACAGGAGCCGCCGGCGCGACGGGCGAGTCGCGCAAGGCTATGAAGGAGACGAGGAATGCCGTCTTATCTCGATCTGGCCGTGCTGGCCATCGTGCTGATTTCCGCGTTTCTGGCCTTGCTGCGGGGTTTTACGCGCGAGGTGCTGGCGATCCTCTCCTGGGTGGCCGCCGGCGCGGTCGCCTACGGCGAGTACAAGCATCCCCTGTTGCTGGAACACGTCAAGCGTTTCGTGCCCAACGACAGGTTCGCGCCCTATGTCGCCGTCGGCATCGCGTTCCTGCTGGCGCTTGTCGTCATCTCGATCGTCACCGTCAAGGTCTCCGACCTGATCCTCGACTCGAAGATCGGCGCGCTCGACCGCACGCTCGGCTTCATCTTCGGGGCGGCGCGCGGCATGCTGCTCGCCATCGTCGCTTTTTTCTTTTACAGCTGGCTCGCGCATGACGGGAACCAGCCGGAATGGGTCAAGAACGCGCGCATGAAACCGTTCCTCGAAGCGGGCGGAGAGCGCTTGGGCGACCTTATCCCGCAGGATGTCGAACAGCAGATCGAGTCCGTCGTTTCAGGCCTCAAGAAAAAGAAGAACGCGCCGAGCAACGACGAGCCGCCTCCCGAGACGGACACCGACGCGGCGAAGGCGCCGGACAAGAAATCGTGAACCGCTGCGCTGTCATGGGCGCCAGAAGCGCCCATATCTGTGAAGCTTTCAGAATTCTCGCGCGCGATGAAGCTTCCCCCTCTGAGGCGGAAATGGGGCGGCCTGGACGTCCGGTTGCGCGGATCGAGAAAGCCGCGCGCCTCGCGCCAATCCTCTTCCGCGATGGAAGACCGACCAGACCGGGGCTTTGAGCATACATGGACGGGGAACACCCAGCGTCTCTTCCCGAGCAACTTCTCGCCGCCGCGGAGTCGGACGAAGACCGGCTGCGCGAATATTGCGGCGTGTTCGGGATCTATGGGCATCAAGACGCCGCCGCCTGCGCCGCGCTCGGGCTCCACGCCTTGCAACACCGCGGTCAGGAGGCCGCGGGCATCGTCTCCTTCGACGGCGCGCGGTTCCACGGCGAGCGGCGCCTCGGCCTCGTCGGCGACCATTTCTCGAACGAGCGCACAATCAAACGTCTGCCCGGCGCTTCAGCCATCGGCCACGTCCGCTACGCCACCACCGGCGAAACCATCCTGCGCAACGTGCAGCCGCTGTTCGCCGAGCTCAACACCGGCGGCTTCGCGGTAGGCCACAACGGCAACCTGACGAATGCGCTGACGCTGCGCCGCGAGCTCATCGAGCAGGGCGCAATCTTCCAGTCCACCTCGGACACCGAGGTCATCCTCCATCTCGTCGCCCGCAGCCGCAAGCCGAAGCTCGTCGACCGCTTCATCGAGGCCTTGCACCAGATCGAAGGCGCCTATGCGCTCGTCGCGCTCACGAACCGCAAGCTCATTGGCGCGCGCGATCCCCTCGGCATTCGTCCGCTCGTCATCGGCGAGCTCGAGGGCAAATATATTCTCGCTTCCGAAACCTGCGCGCTCGACATACTGGGCGCGCGCTTCGTGCGCGAGGTCGAGAACGGCGAGATCGTCTCGATCTCCGAGGAGGGGCTCGAGAGCATCAAGCCGTTTCCGCGCCGCCCCGCGCGGCCTTGCATCTTCGAATACATCTATTTCGCGCGGCCCGACTCCATCGTGCACGGACGCTCGGTCTACGAGGTCCGCAAGGCGATGGGCCAAGAGCTCGCGCGCGAGCACAAGATTGAAGCCGACGTCGTCGTGCCCGTGCCCGATTCCGGGGTGCCGGCGGCGCTCGGTTTCGCGCGCGAGGCGGGCCTGCCGTTCGAGCTCGGCATCATCCGCAATCATTACGTCGGGCGCACCTTCATCCAGCCCACGCAGTCGGTGCGCGAGGTCGGGGTGCGCATGAAGCACAGCGCCAATCGCGCCGTCGTCGAAGGCCGGCGCGTCGTGCTCATCGACGATTCGATCGTGCGCGGGACGACCTCGGTCAAGATCGTGCAGATGATGCGCGACGCCGGCGCGACGGAAGTCCACTTCCTGATTTCCTCGCCGCCGATCACTCATCCCGACTATTATGGGATCGACACGCCGGTGAAGGAGAAGCTGCTCGCCGCTACGCACAGCCTCGAGGAGATGCGCGCGATCATCGGCTGCGATTCGCTCGGCTTTCTTTCGGTCGACGGCATCTACCGCGCGATGGGCGAGAACGGCCGCAACGCCCGGCAGCCGCAGTTCACCGACCACTGCTTCACCGGCGACTATCCAACGCGCCTGACGGATCTCGCAGGAGAGACGAGGGCGCAGCTGTCGCTGCTCGCCGAAGCGAGGTGAAATGCGCCGGGAGCGAAATCGCTTGGCTTGTCACGACGCTTGCGGCGGAAATCTCCGGCCTCCAAACCGAATTTCGCTTTAAAATTGAGACTTTGTCTGAGCAGGTCGTTGCGCTGCGGCGCCATTTCGGAATAACGTGAGGGACGGCGATAATGCCCGCGCCGCCACTCCCAAGGGAGATTCCCGCGGTTTGATGCAGCGGGGGAATAGCGCAAAAAGAAGGGTCTCCTAGGCTCCAGATGAGTTGAGCCCAAAAATGCAGGCTCCATGCGGCGACGCGGCGCGGGCCGCGCAATGTCGCCGCCGTCATGGGCGTTTTTTTGGCGGAGAGGCCTAATGTCGAGCGAGACAGACTTGACGGACCTGAACGATCTGCTGGACAAGATCGCGAGCGCCACCAAGATCACGCAAGCGCAGGAGATTTTGCAGAAAGCGATCGGGGATTATGGCCTCGCGCATATCGCTTATGGCGCGATCAATTTGCCGACTGAGCGGCGCGAGCGACCGCTCGTCGCGGTCACCTACGCCGCCGAATGGCAAAAGCATTACATCCAGCAGGGCTACGTGAACATCGACCCCGTGGTGCGCGCCGGGCTCGGCGGCGTGCTGCCGGTCGATTGGGCCGAGGTCGACCACGACGATCCCGTCGTGAGAAGGTTCTTCGGCGAGGCGAAGGAATTCAAGATTGGCCTCAACGGCGTGTCGATCCCAGTCCGCGGCCGGCATGGCGAATTCGCGCTGTTCAGCGCGACGACGTTCATGAACAGAACAGAATGGGAAAAGGCTAAGCACGCCATCGGGAAGAACTTGTTCTTGCTCGCTTATTACTTCCATGACTGGGCGCTGAAGGTTGAAGGAGTCGATCGCAATGATTATTTGAGCTGCCTGACCATGCGCGAGAAGGATTGCCTACGTTGGCGTGCGCTTGGCAAATCCGACTGGGACGTGTCGCAACTGCTCTCGATTTCAGAGCGTACAGTCAAATTCCACCTGGAGAACGCCCGGCACAAGCTCGGCACCATGAACACGACCCACGCGGTAGCCAAGGCGTTGAGCCTGGGCCTGATCGCTATCCCGTAGATGACAAGGAAAAATCGGCCTGATCGCCCGGCGCCTGTGCCTTCGCACAGGTGTTTTTGCCTATGCGGAGGCGTAGCTTCCGGTTGTTGACAACCAACACCCGAGGAGCGTAGAATGATCAGGTTAATACAAGGTCGGCATCGCCATCAATTTCCCAGGGAAGTCGATGAAATGTACGCGATCCGCAGGCGCGTGTTCTTTGAAAGAATGCGCTGGGATGTTACCTGTATCAACAGATGGGAGATTGACGGATACGATGCGCTTGACCCTCTATACGTGGTAAGCCTAAACGAAAACGAGCGTGTTGTTGGCGGACTGCGCTTATTGCCGACCACCGGCTTCAACATGCTGAATGACACCTTTTCCGTGCTGCTGCCCGAGGGCAAGCGTATCGAGAACCCGCGCATCTGGGAATCGAGCCGATTTTCCGTGGACCACCAAGCCGACGTGGCCATCGGCCCGAAGGGCATCGGTCGCGCCACCGCGGAGCTCGGCCTCGCCATGAACGAGATCGGCGAGCGGATCGGCCTGACACATATCGTGACAGTCTATGACGCGCTGATGCACCGCGTGCTGGCGCGCGCCGGCTGCGCGGGCGAGCCGATCGGCGAGCCGGTGCGCATCGGCAAGGTTCTGACCTACGCCGTGTTCTTCGAGATCGGGGAAGCCACCGAAAGAGCGCTGAGGGCCGCCAGCGGCATCGAGGGGTCGGTGCTGGAGAAGAAGACCACGGCCTACGCTCTTGCGGCCTAATCCGCAAGGGCGCTCGCCTACTGTCCCGAGAGTGCGGCTGGGGACATGCTCAAGGCGCTGCCGCCGGAGGGGCAGCGCTTTCTCATTTCGCTCCGCAAGAAGCTCAATCCGCCGGCGGCGCGCCTGGCTCCGCGGCTTGCCGACGATCGATCGAGCCGAGTCGACCGCAAAGCCCGGCGCCACGAACACAACCCACGCGGCGTGCGCGGATTTGAACCTGGGCCTGATCGCTGCCCCTCAGATGGAAAGGGAAAATTCGCCAGATCGCCCGGCGCCTGTGCCTTCATACAGGTGCTTTTACCTAAGCAGGAGCGTAGCTTCTGGTTGTTGGTAACCAACACCCGAGGAGCGTAAAATGATCCGGCTAGTACAAGGCAGGCATCGCCATCAATTTTCCCGCGAAGTCGATGAAATGTTCTCCATACGAAAACGTGTGTTTCTCGAACGTATGCATTGGGACGTTACATGCATAAATCGATGGGAGATTGATGGCTATGACGCTCTCGATCCTCTATATGTGCTCAGTTTGAATGAAGACGCTAGGGTTGTTGGCGGAGTGCGTCTCCTGCCAACTACCGGCTTTAACATGCTCAACGACACGTTTTCCGTGCTCCTGCCCGAGGGCGAGCGCATCGAAAACCCGCGCATTTGGGAGTCGAGCCGATTTTCAGTCGACCACGAGGCGGACGCGCTTTTGGGCCCGAAAGGCGTCGGCCGCGCCACCGCCGAGCTCATTCTAGCGATGAACGAAGTCGGCGAACGCCTCGGCCTCTCGCATATCGTGACGGTTTATGACGCGCTCATGCACCGGATGTTATCGCGGATCGGCTGCGCCGGCGAGCCGATTGGGGAGCCGGTCCGGATTGGCAAGGTGCTGACCTACGCGGTTTTCGTTGAGATCGGAGACGCCATCGAAAAGGCGGTCAAGGCCGCCAGCGGGATTGAGGGGTCGGTCCTGGAGACGGAGACAGCGCGTTACGCTCTGGCGGCGTGAAATCGGGGGTATAGGCCCTCGACCCAAAGTGCGGACGAGGGCATCTTCAAGGCGCTGCCGCCGGGGCGGGGGGGCAGCGCTTTCATTTTCACTGCATCTCATGAAGCCTGCGGCGCGGCCGGAGACGGCGCCGCAATCTCCATTGTGGGCTCGGGCGCAAGGAAGGCCGCGGGGATATTGGCGCGGGCGTCCGTCGTGACCCCGCTTGGCGCATCCGGCGGCGGAGCCCACTCGAACGCGTCGAGACGACCCGTTTTCGGCGAGATGGGCGCCCAGCTGCGCGAGACGACGCCATCGGCGATCCAGACCGGATCGCGCGGCGCGCGCGAGCCGCGCGCGAGCCATTCGCGCACCGGCCCGCTGGGGCCGTTTTCAGCGTCCTCGATCTCCGCCATGAGCAGGCATGTGTGCGCCGTAGGCGTGGCCTCGCGGGCCACGAGCGGCGCCAGCGCCTCGCGCGCTTTCGCAAAGTTGCGGGCTGCTAGCGCGACCTGCGCCACGAGATGCCGGCTCTCGACCGCCCCCGGCGCAATCTTGAACAGCCGCAGCACGCCCTGGAGCGCGTCGCTGTTCGACTGGGGCTTCAGCGCCGCGACATAGGCGGCGCCGAGCTCGGGATGCGGGGCCTTGGCCCAGACCGACTCGATAAATTTGATCGCCTTCTTGTCGTGGCCGAGTCGTGTCATCGTTGTCGCTGCGACTAGCGCGGCAGGAGTGAAGCTCGGGCGGCGCTTGAGCGCCATATTGGCGAGGTGCATCGCCTCCTGCGGCGACTCCGCCTGCTTCTCCATGGCGAGGGCCGTCTCGATGACGGCGCGGAGGCGCTGCGTCGTCGCGAGATCCGTGGTTTTCGCCTTGTAGTTTTCCTCGATGGCCGCGCGCGCCTTCTCCCAGTCGCCGAGACTCGTGTGGCGCTCGAGTATGGCGGCGCCTGCCCAGGGCAGAGGCGCGATCTCATGCGCGGTCGCGGCGAAATGATGCGCGGCCTCGGCGTCGTCGCGGCGTTTGGCTTCGATATGCAGCCCCCGCAGGCCGAGAAGCTTCGTGTCCTCGTGCAGCGTCATCTCGTGAAAGGCTGCCTCGGCCTTCGCCACGTCGCCCGAAAGCTGCGCCGCCTGCGCTCGGAGGTATTTCGTGAGCGGCTCGGCGGGCAGATGCTTTTGCGCCTCCTGCGCCGATCTCTGCGCAAGCGCGGCGTCGCCGGCGGCGACCGCCGCAATGCCGCGTGTGATGGCCTTGAAGCCCTTCTCGCGGCTGCGC
>Ga0187781_10003485_pt1 | contig 11819 bp, 13 predicted proteins | sample 0715_SJ02_MP02_2_FD_132447 | JGI IMG/M metagenome (GOLD analysis project Ga0187781, IMG submission 132447) | Tropical peat soil microbial communities from peatlands in Department of Meta, Colombia - 0715_SJ02_MP02_20_MG | ecosystem: Environmental > Terrestrial > Soil > Wetlands > Peat | place...
AGCTCTTGCAGCGTCGGGATATCCGGATTTTCTTTCTGAATCTCGATCAATGCCCGTGCTTTGTAAACCGGCTTCTGTTTCAGAGTTGCAATCAATCCGAGCGCGAATACCACGAATAGCGTCGTCAGAATCGTCGCCCGCCGCTTCCGGATCGCCCGCCAGTACTCGAGCAGCCCGGGAACTTCCTGCACTTCCTCCGCTTCGTAGGCCGTGATTTCCTGGGCGCGGCGGTTTCCCAGTATCTGAGCGGATGGCTCATAGAGCCGGATTTTGTTTTCAGGGTCCATGGAAAATCACCACGCCGCTCGCGGTTGTTATCGCAGCCTCGGTTCCTCTGTAGAGCACCGCTTTCGCCGTGCTGTTCGGCACGAAAACGATATCCGAAGCCACGAGCGGTTCGTCGGGCGCCTTCCCATCCAGAATTTTCCCGAGATTAATCGGAATCTCCTGATGCTCCCCCGTCTGTTGATTTGTGCGGATGATCCTCGTCCGTCCCTTTGCCGCCGTCGAACCCAGCCCTTCAGCCAGCGCGATCGCTTTCAGCACGGACATTTGTTCGTGGCTCTTCAGGACGAACCCCCCGGGCTTTTTCACTTCGCCGACCACGTAGACGATTCCCGCGCGCGTCACCTTCACGATATCGCCCGGATAAACCGGCACGTTGTACCGCGGATCGCCCGTCTCGAGCAGCTTCCGCATATCCACATGAAGCGTTTCCTCGTCGCCTGCGGCGCCGGTCTTCTCCGACGCATCCACCGTTTGCGCCTCGCCGCCGGCAGGCTGACGCGCCGGGGTCTGGCCATTCGAATCATTCACCGCGTCCGTGCTGTGCCGCAATCCGGCTCCGCGCATCACCAGTACTTCGTCGCCCGCATCATCCGCCAGTCCCTCGGCCAGCGAAATCATTTCGAGCAAAGTCTTTGGCCCGCGAACTTGAAACACACCCGGCTTCTTCACCGCTCCTACGACCGAAATCGGATGGCTCTCGACGGCGCTCACGAACACACCCACATGCGGGTCCTTCAGATACTTGCGCAGTCTCTCTTCGAGCGCATACTCGACGTCTTGGGCCGTCAGCCCCGCCGCCTGCACGGTCCCGATCAGCGGCATGGTGATTTCGCCGCTCGATGAAACGCGCAGCGAACGGTTCAGTTCCGGCGCCTCGAATACATTCACCTCGAGAAGATCGTTCGTCCCGATGCGGTACTCGCTCAGGCCCGCTTCTCCTGTGCCCGCAAGGGCCCGCCGCAATTGCTCGAGCCGCTTGTTGTAGTCCTCGGTTGTCTCACCAGGAAAACTGTCGGGGGTTCGTTTCGGATCCTCCGCAGCATTTTGGGCGTGTGCTCCGCTCGGAGACAGTACGCAAGCCAAACAAACCAGGATGGCGATCCGGCCCGGCATGGATGGACCCGGGCGTTCCTTCAAATCTCCGTTGATCAAAGGATGGAAGTGCGAAATTGCTGCGACGATTTGACGAACTTCTTCGAAAGTCCTGCGAAAGGAATTCGCGGACACCATACAGCCCTTGCGGGACATCATGGCCCCCACATCATCCGTAGCCTTGCAGTTTCCGGTTATTCAACCTTCGGAGAGGCTCGTGCTTGGCGCCCCGCAAGAGCTCTCAGAGCAAAGCTGCTCTCTCAACACCACGGCCCTGAACCGGGCCGTATCACTCGCAAATTCGAAGGCAGACTTGCCGGAACCGCTACGGATGTCCCCCCTGCATGCGGCGTGAGTGTAATCCCAGACGTACCTCGATTGTCAAGCACACCCGCGCGTGTGCAAATTTCTGTCTGGCTCTACTCTTCACGCAGGATGGCGTGGCCGTTGCCGCCGGCTTGCGCAGCAACGGGAGAAGGCAGCAGGCTCCAATCCACATCGTGGCTCTTGCTTTCATCCGGATAGAGTTTGACTTCGGCGCGCTCCGCGGCATGCACCTTTTCCTTCGCATTCCGGGCCGTGACTTCGGCGGAACGAGCGAGCAGCATCGAGAAAATCGCGTCCTTCGAATCCTCTTCCAGCAGGCGCAGAATCTTCGTCTTCAATTGCGAGCATACCGTTCGCGTGTCGGCGCTCGCGTCCACGGTCTCGAAATGGTATTCCTCGCTGAGCCGGTCGAATTCCGCCAGCAACGCGCCCTGGTAATTGCAGAAACTGTCGAACATGTCGTGGCCGGGGTAAAGGTCCATCCCCGATTCCCAGTAATCGAAACCGCGCGAAAAAACCACACGGGGCACCAGCTGATCAATCCCCAGCCGCAGATAAAAAACGGCATCCGGCTTCAGCGCCACGCTGAAAATGCTGCGAATCCATACCGGGTCCATTCCACGGACAATGGCCCGCGCCATCAGTGAATAAATGTAGCGGTCGGTGAGCACGATAAAACCGGCCCGCAGAGCCGGCACAATTTCCTTCTCCAGCCGGTCCACGAAATCTGTCGCGTAAAAAAGCGCCTGCGTCACGCGCCCGAGATTGTTCCCTTCTTTCGCGCGCCGGATTCCTTCGCCGGCCAGGATCGAACGCGTCATCCCCGTATCGAGCACGGCGTGCCCCAACTCCTCGAGCCAGGGCTTCAGCAAATCAATCTGCGTGGTCCGCCCCACGCCGTCGGTCCCCTCGATCACGATCAATTTCCCCGCGAGATCCGCTAGCCTCATTCCCGGGAGAAGTTTTCCATACGTCTCTCTCATACCTGGACCCTCACTTCCTTGGCGGCCGCCAAATGCGATTTCACGATTCGCCGGACGCTCGCTTGCTGCACTTCAATCGGGAGCGTGGCGTCAATCACCGTCAGACCAAATTCCGGAATCATTTTTTCGTATTCCTCCAGGATGCGCCCCTGGAACAGGCGGAAACTCTCTTCTGCGTCGTCGCTCAGCCCCAGGTCCATTCCTGCCTCGTAAAACTTGAACCCGTCGCGCGCGTCGAGCAGGCGCCCGATGGCCGTTTCCAGCGGCACCCGGAAATAGAAAGCAGCCGTGGGCTGTACGGCAAAGCTGTAGAGCTCGCGGACCCATTCCCGGTCCATGCCCCGCGCCACGTCTCTCGCAAACGCCGTATAAATGTAGCGGTCGCACAGCACAATCGCTCCGGCCTTCAGCAACGGCAGGATGCTCCGCTCGGTGCGGTCCGCGAAATCCGTCGAATGGATCAGCGAAAACGTGGCTGGCGTGAGCAGCTTCTTTTTCTTTCCGAGCTTCGTCGTGTCTTTGACCAGTTCGGATGAATTCCACTCGCTGAAGATGACGCCGTATCCGCGCGATTCCAGCCACTTGTGTAGCAGGCTCAACTGCGTGGATTTTCCCGAGCCGTCAATCCCCTCCACCACGAAAAGCCGCCCCGGAAAGTGATGCTCCCCGTACTGCCTCACCTGGGAGACAGCCGGTTGAATTTGTGTGAACACTTCGAAGGGCCCGATGCGCACGCCTGAGGTGATCCCCATTGAGTTCCTGTCCGCGAAGCGTCCTGGATGCTTTCGCACCCTCGTCCGGCCTCCGCGAAATGTGATTTTTAGTTGTCGGACACCGGCCTCTGAGCTCCGGTTGGCGACCACATAAAATCTGTCACACGGCGGAAATTGTCAGCAGGAATCGGAAAAGCGTGTATCGAAATGGAGACTCCCTGTCAGGGAGTCTCTGCTGGCTTGGTGAAATTAACGATGAAATGCCGGCAGCCACCGGAAACTCCGGGCCGCCCTCTACTTCAGAAAGTGACTGAGGAAATTGACCGACCGCTCCCAGGCGTCTGCCGCTGCTTCCGGGCGATATCCGTCCTTATTATTCGGATTCTCGAATCCGTGTCCCGCTCCGGGATACTCTTTGACGTTGAAGGCGCGGTTGGCCTTGTCCATGGCTTTCTGGAACGCCTCCACATCCGCCTTGGTAATCCCGTGATCCTCTTCGCCGAAGTTTCCCATCACTGCCCCGCCTATCTGCTGGATATCGTTCGGATCCGTCGGCAAGGCCCCGTAATTCACGATGCAGGCGCGCAGTTTCGGCTCGTGAACTGCCAGTTGAATCGAAAACCCTCCCCCCATGCACCATCCCACCGACCCGATCCGGTCCGGCCGCACGTCCTTCCGCGACGCCAGGTACGCAAAGGCCGCCTTCAGGTCCGATACCCCGCGGTCCTGCGACAATCCGCGCATCAGTTCGTGCGCCATCTCTGCATCCGTCGCCGTCTTTCCCCGGTACAGATCGACCGCCAGCGTGATGTATCCCAACTGCGCGAATTTCACCGCTTGCTCTTTCACCCAGTCATTCAATCCCCACCATTCGTGAATGACGATGATGGCCGCGTGTGGGCCCGGCGTGTCCGGAGTCACCAGAAAACCGCTCACCGTCTCATTCCCGTTCTTGAATTCCACCGTCTCCGTCTTCGTGCCGGCCGCGCGCACCACCACTGCTGTCGAAAGCGCCCCGAGCAGAATTGCCGCCATGAATATTCGCCGCGCTGCCTTCATGAACATTCCTCCTGAGTGTTTTGCCCTTTTATCTTAGTCCGGGGCCGTGCCCTGCGCCAACTAACTTGCGTGTTCCACCTGCACGGCCGTCCCGTAGGCCAGCACTTCCGTCACTCCCTGCATCACTTCGGTCGCGTCATAGCGCACGCCAATCACCGCGTTGGCCCCATGCTCGGCGGCGTGCTGCATCATCAGCTCCAGCGCTTCTTCGCGCGTCTTTTCACACATTTCCTCGAAAAGCGTGATGTTGCCGCCGACAATCGTCTCGAGCGTCGCCCCCAGCGTCCCGAAAATGCTCCTCGACCGCACCGTCAAGCCGCGCACCAGCCCCAGCGCCTTCACCACCCGGTACCCCGGAAGATCATACGCGGTTGTCACCATCGCCGGATTCACCCCGACACTCATTCGCGTGTCTCCTTTCGCGCCGCACGATTTTCCTTCATCCAGCCTCAAATGCAAGATTTCTCCCGTCAAATGGAAAGTGCTCATCTCACATATGCGTAGCGCGCGTTGATTCCCTCGTAGGGGCACGGCACGCCGTGCCCTTGCAGCGCAGCCTACGTCCGCAGCCAAAGCCCTTCCGCTCGCGTCAAACGAAGAGGAGCGACCACGATGAACCGCAAGAGAAATTTCGCTTCCGCCCTGGCCGTCTTTTTATCTCTTCTTCTTTATTTTTGCTGGCAGGCCGCCCGTCCCGCCCTGCGCGCGGACGCGCGGCAGGAAATCGTCCGCCTCGCGCAAGTAATGGGATGGCAGCCCGGTTTCGTCGTCGCCGATATTGGCGCGGGCGACGGCAGCTACAGCTTCGAGGCCTCCGATCAAGTCGGCCCGTCCGGCCGCGTTTTCGCCACGGAAATCGACCCTGACAAACTAAAAACGCTTCGCGCTGACGTCACCAGCCGAAAAATCGCCAACGTCACGATCGTCGAAGGCGCCGCCGCCGATACCAAACTCTCCTCCGCTTGCTGCGACGTCATCTTTCTGCGCCATGTCTACCACCACATTACTCATCCCGCCGATTTCGACAAAAATCTCCTTCGCTCCCTCAAACCCGGCGGGCAGCTTGCCATCATTGATTTCCCGCCCGATCCGAATTTGCCTCCCGTAAAAGATGTCCCGAAAAATCGCGGCGGCCACGGGATCCCTCAGAAAATCATGATGGACGAGCTGACCTCGGCGGGCTTTCAGGTGAAAAAAGTCATCAACGACTGGTCCGGCCGCGACTACTGCGTCATTTTTACCAAGCGCACTCCATAAAGCTCGCGCGAGCGCTTACTTCCCCTCAAAACTATCCGGCCCCTGCGCGTACCGCCTCAAGAGCGTAATCGAAAACACCAAAATCAAAACCAGCACGCCCAGCAGCCCCAGCTCGACCATCGCCGCGCGGAACAGGCTCGCATTTTCAGGCGTCCAGGCGCCCCCTGACGTCAGTGTGGACGCTTCCAGCGTAATCACGAGCATCCGCCGGATGGTCGCAATCAGCCCCACCACCAGAAACGGCTCGGTCACCAGAATGTGCGACCGGATCGAGATCCGCACCGTGTGCAGGATCTCGACCAGCATCAGCACCACCAGAAGCTGGTCCAGCACATCCAGCGTCTTCGACGAAATCGACCAGTCCCGCAGCCCCTGCCACAGGAGGAGCGTCGCGTTTGCCGCTGTCGCAATCGCCGTGACGAAAAGCAGTACGGCCAGCACGCCGTAAATCGCCACTTCCGCCTTGGCCAGGTAATCTCCGAAGTGCGCTCGTAGCTTCTCTTCCGCCATTGCCGCAAATCCTACCAGTCCGCTTTTCCGCTTTCAACTTCGTCCCTCCCAAACTTCCCAGCCTCCAGCCCCTCGTGTGCGGTTTCCAAAACCTGCTTGTTTAGTGGTAGAGTATGATGTCAATTGAATAACTGCCCGCAGTGATGGCTAAGAGCCGGGAGCAGCCGATGGGACGTCCGGTTTATGCGCCTCTGATCCTTCTCTTGCTCGCCGCCCCGGCGGGCGCCCAGTCATGCAAATTCAAAATTGCGTTTGCCTATTGGGATGGCAAAACCCTCCAACTCGGCCTCACCCCTGATCAAGCCAAATCCTGGGCTCGGGAAAAGACCAAGCGCTATGCTGATTTCTGTCTCGATGGCAGCTCGCCTGATTACGTGATCGCTTGGACTGATCGTGGCTCCGCCCTCGACCTTTCCAAGCTCGTTCTCCACCGCGGCATCGGAGGCGCCGATCCCGAGAAATCAATTAACGTTGATGAAGGCATGGCGGGCGCCACAGCCAGCTATGTCGTCTTCGATCTTTCTAAGGACCCCGCAGCGGTCATTCATTCCGGCAGCTCCTCTATGAGCGCTCCCGCGACCCTGGAGTCCCCGCCGCGCTCCCCCGCCAAGCCTATGGATCGCGGGCTCGACGTCTCCAGGGTCTCCGTCTCGGCTCCGGATCCCGCCGACGCCATGAGGACCGCCCTCAACTGGCTGAAGAAAAAGCACTGAATAAAAACGATACCTGCGCCCCGCCTCACTTCGAACTCTCTTTTTTCTTCCTCATATGCAGCAGCTTCTCCACCTCCGCCACCGTCACTCCCGTCTCGTCCTTCACTTCCACCGCAAACGTCCTCTCGATTCTTTCCTGCGTCTCGAGCGCCGCCTTGATTTCCTCGATCTGCTCTTCCGTCAGCCGGAATTTCGCTGATACCGTCCCTTTTCCCGGCCTGCGAAACCGGATGCTCGCCGACTTGTCCCATACCACATACTCCTCCCCCAGATTCTCGATCAGCATCAGCATGAAAAAAGGATCCGTCATCGAGTAAAGCGACCCTCCGTAATGCGTCCCCACGTAATTCGCGTTCCATCTGCGCAGCTTCATCTCGACATCAATCTCTTTCCAGTCGCGCGTCAGCCGCTTCACTCGTATTCCCGCACCCAGGAACGGCGGCCACAAATTCATCACCGTCTTCATGTGCCGCTTCATCGCCTTTTTCACGCCGTCCCTCCGCCGAATTGTTTATGTCGCTCGAAGAACGGTATCGAACGCTGCCGCTGGGTATACAATAGCCCGCGCCTTCATCTTCTCCACGGAGAATGAATCATGCCTAAGCCGCCGCGCCGCCTGCTTCGGACCGCTCTCGCACTGCTCGTCCTCGCACCTTGGATTGCCGGTCTGCGATCCGGCGCTGCTCCGGGTTCTCCCGCCCCCATCGCGCCTGCTCAGGTTCACTCACTCAAAATCACCGTGCTATCCACCATGCTCGTCGGCGATACCCAGACCGTCGGCGAATGGGGATTCTCCGCGCTCGTCGAAGCCGACGGCAACCGCATCCTCGTGGACACGGGCGAGCGTCCCGACACCGTCCTGCAAAATGCCCGCGCGCTCAAAATCGACCTCTCGAGCGTCCGCGAAGTCATCCTCACCCACAACCACGCCGATCACGTCGGCGGCCTGATGACTCTCCGCAAAGAAATAATGAAGACCAATCCCGATGCGCTGTCGGTCGTCCACGTCGGCCGCGGCATTTTTTATAGCAGGCCCTCCGCCGACGGCGAAGAAAACAAAATGATCGGCATCAAGACCGAGTACGAAGCCTCCGGCGGAAAGATCATCGAACACGATTCGCCCGTGGATCTTTTTCCCGGCGCCTGGCTCACCGGGCCCGTCGCGCGCAAATACCCCGAACGCAATTGGAGCGTCTCCGGAAAAGTCCAGACGCCCGACGGCCTCGTCGAGGACACGATTCCCGAAGATCAATCGCTCATCCTCAACACTCCTCAGGGCCTCGTCGTCCTCACCGGCTGCGGCCACGCCGGCATCATCAATATCCTCACCTTCACTCGCGAAAAATTCTCCGACAACAAAGTCCTCGCTGTCGTCGGTGGACTCCACCTGTTCCCTGCTCCGGATGATCGTCTGAATTGGACCGCCGACAAAATGAAGGATTTCCAGGTCGCGAGCCTCCTGGGCGCGCATTGCACCGGCATCGAGGCCGTTTACCGCATCCGCGAACGCCTCGCTTTGCCGCGCTCCGCCGCTGTCGTCGGCACCGTCGGCTCCGGCTTCGTCCTCGGCGAAGGCCTCCACACCGCCCCCCTCGCCAAGTAAGATGAGGTTTCGCCGTACGGTATCATTTGTCCCATGGACCAAACCGATTTCGATATCTCGGCCCTTTCCTACGACGAATTCGTCGAATATTTCTTCACGGCTTCCGGCACCGGGGCTTTCCGGCTTGACCCAAACGGAAACGAATACATTTTCGCGAGAAATTATGAGCCCCAAGTAACGCTCCGCCACCTGACGAGGCTCTGCACCGAATTCCTTCAGCTCTCCGAACGCCTGTCCCAAGAATCTCTGTGCATCGGAATCACGGGCATACTGAGCCATGCTTTCTTTGAGCTCCAGAGAATCCTGTGGGACCACGCGGTCCCGCTCGAACAACGCGTCCATTGCATCCGCTCGATGTACCGCGTTTTCGCCGACTATGTCGCGAACTGCAAAATGGAAGTCATGGAGAACTGCTTCTTCATGTGGTGGGAGCTGGTTTGCAATAGCTTTTGGAGCGAACGGACAGACACTTGGAAGATTCCTCTCAAAAAGTATGAGGAGCTGTCCGGTGAGGATCGCGCTCTTCTGGACGCCATGTTCGAAACACTGGTCCAGATCCTGAATCTTGACGACGACAGATCCAAATCCGCCGCCCTGCATGGCATGGGACACCTCCATCATCCCGGCGTCCGCAGAGTCGTGCAAGAGTTCATCACCGCTCATTCGCATGGGTTGCCTCCTGATGGGCTCAAATGGCTGGAGGATTGCCGGGATGGAAGCGTAATGTGACGCCCAAAAAAAAACGGGGCCGGATTGCTTTGGCCCCGCTTCAACTTCCTTTCACGTTTTACGTTTTTCTTCTGAGATTTCAAATGGCCCTGTTGATATCCTGCCTCCTCCGCGCTCATTCTTGGCACCACGCATTTGGAGTGCGAGGGCTTGCCCTCGCTTTTTGCCCGCATTTCCGCGGCACCAGGCTGCCACTCGACCGAGGCTTGCCTCGGTCGGCACACCCTCAGGCGAATTCCATAGGGAAGTCAACAAAGCCATTTGAAATTTGCAATGGCCTTGGTCTCGCCCCGCACCAGCGCCGTTGGCGCGACACAAGTTAGCGTCTTTCGCGTCCACGGCGCTTCAAGACGGCGAGTCGAGCTCCGCAACGCCATCCGGAGCGCAAAAAGCGCGCCTCACCGTGACAAAGCGGTCTTGAGCCACCCTTCGTGCCTCAGGGTGAACCGCACTCCAAAAAAGCGAGGCGGGCTAATTGTTGGCGGCGCAGGCCGCCTCTGGGTAAACGGCGTCGAGAGCGCCCCAGAGCGCTTGCAGCGCGCGTTCGGCGGCGGATAGGACGGCGGCGGCGTCCGCGGCAGGCTGGGCCGCGAGCCATTCGCGCCAGGCGGCGCGGTGACGGACGTCGGCCTCTTCGTGGACGGCGAAATAGGCGAGCGCGCGCGAGTCGGTGATGCCGTAGAAGCGGCGAAGGCCGGAAATTTTCTGCGAAGCGATTTCGGGCACCTGCGCTTCGTAGGAGTAGAACGCGGCAACGGCTTGCGCGAGAGTTCCGCGCGATGCGATGCCGTGAAACGTATCGAGAAGCGCGGCGATGCCGGGAAGCGGATCGGCGGAATCGAGTTGGTCGTCCGCCACGCCGAGCGAGCGGGCGAATTGGCGCCAGAGGGCAGGGTGCGGGGCCGAGGGTTCGAGTTCCTCGGCATGATTTTCACGGACGAGCTGCTGGAGGCCGCCGGTCGTGCGGGCTTCGAGCTGCTTGAGATTTTCCGGGAACGCGCGGACGTGCTGGTAATACTGCCGCGCATAGAGCTGCAAGGATTCTTTCGAGAGCGTTCCTGCGGTCCACGCGCGGTAGAAGGGATGATTGAGGAGGTGGTATTTCTCAATCAGCGCGTCGAGAGACTGGAGCAGGTTGCTGGGATTTGTGGCGTTGGACATTCTGGTCTCCTGAAATAATTTCAAATTATTTCGAAAAATCGAAGCGTTGGGATGCTAACGGAATTCACGGCGTAAATCTAGTGCGCTGGCGTAGAGAGGCCTGGGTTCCAGGAAATGTGCTATGGAGCTGGGATACGGAGGTCGCGGCATATCCTGCGCGCAAGGAATTCCTCTATTTCACGGTGCCGAGGGACTGTCGAGGTCGCTCCGTTCTTCGGATTCCAGAACACGGAGTGGCGGCCGCCTTCACGTAAGAGCTCGCATCCACGCTCGGCGAGATGAGCAAGGAGGTCGCGACGTTTCATCGCGTTTGGCTCAGAGATGGACGGTGATCAGTTCGCGTTTGGCGTGACGTGTCGTGTTTCGAGCAAGCAGAGTACGGTTGGCATCGAGGATAAGTTGGATGGCTTCTTTCAGGTTGCGGCGCAATTCGCGGAGGGTGCGCCCCTGCGTATTTACGCCGGGGATTTCTTCCACGGTTCCGATGTACCAGCGTCCCCGCTTTTCGATGATGGCTGTGAATTCGCGCTGCATTGACGTCCTCTAGAGCTAGCTTAACACAGGCGAGTGCGCGGTTGCGGTAGGCGGCGCTGTAAGGACACGGCGAGGGCCTCCTGGCCTACGCCGGGCTAAAGAAGGCACGGCACAGTAGGCCAACGAAAACAAAGCGGCGGCAAGCCACCGCACTCCAAATGAGCGGTGCTAGGCGCGCGGCTACAGATCACAGCGGAATATTGCCGTGCTTTTTGCGGGGGTTGGTGTCGCGCTTATTTTCGAGGGAGCGGAGAGCGGTGATGAGCTTGGCGCGCGTCTGAGACGGCTCGATGATGGCGTCCACGTAGCCGCGTTCGGCAGCGATGTAGGGATTCGCAAAGCGGTCGCGGAACTCCTCGATTTTTTCGGCGCGGAGCTTTTCGCGGTCGGATTCGGGGACGCGGTCGAGTTCGCGTTTGTAAACGATGTTGACGGCGCCTTCCGGGCCCATGACGGCGATCTCGGCGGTGGGCCAGGCGTAGTTGACGTCGGTGCGGATGTGCTTCGAGGACATGACGCAGTAAGCGCCGCCGTAGGCTTTGCGCGTGATGACGGTGATTTTGGGGACGGTGGCTTCGGCGAAAGCAAAGAGCAGTTTGGCGCCGTGCTTGATGATGCCGCCAAATTCCTGCTGGGTGCCGGGGAGAAAGCCGGGGACGTCTTCGAAAGTGATGAGCGGGATATTGAAGGCGTCGCAGAAGCGGACGAAGCGCGCGCCTTTGACGGAAGCGCCGATATCGAGCACGCCGGCGAGGAAAGCAGGCTGATTGGCGACGATGCCAACGGGGCGGCCTTCGAGGCGGGCGAATCCGACGACGAGATTTTTCGCGAAGTGCTCGTGGACTTCGAA
>Ga0187781_10003486_pt1 | contig 11818 bp, 10 predicted proteins | sample 0715_SJ02_MP02_2_FD_132447 | JGI IMG/M metagenome (GOLD analysis project Ga0187781, IMG submission 132447) | Tropical peat soil microbial communities from peatlands in Department of Meta, Colombia - 0715_SJ02_MP02_20_MG | ecosystem: Environmental > Terrestrial > Soil > Wetlands > Peat | place...
CGAGGAGAGCGGCCGCCGCGAGCAGGAACAGCACTCGGCCGGCGTGGGATGAGGGCGCGGGAGTCACGCTCGAACGCGGGGTCGTCATCGGGGGTAGAGAAGGCCGGAGCCCACGTCAACCCCCTGCCGAGCCGACTCGAAAACATGGAAACAGTCCCGGCAGGGGTTCCGAAGTTGCTGGTCAAGCTCAAAATGTAGGAAGCCTCCCAAGTCTTGGATGCCGCCCCGTCCTCCCGACGTGATTCCCCGTCCCGCGGACATCGACATCGACATTCTTCGGGAGATGTACCTCTCGCGCGGAGTCACCATCGCCGGCGTCGACCCGCGGCTCAAGGCGAGCCGGATCGCTCAGCGCCTCGGCGTGAGTCGCGCCCGGGTGGATTCGCGGCTCAAGGAATGGACTCGGTATGGTCTGCTTCAGCGATTCGACGTCTGGCCCAACCCTGCCTTGTTCGACCTCACCGGATTCACCGTCGACGTACGACTGTCCGACCGATTCCGAAAGGAGGAGGTAATCGACCGACTTCGCCTGGTGGACGGGGCGGTCGGAGGCGTCGACCTGGCGGGCGAGTGGATCAGCGCCCAGTTCGTCGTGCCGAACGAGGCGGAGGCACGGCGCCGAACCGACCTAGTGCGGGGTCTGGCCGGAGTCGCTGAGGTCGGGACCCCCATCCTCTGGGCTCGGTTGGAACCGACCCGGGGTCTCACCCCCCTCGACCTTCGCATTGTGCGCGTGCTGCGACAATATCCCACGCATCCCTTGGCGACCATCGCGCGTCACGTGGGCGTGTCCACACGGACCATCACCACCCGGTACGGCCGTCTGGTGGGCGACCTTGCCGTCTGGTTCGTCCCCGTGCTCGACTTCCGGGCGCTCGCTCAGCCGGTCGTGAGCGTCAATCTGGGTCTCAGCGAATCGGCGAGCCACGAGCTCGTCTCCCGGACGTTCCGGAAGGCGTTTCCCCAGTCGCTCGAGTTCGTCCGGACCGGATTCGGACCTATACTGCCGGACCGTGTAGCCGTGTTCTTTGCGCTCTGCCCCTCCGCCGCGCGCGTCGAGGAGCTCGAAGGGTTCCTTCGCGGTCTTCCGGGTGTGGAATCCGTCGAGGCCTTCCTGATGATCCGGATCTTCTCGTTTCCCGAAACGTTCGACCGCCTGGTTACCTCGAGCGGCCACCGATGAGCGGGGAACCGCTCACGGCCTCCCTGGAATCCGTCCGGAGGCTCGTCGTCTCCAAACAGCATCTTTCAGGGAGGTTACCTTCCCGACCCACGTCCGACTCACTGCTCGCCGTGGTTCGGGACTTGGCATACGTGCAGTGGGATCCGGTGAGCATCGTCGCGCCCTCCCACCTGCTCACGTGCTGGGCCCGGCTCGGTGAATTCCGACCCGCGTTGCTCGAGCAGCTTCTCTGGCACGACAAGTCGCTGTTCGAACATTGGACTCCCATGGCCTCCCTCGTGCTGGCCGAGGACTATCCGCTCTACCTCTCGCTCATGCGTCGGTACCCCGAGTCGCTCACGCGGTCGTGGGGGAATCACCGGGAGCGGGCCAAGAGGTTCCTTTCCCAGCACGCTGACCTTCGGAAGAGAATTCTCCGTGACTTGAGGAAGGGACCGCGGTCGATCGGTCAGTTTGAAGACCATCGTACCTCGAAGAGGAACGCGGGCGAATGGTCCGCTTCGAGCGACGTCTCCCTCATGCTCTTTCACCTCACGATGACAGGCGAGGTGATGGTCGTTGGTCACGAGGGCGCCCAGAACGTGTGGGGCCTCTCCGAGGATTTCCTACCCGACTGGGTCGACCGCGACCCGCTTTCCGAGGAGGAGGCGGAGCGCGAAGCGGCCCAACGAGCGATTCGGGCCTTAGGGGTGGCGACACCCCGTGAGATCACCCTCTATTTCCCGCGAGGCCGGTACGACCACCTGAAGCAGACGCTTGAGCGCCTCGAGGAGGAGGCGGCGATCCACCGCGTGGCGGTCGAAGGGTTGGCTCACCAGGGGCAACAATACGTGCATCATCAAGATGTTCCGCTACTCGAATCCCTGGGGACCGGTCGATTCGAGCCTCGACTTTCGCTCGTTCCTCCTTTCGACAACATGGTGTACTGTCAGAGCCGAGGGAATCGACTCTTCGGATTCGACTACATTCGCGAGCAGTTCCTTCCGAAGGAGAAACGGAAATTCGGGACCTACGTCCTCCCGATCGTGTGGGGAGAGAAGTTCATCGGCCGGATCGACCCCCGCCTCGACAAGACGGTCGGCACCCTCCAGATCAACGCCGTTCACGCCGAGCCGGCGGCTCCTCGGGAGCGGGCGGTCGCGGAGAAAATCAATGAGACGATCTCGAGCCTCGCGAGGTTTGTCGGCGCGAAGAAGGTTCAGTACACCTCCCGCGTACCGCCGGCGTGGCGACACGAACTCCGGTGAACACCCTTCTTTCGGTAGGGCGTCCCCGAGACTCGCTCCGTGGAATCCTCGGTGAGTTTATCCCCAAGTTCACCATGGCGCGTCCCATGGACAAGAAAGACGAGGAAGCGGTCGCCCGTCAACTGGGGACCGTTCCCCTATTCGAGCATCTTTCGGACCGCCAAGTGAGGGGGGTGGCGAAGACCGGACAGGTTCGCGCCTTCGCGGCGGGTGAACGAGTCGTCGGGAAGGGGGAGAAGGGCGTCGGGTTCTACCTGCTCCTGGATGGCCGCATGGAGGTCAAGTCCGAGAGCAAACTCCTGGCCAACCTGGCTCCCGGCAACTTCTTCGGCGAGATGGCTCTCTTCGAGGATGAGCCTAGGTCCGCGGATGTCGTGGCAGCCGTTCCGAGCCGGTGCCTGGTGCTGTCCCGATGGGAATTCTGGGGCGCGATGTCGCGCGAGCCGGAGACCTTGCGCGCGCTCATGGTCGAGCTGGTTCGTCGGCTCCGGGCCACGCCGAAGGCGTTGAGCGACTGAGCCACCCACGGCCTCGGAACTCCGGGGCCCCACACGCCGAACCGACCGCGCCGGTGGCCACTTCACGTGCGCAACCCTGATGGAACCCTTCCGCCTCGGGCAGCTGATGGATTCCTCGGTCACCGGACCGACACCGGCTCCGAAGTCGGGGCTGGAGGAGTCGTTCGCGCGCCACGGCCCGCCCGGGGCCCGACGGCAGCTCACTCCCGAAGCCGTGCGCAGCCTGGCCGAGGAAGGCTCGGCGTCCGTCCACGCCGCCGTCGTTGTTGGAGATCTACGCATGTCGGGCCTGCTGATCCGGGAGGCGGTGAGCGCCTCGCTGTTCGCCCGTTATATCATCGGGTTCACCGAGGCGGTTCGGGGGCTAACGAATAGCTTCGACGGTTGGTTTGACAAGTTCACGGGAGACGGGTTCATCTCGTTCTGGCTGTTCCGGGACGAGGAAGAGATTGTCACCACCGTGCCCGGCTTCTGCCGGTCGGTGATCCCGGCCTCCGAAGCCCTCATCGACAACCTGAAGCGGAATTCACGAAATTTTCCGGTCGGCGTGGGTCTCGCGATCGGGATCGACGCCGGTTCGTGCGAGCTCGTCCGGGTCAGCGATGCTCTCACGATCGTTGGGAGCCCGATCGTCGGGGCGAGCCGAATGGTCTCCGGAGCTCGCGCGGGTCAGGCGCTGACGAATATCGGCCTCGGGACGACGTTCGAACGACAGAAGGAACGACTCGAGGCGGTGGGAGTTCACCTTTCGAAGCAAATCGTGCTCACGAAGGAGTATCCCCAGGGCCAGGAGGCTTACGGTCTCGAGTTCACGAAGGCCTTACCGAAAGCGCGTGAACAGGAGCCCGGTCTCCCCTAAGCTCACGTTGACCGTGAGCGTCCGCCGAGACGCCCTCTGGTGCGCGAGGTCATGGCGAACATACCCGGACGGGCCATCGAGTGACTTGGGATATTTTCGTAGATTTCGTGCGGAGAGAGATATGTACGAGTGGCCGTTCGCCCGGGTATGGCCGAGACGATTCCATCTGCCCAGACTGCCTCGAACGTCGCGCGATCGATCCTTACCAAGAATCTCCGAGTGAAAGCCGGAGAGACTGTCACCATCGAAGGCTGGCCTCACACGCTCCCGTGGGCGGTGGCCCTGGCCCGGGAAACTCGACGCCTCAAGGCGCTCCCGCTCCTTCTCTACGAGGACGAGGAAAGCTACTGGGACTCGGTCGATGAGGGGGAGTCCAAGGTGCTGGGTGCCACCGCGGCGCACGAGTTCGCTGCCCTAGGCAAGACCGACGTCTACATCCACATGTGGGGCGCGGCCGACAAACCGCGTCTGAGCAAACTTCCCCCGAAGGTCCAGGAGAATCTATTCGGATGGAACGAAGGGTGGTACACGGCGGCGCGAAAGGCCGGACTCCGGGGCGCTCGTCTCGAACTCGGAAGGCCGGTTCCGGCCTTGGCGAACGCGTACTCGGCCGACCTGGGAACATGGACCGAGCAGTTGGCGGACGCGATCCTCGTGGACCCGGCGAAGCTGGCGAGTCAAGCGAATCCGGTCGCGCGAGCCCTGCAGCGAGGCAAGTCCCTACGGATCACCCACCACAACGGGACCGACATCACCCTTCGGCTCGGCGGCTATCGTCCAAGGGTCTACGATGCGCGGCCGATCACGGGGGACCCGAAGCGAGCGTTCGACCTTCTGTGCAACCTTCCCTCGGGAGCGATTCGAGTCGCGCTCGATGAGTCCGTAGCCGACGGAACGATCGCGGCCAATCGAACGTGCTACTACGATGATGGGATCGCAACCGGGGCGACCTTCGACTTCGCGAACGGCAAGCTCACGGAAGCCCACTTCGACTCGGGTGGGGAGCGTTTCGACACCCCGTTCAAGGCCGCGGGCAAGGGACGCGACCAGCCGGGGTTCTTGTCCATCGGGTTCAACCCGGCGCTTCACAACACGCCGCAGGTCGAAGACATCGAGGCCGGCGCGGTGATGCTTTCCGTCGGAGGAAACCAACAGCTGGGCGGCAAGAACAAGGCACAGTTCTTCGGATGGTCGATCGTGGCAGGGGCGACCGTCGAACTCGACGGCAAGACGCTCCCTATACCCTAGCGACCGATCGAATTCCCGAACGAGCCGGCGCCTAGCCACCGTCGCCGCGGGCGGATGCCGGGCCATCCGGCGCTTCTCCTTTTCGACCGCCCGGTGTTTCACCACCCCCTTTGGGTGTTTATCTCCCGACCCAGTTTGTCTTGCTCATGGCCCCGAAATCGAAGTCCCAGCCGACCAAGTCATCGAAGAACAGGATCGCCCCTTGGGTCGCGAGCACCGCCGTGGTGGTCAAGGACCGAGCGAAATCTCTTCGATGGTACACCGAAGTTCTCGGGTTGCCGATCGCGATCTCGGGAGAGCACTGGGTTACCGTGGGAAACGCTCGAAAGGGCGGGGCGATCCACCTGTGTCAAGGGTTGGACCTCGAACCCGCCGTGCCCCTCGAGCCGGGCAATAGCGGGATCCTGCTGTTGCTGGAGGGAGACTTCCGGGCGAACTGCGAGGAGCTCAAGGCTCGGGGCATCGAATTTGTGGATGGTCCTACCGAACGTCCTTGGGGTTGGGATGCGACCATTCGCGACCCGGACGGAAACGAATTGCTCCTGATGCCCTCCGAGTAGGTCCGGCAGTTCGCGGTTCGGACGAGCCCTCGTCAAGGCCGCGTCATCACGCTTCGGCTGGAACGAGGCTCGAGGCGCGAGCGGGGCGACCGCTAAGCCCATCAACCCGATACGAGAGTCTCCCTCGAAGGGCTTCGCATGGACGCGAACAGAGCCACCACGAGTCCCACCCGTGACGCGTCGGACTGGAGGACTCCGACCGAAGCGAGCGATTATCGGATTACCCCCGACTACGCCGAAACCGTCGGGTTCTTGGAACGGGTCGCCGCGTCTCGCCCCCAGGAGATTCGGATCGAGAACTTCGGGAAGACGGGTGAGGGGCGGGACCTCAAGATCGTGGTCGTTTCCCGGGACGGGGTCTTCGACCCGGACGCCATCCATGCCTCCGGCCGAGTGGTCCTGCTCGTCCAGAACGCGATCCACGCGGGAGAGACCGACGGAAAGGACGCCTCCCTGGCGCTAATTCGCGACCTCGTGGTCGGCCGGAAGGCCCCCGAGCTCCTCGAACATGTGGTCCTCGTCGTCATCCCGGTCTACAACATCGACGGTCACGAACGCCGGTCGGCTCACCACCGTATCAACCAGAATGGGCCCGAGGTGGCCGGCTGGCGGGCGAACGGAACGAACCTCAACCTGAACCGTGACTACCTGAAGGCCGATGCCCTCGAGACCCGTGCTTTCCTCCGCATGTTCCACCGCTGGCTTCCGGACTTCTTCATCGACAATCACGTGACCGACGGGAGCGATTTCCAGTACGACGTCACGTTCATGCTGGACACTTCGCCCGATGTGTTTCCTCCTACAGCGGATTGGATCCGTGGCGTGGTGGCCCCCGGGATCGTTCGTCACGTCGAGTCCGGGGGTCACGCGGCCTTCCCGTCGCAGGTTTTCTTGCGGGACGACACGGACCCGTCCCGGGGCATCGTGGCGTTCGAAAATCCCCCCCGATTTTCAACCGGGCAGATGATCCTCGAGAGCCGGCCGGGACTCCTCGTCGAAATGCACATGCTGAAGGATTATCGCGCGCGGGTCACGGGGAACTACTTGGTCATGGAGGCCGTTCTCCGGCGGTTGCACGAGGACGCGACTCTCCTCGGTCGTCTGAACCGTGAGGCCGACGCGGCGGCCTCGCATCTCGGAAGCCCGACCGCGCACGATGTACCCTTCCCTCTCGTGTTGACGGGGAGCGGGGCGACCACCCCGGTCGAGTTTCGGGGCTACGAGTTCACGCGGTTCTTGAGCGAAGTCTCCGGTACCATGGCGATCCGCTATGGTAGCCGGCCCTGGAACGCGACGATCCCCATGGAAACAGGGTTCAACGTGGCGGTTTCCGTTACGCCGCCCCGTGGCTACATCATTCCCCCTCAGTGGACCCAAGTGATCGACGTCCTCGAAGCGCACGGGGTCAACCTTCGACGCACCGCAACCAGCTGGTCGGGGACGGTAGAGCGGTATCGGTGCTCGGGGATGCAACGGCCGAACACGCCGTTCGAAGGGCGGTTCCCGATGCTGCGCACGACCATGGTGGATCGGGAGTTCGGACACTTCGGCGCCTGTCTCCTCGTGACCGAGACCGCGACGTACCCGGCGGGGTCGGTCGTCGTGCCGCTCGACCAGCGACTATCGAGGGTGGTCATCCACTGGTTGGAGCCGGAAGGGCCCGACTCCGCTTTGCGCTGGGGGTTCTTCGACCCCATCTTCGAACAGAAGGAGATGGGCGAGGCGTATGTGCTGGAACAGCTCGCCCGGGACGAGCTGAGCCGGAACCCGACGCTCCGCTCTGAGTTCGAGCAACGGGTCCAGACCGACCCCGAGTTCGCCCGCAGCCCGTCCGCCCGTCTCGACTTCTTCTACCAACGGTCACCCTGGGGCCGGGCCAACCGGGTCGGGGAGTACCCGGTGGGCCGACTGCTATCGATGGAAGGGTTGCCGCTGGTCTAATCGGCGTACATCCCCGTTCGATGAACCGACGGTTTCCCGCACCGAGCCCTCGCGGCGATGCTTTGTCGTCGACCTCGCTAAACGATATTGTTATACCGGGAAGTATTCCCAAGCGCATGGCCGACGCGAACGAAACGGTCGTGCGATGTGAGACCTGCGGGACGGAGTTCTCGTCCGAGGACTCCGCGGAAGCTCAGAACCACGCGGGGCACACGCTCGTCCACATCGACCCGGGCGGCTAGTCATCCTCGCCCGCGCGCGCGTGTCCGGCCCGCTCGGCGGTGCTTGGGAGCGCTCGCCGCGGATTCGGCGGCGTTCCACTCGAAGAAGAGCGCCCCGGGAACCGGGTGCGGCCAATAGGCCGGGATGGGTTTGAACCCCATCTCTTGGTAGAACTCGATCGCAGCGGCCATCGTCGGGAGCGTGTCCACCCGAACCCGCTCGAAACCGAGCTCGAGTGCTCGCTTCAGTAATGCTCCGGTGAGTATCGGGCCGAATCCCGGCCCTCGGTGGTCCGCACGGACATGGATTCGCTTGATCTCGCCTACGCTCGGCTCCCACTCTCGCAGCGCCCCGCATGCGACGATCTCCGAGTCCTTGAACGCCAGAATGACGTCTCCACGAGGTGGTCCGTACTCCCCGGGTAGTTCCGAAATAACACGGTCGACCTGGGCGAGTCCCATCGAAGCCACTGAATCGGCTCCGGCTGTCCCTCCGGCGTGATCCGCCAGCCAATCACGGTACGCTCGGAACAGCTCGCGGACCGTATCCAGTTCTTTCGACCAGATCACCCTCCGAAGAACAGTATCGGAGTAGTCCGTTGGATGGGTGTGTTCGGACTTCGTCATCCCCGCGATTGACCCCCGGGACGATGAGGCACGAAGCTCACCCGGCTCAAAGAAACCTCGGGTCCGCCGGAAGTGGTTGTTCGCCCAGGCGGCTCGCGGGCAACTCAGTGCGGCTGGCTCTTGGCCAAGTCGACCAAACGTGACACCGTCTCCTCGAAGGAGAATCGTGCCTTGTACCCAAGTTTCGCCCCGATCTTACCGAGGCGCGCCTCGCTGACGCTGGGGGCTCGGTCCGGAGTGACGATCGGCTGGCCGAGCGCCACCGCCACCGGGCCGTAGAAGTCCTTGATGGCCACGTTCCGGTCGACGGCGATGAACGCTTCGTTCGGCACGGACGGATGGGTCAGACAAAGCCACACCATCTCGGCGAGATTCTCGGTATGGACCCAGGGTAGTACATCGTCGGGATGCAAGAATCCCGGCCAGCCCTTCGCGCGGATGCGCTCGACCATCTCGTTCCCCCACTGGGAGCGGACCCAGTGCGTGATCATGCCGGGCCGGAGGATGGCGACCGGGAGTCCGCGGGTTCGAATCTTCATCAGTTCCTGTTCGGCCAGGGCCTTCGTGGCGCAGTACGGCTCGGGGTCGGTGGTGGCGAGCGCGGTCTCCTCATCCACCTTCGCAGGAATCGGGTCACCATAGACGGACATCGTCGATATCTGGACGAATCGTGCAACGCCGGCTTGCAGCGCACGTTCCGCCAGCTCCCGAGTCCCGTCCACGTTTACGGTGTGGTACAACGGCCCGGGTTTCCCGAGGTAAGCTCCCGAGTGCACGACGAGATCGACTCCGTCGAGCGCTGTGGAAAGCGCATCGAAATCGGTGAGGTCGCCGCGGATCGTATCCCAGCCTTCTTGTCGGGCGTCGAGGGCCTGCTCGTCGGTCCGGACCAGGGCACGGACCTTGAACCCCCCCTCCGCGATTCGCCTCGCGAGGTGTCCGCCCACGTGCCCCGAGACACCCGTGACCAGAACTTGGTCCATGCTTCCCTCCGAAGGCTTGAGGCGATTTAACAAGACACGACGCCCGCGCCAACACCGCCCCCTATCGATCCGACCAAGCCCGGGCGTTCCCTCCGCCCATCAAGGGTATGAGTTCAGCCATCGTGACGCACACGGATGAGCTACCCTCCACCCTCGGATTCGCGAGCCGAGCCCGATGCCGAAGCCTACTCCTGTCCGGATTGTGGCAAACGCATGTCCCCGGGATTCCTGGCACTATCGGGTCGCGCTAACTGGGTCGAACACGAGGGGGCATTCGACTCCCGTGCTTTCAAGGGCGACAACATTGTTGGAATGGCCGAACGATTCGCTGGCACCGCGCATCTCCGGGGCTGGCGATGCGAGGACTGTCTGCTATTGTTGCTCGAATACTGAGCAAAGCGCCAGTCTGACCGCCACGAACCGAGGGCATCCATCGGCTAACCCGTTTGACTTCATGGAGGCTGTGGATCCCGTCACGATTCCTGGGGGACTCCAAGTCAAACCGGGTCCGAATGTCGGCGGAAGGGAATCGACCCGCCCTCAGCGTGCTTGAACTGCGATTGCCGCCCGTACGCTTATTTGAAGGAGCGGATACGCCGGTCGTGACCCCCGGGCGCCGTCTGGCTGCGGTGATGTTCACCGACACCGTCGGCTTTACTTCCTCGACCCAAACGAACGAGGGACGGTCGCTCGATCTCCTCCGACAACAGACGGAGCTGATCCGCCCGATCCTGGCGCTCCACAACGGGCGCGAGATCAAGTCGACGGGGGATGGTTTTCTCGTCGAATTCGACAGCGCGCTCAAGGCGGTGCAGTGCGCGATCAACGTCCAGCGCCGATTGTATGAACGGAACTCCGAGGGCGGTCTCGCCCCGATCCAGATCCGGATCGGAGTCCACCTCGGCGACGTGGTGGAGAACGGTAACGATATTCTCGGAGACGCGGTGAACATTGCGGCCCGAATCGAACCGCTCGCCGAACCCGGTGGAATCTGCGTTTCCGGAGCGGTCCATGAACAGGTCCACTCCAAGGTCCCGGACCGATTTGCCAAGCTCCCTTCCCAGTCCCTGAAGGGATTGCACGCTCCCGTTGAGGTGTATCGCGTGGTACTTCCCTGGAAGAACGGCGGCCCGGATCATGACCCGACCCCAGCGGACCCGAATCGCCTCGCGGTCCTTCCGTTCGCCAACATCAGCCCCGACCCGGCCGATGAATATTTTGCGGACGGTCTCACCGAGGAGCTGATCGCGAACCTCTCGCTGGTCCCCGGGCTCAAGGTGATCGCCCGTACGTCGGTGATCGGTTACCGGAAGACCGAGAAGTCGGTGGCCACGATCGGCCGGGAACTCGGGGTCGGCACCGTCGTCGAGGGAAGCGTTCGGCGTGCGGCCAACCGGATCCGTGTGACCGTCCAGGTCATCGACGTCACGACCGAGGAGCATCTGTGGACCTCGAAGTACGATGACGACCTCGACGACATCTTCGCGGTGCAGAGCGACATCGCGACCAAGGTGGCCACCTCGCTTCCCGGTAGCCTTGATCGGTCACGAGCTCCGGTCCCCGAGCTCGAGAAACCCAAGGAAACCGAGGCCTACCTCTCCTACCTGCAGGGCCAATCTCTGATGTGGAAGCAGGACGAACGCTCCCTCCGTCAATCCACGGAGTTCTTCCAGAAATCGATCCGCCAGGACCCGACCTTTGCCCGGGCCTACGCCGGCCTGGCCCGTGCCTACATCGGCCTGGGCCAGGAAGGGTTCGTGCCCTGGGTCGAGGCGATCAAGCTCGGGATCTCAGCGGCGGAGCGGGCCATCGCGCTGGATCCGGAGGTGGCCGAGGCGCACGCCGCGCGGGCCGATTTGGCGTTCATGGCCGATGAGCCGTCGGACGTGCTCAATCGTGAAGTGCGAAGAGCGCTCGAGTTGAACCCCAATCTAGCTCAGGGCCACTCCACCCTATGCGCCATGGCCGGAACGTTCGGCGTGGTGGAATCCTCGATCGCTCAGGCCGAAGAGGCATACCATCTGGACCCTCTCAACCCGGAGATGATCCGGCGGCTCGGGGACGCCTACTTTCACTCCGGTAAAGTGGCGGAGGCCGAGGCGCATTGGAAGAAGACGATCGAGCTCGCGCCGATCAGTTCCTATCGTGGGTTGGTGGACTACAGCATTCTCAAGGGGAATCTCGAACAAGCGGAGGCCTATCTTCGCGAACTCGAGCGCGTTGCCCCATCGAGTGACTATGTCTTCCTCTGTCGCGGGTATCTCGCTGCTGTCCGAGGAGATCGGGGGGAAGCGATGAAAGCCATCGCGAAGCTCAACGAGACCCAGCACGAGGGAAGCTCTCGCCGAAGGTCGTCGGTGGGATTCATCTACTACGCCCTCGGGGACCTCGACCAATTCTTCAATTGCATGAATCTCGCCGCGAAGGAGCA
>Ga0187781_10003487_pt1 | contig 11817 bp, 10 predicted proteins | sample 0715_SJ02_MP02_2_FD_132447 | JGI IMG/M metagenome (GOLD analysis project Ga0187781, IMG submission 132447) | Tropical peat soil microbial communities from peatlands in Department of Meta, Colombia - 0715_SJ02_MP02_20_MG | ecosystem: Environmental > Terrestrial > Soil > Wetlands > Peat | place...
AGGGCCGCGACCTGGGCGCCACCATCGGCGAGGGGATCTTCACCCACGCCGCATCGATCGAGGCGGGGCAGGCGTTCTACCGCGACATCAAGTCCCGGGCCGTGGCCAAGGGCCGCGATCCCGACCACATCGTGGTGATGCCGGGCATCACGGTGTTCGTCGGCGACACCGACGAGCAGGCCCGGGAGATCGAGCGCGAGCAGCAGCTGGCGGACCAGGACTTCGACCGCTCGCTGGCCGAGCTCGGCCGCCCGTTCGCCTGGCACGATTTCCGGCAGTACGACCTCGACGCGCCGTTCCCCGACGTCCTGCACGTCGCCGAACGAGGGTTCCGCACCCAGGCGGAGAAGATCGTCAAGCTGGCCCGGGACCGCGATTTCACGCTGCGGCAGACGGTGGAGTTCCTGTCCGCGCCGAAGCCGACGCCGTTCGTCGGTTCCCCGCCGACGGTCGCGGACATACTCCAGCGGTGGTTCGAGGAGCGCGCCCTGGACGGGGCCAGCATCCACATCGGGCACCCCGCCCAGTTCCGGCGATTCCTCGACGAGGTGGTGCCCATCCTGCGCGAGCGCGGCGTGGTCCGCGCCGAGTACGAGGCCGGCACGCTGCGCGGGAACCTGGGCCTCCCGGTTCCGGAGAACCGGTATACCCAGGCCCGCCAAGCCGGCCAGGAACTGGCGGTGCGGTTACGCGGCGCTGCCGGGCCGGGCGTTCCCCTGCCCGGCGAGGAGGTGGCGGGCGAGCGCGGCGGCCTGGTCGCGGATCTCCGGGACCGCCGTCGTCTCGTACCGTGACCCGCGCAGCAGCGGTCCCAGGGTGAACAGGTCACCGGCGGGCCTGCCGCCCGCGTCACGCAGGGCGCCGCGCGGGTCGGTGTCCAGTCCCAGCCGTAGCGGGTCCGGCCGGGCCAGGCCGGTGTCGAGAAGATGGCGCAGGAGAGGGTGGGCGGTGGCGGTGATGTCGGCGGCGAATCCGGTGCAGTTGATGAGCCATCCGACGGCCAGCTCGGTGGCCGAGCCGCCGTGGTCGATGCGCACCGTGATGACGTCGGGCTGACGAATGGCCGCGACGACGCGGCCGCGGTGCACCGACAGCCGGCCGGCCGCGGTGAGCGCGGCGGCCCGGCGCGCGGTTTCGGGCGGTACCCGGTGCCGGTGCACCTCCCAGTACCGGGCGACATGGGCCAGGAAGAGGCGCTGGTCCGCCTCGGGCAGCTGGGCCCAGAGGCGGGGGATCTGCAGCCGGACGGTGTCCACCACGTCCTGCCAGTGGCCGGGGTAGGCGGCGACGCCGACCCGGACATCGCGGATCAGCCCGGCCAGGCGGAGCGCGCCTCCGGCGCCGCGGATGGCGGGCATCGCGTTCACCGTGGCGGCCGGGCGCGGCCAGCAGTGCTCGCGGGGCAGCAGCGCGTGGCGGGAGATGGCGTGGACGGCCGTGCCCGGGTGGGCGTCGGTCAGCGCGATCGCCACGTCGAGCATGCTCAGGCCGGTGCCGAGCACGGCGACCGGGCTGCCGTCCGCGGCCGCGTCCAGCGCGCCGGGCTCCCACGGGTCGGCGACGAAGCGCCCCTCCGGAACGGGGCAGGGCGCCACCGGCGGCAGGTTGCCGGTGGCCAGCACGGCGGCCTCGGCGTCGATCCGGCCGTCCGCGGCCAGATGCAGGCGCAGCGCGCGGCCGTTGCTACATCGCCGGATCGCCACGACTTCGGCGGTGATGCGCCTGACCCGCGCCGCCGGCCACGCCGACCGTTCCGCCGCGGCGAGGCTCTCGGTGAGATAGCGGCCGTAGGCCTTCCTGGGCAGGAACCCGTCCTGCGGCAGCCCGGCCGTGGCCGCCCAGCGGGCCAGGTGGCCCGGGTCGCCGGCCACCGCGCTCATCGCGGCGGCGGGTGAGTTCAGCAGGTGGGCGGGATGGGTGGTGGAGTAGGCCTGGCCGAGCCCGTGGCGGCCGTGCCGGTCGATCAGGGCGACCCGCAGCGGCATCCGCCGACTCTCCGCCTCGCGAAGCAGGTACATGGCGGCCAGCGTGCCGCTGGCCCCGCCGCCGACGATCGCGATCACCGGCCCCTGGCCAGCAGGATCATCTGCTAGGTACACAGCCTCAGGATAATCTATAATCCCGATAGGATAAATAGCGTTCTGGCCCAGGGAGGTCCCTGTGATCGAGATCGTGACGATCGAGACGCCGTCGCTGGGTGACCGGACCTACCTGGCCACCGACGGGGTCGGCGCGCTGGTGATCGACCCGCAGCGGGACATCGACCGGGTCCTCGCGGCGGCGGCCGCGCGAGGCGTCGCGGTGACGCACGTGTTCGAGACCCACATTCACAACGACTACGTCTCCGGCGGCCTGGCGCTGGCCCGCCAGTCCGGTGCCGCCTACCACGTCAACGCCGCCGATGCGGTGGCGTTCAGCCGGGTGGGAATCGCCGACGGCGACGTGATCGCGGTCGGGCGGTCCATGCAGGTCCGGGTCATCGCCACGCCCGGGCACACCTTCACCCACCTGGCCTACGCGCTCGAGGACGCCGCCACCGGCGAGGTGGCGGCCGTGTTCACCGGCGGGTCCCTGCTGCACGGCTCGACGGGCCGCCCGGACCTGCTCGGCGCCGAGCACACGCTCGCGCTCGCGGCCGCGCAGCACACCTCGGCGCGGCGGCTCGCGGCGGTCCTGCCGGACCGGACGCCGATCTGCCCGACGCACGGCTTCGGCAGTTTCTGCGCCGCCACCACGGCCGGGGCGGCCGGTTCGACCATCGGGGAGGAGAAGAGGTCCAACCCGGCGCTGACCCTGGGGGCAGACAGCTACGTCGCCGCCCTGGTCGCGGGCCTGGATGCGTATCCGGCCTACTACGCGCACATGGCCGCGGCCAACGCGGCCGGGCCGGAGGCACCGGACCAGGCCCCGCTGGCCCGGGTGGCCGTGAGCGAACTCGGCTGGCGGATCTCCGCCGGACAATGGGTGGTGGACCTGCGTCCCCGGCGGACGTTCGCGGCCGGCCACATGCCGGGCTCATTCGGCTTCGAGTACGGGGACAGCTTCGCCACCTACCTCGGCTGGCTGGTGCCCTGGGGCACCCCACTGACCCTGGTCGGAGAGACCGGCACGCAGATCGCAGCCGCCCAGCGCGACCTGGCCAGGATCGGGATCGACCGCCCGGCCGGCGCCGCGATCGCGAACTCGGCCGGCTGGCCCGCCGCACTGGCCGCCTACCCGGTCACCGACTTCCCGGGCCTGGCCGCCGAGCGGGCCCGCCAGGATCTGACCATCCTGGACGTCCGGCGTAACTCCGAGCGGGCTCGCGGGCACATCGCGGGTTCCGTTCACGTGCCCCTCCACGAGCTGCCCGGCCAGCTACGCCAACTGCCGCACGGGCCGCTCTGGGTCCACTGCCAGGGCGGCTACCGGGCCAGCATCGCCGCCTCCCTGCTGCAGGCGGTCGGCCGCAGCGTCACCGCCGTCGACGACGACTTCGGCCGCGCAGCCGACGCGGGCCTGCCCATCACCGGGCTCTCCGGACGCGCGACCGCCGCGGTCGCCTGACCGTGAGCGATGCGCGGACCCGGTGAGAAGGTCCGTGGTCGCGGGCGCAGGCGGCGGGTCCCAGAGCCGGTCTGGCCACATACCGGGCCGTTGGTCTGTTCAGGCTGGGACTTGAGTCCCTGGGGATGACCTGCGCCGGTTCGTACATTCGTCAACCATGACCGCGCACCAGGATGCTCTTTCCGAGCGGGAGTGCTGGGAGCTGCTGGCGACGGTGTCGGTGGGGCGGGTAGCGTTGTCGGTCCGCGCGCTGCCGGTGATCTTGTCCGTGCAGTACTACCTGGACGGCCGCAGGCTGGCCGTGTGCCTGGGACACCACGGGCTGCCTGAACGGGCCCTGGATGACACGATCATCGCGTTCGCCGCCGATTCGATCGACCCGGTGACCAGGTCGGGCTGGTCGGTCCAGGTCCAGGGCCGGTCGGTGATCCCGCGCGGGCTGCGGATCGATACCGACTGCGGCTGGCCCGCGGCTGCGGCTCAGGTGGTGGAGATCGAGCCGGGGCGGGTCAGCGGCCAGCGGGTGCACCTGTGCCCGTTCATCCAGACGCTGCTGGCCGCCGGCAGGCCATCGTCGGCCGGGTGAGAGCCGCGTCCTGCGGTTATCCTGGGGCGTCACGTTCCCCTCGCCCGCCCGGCCATGAACACGAGATGACGCGGTCAGGAGGCCATCCCGCCGTCTGGGCGCCGGGACCGGAAGACATGATCGCGGATCTCGTGAATGGTGTCGTCCAGCCGCTGGAGTGCCTCGGTGATCCGCTCCCGGGCCAGCTCCGCTGGCTGGCCTGCGGCCCTGTCCAGGCTAAGCCCGACGTGAAACAAGCTGCCGGCGACCCGGTCCAGCAGTTCCTCGGCGCGCTGCGCCTGCTCGGCGAGCACGCTGCGGACCAGGCCGGTGAAGTCGTCCTGCCACTGCTCGTGCGCGGCGTCCCTGACCACGGCCAGGACGAAATGCCCGCTGGCCGTGGGGACCGGGCTCAGCGTGATCGTCACCGGGATGGCGGTGCCGTCCTGGCGCAGGCCGACCAGCCGGGCCCGGTCGGCCATCGGCCGGGCCTCGGGTTTGCGCATATAGGCAGCCCGGTCCAGCCGGTGCGCATCGCGCAGACCGGCTGGCAACAGCGACTCCACCGGCTGCCCGGCCAGCTCCCCGGACGGGTAGCCGAACATCGCCGCCGCCTGCCGGTTTGCCAGCACGATCTGGCCGTCCTCATCGGCCAGCACGATCCCGTCGGCCAGAGCATCGAGCAGCTGCCGCAGTATCGCCTCGCTCAATGGCTCTCGCCCCGGTCGGGCCCGCGACCGCGCCGGCCTCCGCGGTGCCGCCGGCAGCGGGGCCCAATCCGCGGAGGGATCCGGTCTTTCCGCCTCCCCGGCCGCCACGGCCGCATCCACCGAGGGATACACCGGAATCAGCCGGTCCAGGCCCTCGGCGGCCAGCAGCCGCTGGACAGCCGGCGTGGCAGCCACCAGCCGCAGCTCGGCCCGGCCGATCATCGCACGCTGATACGCCCGGCTCACCGCGTCGGCGACGGCGTGGTCACACGATACCATCGCCGACATGTCCGCGATCACCACCGCCGCTCCGTTGTCGAATGCTGCCAGTAGCTGCTCACGGATCTGGGCGGCATTCGACCCATCAACGTGCTCAGGAAATGTCACCACGCAACGCCGACCCGCCCACGCCACCGGCTCTGTGTCTTCCGCCATGACAGCAGCTTGGCACGCGACACCTACCGCGAGAACCCGGACCTCGACCATGTCGCGCGACCGGTCCCGTCCGGACACCGGTCATGATCTGTCCCGGGGCCAGGGGTGAGCTGGCGGTGTCAGGGGCTGTCTGGTTCGCCGGGCACCCGTCGGGCGGTCGGGGACGCGGTGGTTGCCGGGCCTAGCTGGAGGAGCATCTGGGGATGGCCCGGCAGCGCGAGCTGGCTGCTGATGAGTTCGCGGGTGGTGGGGTCTTCCAGCGGCTGGGTGTGTAGGGACGCGAATACCCACTGGCTGGCGGCGTGCAGCAGCAACCGGTACAGGGCTTGCCCGGCGCGTAGCCAGTCCGTGCGGCGGTCGCCGGGGGTCAACAGCACGGCGGTGGCCGAGGGGGGTGCCCCGCCGGAGGGGAGGCCTGCGATGCCGCGGCCGAGGTCAAAGTCGCGCTGCGGCAGCCGCCCGGGAGGGCGTCCGGTGCTGCTGGCCAGCGCGGTGGCGGGGATGCCGTCCCTGGCCATGTTGGCCGCGGTCCTGGTCCAGCGCCGTATGTCGGCCCGAGCGCGGGGGCTGAGATCGCCGCGGCGGGCTGCTGCGGCGGCGATCCGCTCCAGCCGGTCGTAGGCCAGGCCGCCGGTGACGAGCACGAGGGTGGCTCCCTCGGCCAGCGCGTCGTGCTGCAAGCCGGCCAGCAGCCCGCGCGGCAGCCGGCCGGGCGCGAACGGGCCACGGTGCGTATGCCGGTGGGGGATTGCGTCCAGCAGCTCGCGTTCCTGACCGCTCATCGGTGCCGCCGCGCCTGCGCTCACCCGGGCCAGCAGCCGCAGCCGCGCGGGATCTGGCAGCAGCTCTGTGACCGGCACGTAGCCCAGCGACCGGATCGCCAGGCGCAGCCCGAACAAGGCGGCACCGCAGCTGATCAGCATTTCTCGGCCGGACGGGTCGGCCCGCAGCTTACGCCGCGGGTCGCTCCACAGCTCGACCGTGCCGGCACCGACCCGGAACCGCCACGGCTGGGTGTTGTGGACCGACGGGGCACGAGCCGCTGCGGTGACCAGGAACTCGGCGTGCCCGGCCAGCACCTGCGCCTGCCCGGCGGTGACCTCCGTCGCGCTGTCGCTGCTTTTCCTCATCCGCGCAGGATCACCCGGCGGCAGGACGGTTGGTCAGGGTCTTTGGCCGGCGGCCAGGCCGGCCAAAGACCCTGTCGCCTCAATGACCGGCCAGGTCGCGTCCGCGAGACCGCATGATTACCAGGCGGCGGCTCCCAGGAGGCCCGCGATCCCGGGCAACGGCGTGAACCTCTCGCCGCTGATCACGCCGACGCGGATCCCGCTGGGCGTCAGGATGGCCCCGATCAGGATCTTTCCCGTCGAGTTGACCCAATACAGACAGATATCGCCCGGCGGCTGGCCCTGGAACTGGTATAGGCCGAGGACGGCGGCCGGCTTCCCGGTCGTGGTTGAGTACCGGATGAATCCCGTCGTCGTTTCGCGGCCATCCATGTTCGTCGTGTAACCGCAGACGATCGCGGAGCCGTCCGATGAGATGATCCCATCCGTCACGCACGTGGAGATGCGGTCTTTCGACATGGATGGGGGCCCGACCGGGAACGCGCCCTGGGACTTGAAGTTCATCTCCAGGACGGCGAGCCGGCTGTCCGCGATCAGGTCGTCTCCGCTGGCTGTGGTGTCGAGCAGGCGCACGCCGAGGTAGGACTGGTTCCCCCAGTCGAACGCGAGCGTCCTGGAGTCCGCCGTCCACGAGATGGTCTGGGAACCATCCACGCCGGACCCGGTAAACCCGCTCGGGTCGACGGGGTCGTCCGACCCGTGCGTGGACCAGGTGCGGAACGCCCCGGTGGCCAGTGTGTAGACCCTGATCTCCAGCAGTCCCGGCTGGCCATATTTGCCCGAATCCGCCTCGACGGCGAGCTTGCTGCCGTCCGGGGACAACGCGAGGCCCGTCACCGCGATGCCCTCCGGCAGCGCCGGGCTGGCGAGCCGGGTGAAGGACTCCTCAGCGCCCGAGGCGCTGAGCCGGAGCAGGTAGAACGCCGGCTGTCCCAGCCAGTGCACCGTGCCCCCCACCACCTGGCGCTGCGCGTCAAGGACGAACGTCTGGTCGTCGGCGGCCCCGGTAACGCCGACGAATGGCGTACGCGTCGTGATCGTGGCCAGCGTGGCGCCGGTCGCGGTGGCTCGTACGACCGCCAGCGACGGGTTGTCGACCGCCACGTAATACGCCGGAACACCGGCGTAAGCGCCGACGGCGGCTCCCTGCCTGACGGCACCGGGCTTGCTGGACTGGCCGTTTCCGGATCTGGCCAGCCAGGAGCCGACGGCCACGCTGCCCACGACGATGACGACGACCGCCGCCGCGGCGGCCAGCGGCGCGAACCAGGCTGGCCGGATCCGGCGCGCAAGCCCCTGGCGGCCGGCCGACTCGTCCAGCCGAAGCGGCGGCAGGTTGTCCGCCGTGATCACGGCCGCAGCGATCCGGGTCGCGGCGCGAACCTGGTCGGCTGAAATGCTCATGAGTACTCCTGCATGCGTTGTCCGAGCGCCGCGAGTGCGCGGGACGTGGCGGACTTGACGGTGCCCCGCCTGATGCCCATCGACCGGGCGGTCTCCTCCTCGCTCAGGTCGAGGTAGTAGCGGAGCACCAGCGTTTCGCGCTGCCGGGGCGGCAGCGCCTGGATGGCCAGGAGCAGACGCCGGTATTCCTCGCCCACGAGCGCGGTCGCCTCGGCGGATTCCCAGGGCAGTTCACCGGCGGTACGGTCATCACGGCGGGCGCGGGACCGCAGCACCATCCGGCAGCCGTTCAGTACGCTTGTCCGTAGATAACCAGGGGCATTGGCGGTGTCACGCAACCGGCTCCACCGTTTGTACAGCCCGAGGAACGCCTCCTGGACGACATCCTCAGCCGCCGGGCGGTCGCCGAGCATGACGTAGGCAAGCCGGGTCAGGCTCAGCGCGTGTGCCTCATACAGCGCGGTCACTTCCCGGCCGGCTGCCTGCGCGACATCGGCGGACGTCATCGTGCCCGTACCGGAGAAACCGATCTCAGACACGCGCGGGGATTCGGCATCCACATAAAGAAGATGCCCGCGACGGCCAGAGGTTGCCTGTCATCCAGGAAATCCTGGCGTCCCCACGACGCGAAGTCGTTGTTCCAGCGCGGTAGCCCGCGGCGATCATCTCGCCGAAGCGCGGCTTCGATGGCGCCTAACTGGGCAGTCGGACGCCGAAGCCAGTGACGGCCAGCTTGAGCACCACCTGGCCGGGTGCCTGCAGCGCCGCGACCTTGGCGGCGCTGAGTTCCTCTAGCTGGCCCAGGACGCCCGCGTACGCCTCGGGGCCCTGCCGGCGCGCCCGGCTCAGCGCGATCGCGTTGGCCCACACCTTGGCCCGCGCCTCGCGCAGGAAGCGCTGGGTGCCGAGCCGGTTGAGCGGCCGCAGCAGCCGGTCCAGCAGGGAACCGGGCCCGGAGATGCTGGTCAGCTCGTCATCCTCCGCCGCGACCCGGGACGCGAGCACGTCATCGATGGCGCGGTGATCGGCCTCCCGCCGGGCCAGCAGGGCCGCGTCGTCGAATTGCTCGTCCGTGATCACCGCCACCAGCGCCTGCGGCAGGTCGAAGTTGATGTGCGCGTTCATGCCGAGCAGCACGTGGCGCAGCGGCGGCAGCCCGGCCGGGGCGCCGAACGCGATCGCCCACGGCCGAGTCGGCGCCCGCCCCGTCACATCGGCCTCCAGGGCATCCAGATACAGCTCGGCGAACGCGACGTCCCACCGCTCGACCCAGTCCGTGTCGGCGAACCCGCCGCGCTTGAGTTCCTCGGCCACCGCGATGGTGGTGCGCTGATAGGTCGCGTGGAAGTAGCGCCGCTGGTCGCCTGCGGCCTCAAGCGGCTCGAGCAGGGCCGCCATGTGGGCGATCAGCTCCTCTATCACCGGGCAATTATGGCCGACTGCGGCAATGAGGTCGATGGGGCCGAGGCGGACGGCGTGGAAGACGCGCTGCCAGCCGTGTCCCGGTAGCGACAGGGTGCGCCACCGCCCGTTCGGGAAATTGGAGTTCTTAATATTCCGAACGGGTCGTGGTGTATGTCGCGGGCCTGCCGTCATGCTCGGCGTCAGTCCACCAGCGGGGGGATGAACGCGCCCGCCCGAGGTGTTCCGGCCGCTGCGGTCAGGGCCGGGCGGCCCGGAGGAGGATGTACTGAATGATCTGGCGGCGCCACAGGAGCTCTACCTGACCGAGCAGGAGGCGGGCGGCAGTTCGGTGCCCGGCAGGCGCCGCGGCCGCGGCCGACGTCGCCCGGAGCCTGTGCCCGATCAGCCGAAGGGCCGGGGCGATGACCCGGTCGCCGCACACGGTGACGTCCACGGCCGTCAAGCCGGCCGCATGGGCGGCCGCCGCGATCTGATCGGTCGTCATGGCCGCGCTCGGCCGCAGCCCGAAAACCCGCATCTGGGTCATGCCTGCTAGCAGCTCCAGGGGACCGAGCGGCAGCCGCTCGATGGCGACGTCGGAGATGCTCAGCACCCCGCCGGGCTTGAGCACCCGGAAGCACTCATCGAAGAACGCCCGGCGGGACCGGAAGTGGAAGGCTGCCTCGACGCTGATCACCCCGTCAACGCTCCGGTCCGCAATCGGCAGCGCCGTCGCGTCGCCGGCGACCCCCAGCGCGGCCGCCTCGCGGAGCCGGTCCCGGCCGACTGACAGCTGCCATTCGGTGATGTTCACCGCAACGAGCCTGCGCGGGTGCAGGGCCTCGGCGATGACCGGATCCTGCGTGCCCAGACCGTTTCCGATGTCGAGTATCACACCGGCCTCAGGCAGCGGCGCCGCCACGGTCTGCACCAGCCGGCGGCAGGCCGCGGCGGCCTCGTCCTCAGAGCCCGGACCTTCCCAGAGGCCCAGGTTGAGCCAACCGGGCGCCGGCGCAAGGAAGAAGTCAGCCCCGATGCTCTCGTACACCCGCGCGGCCGGATTGTGGTCCTGCCGGAAGAGCCCCGCGATGTGCCGCAGATGCTGGCGTGTCCATCCGGCGGGCCGCAGAGGCTGCGTCACCATCTCGGGCTCCAGCGTACGGTACGCAGGATCCTGGCATCTACCAGGCGTGTGCCAGCCGCTGAGTCCGCAGCTACCTCGGTGCGACTTCAGTGGGCGGAGGCGGACAACGTCCACGCGTCCAGGCTGTCCGCGGCGCGCCGCGTTTCCGGATTTCCAGGCTGGCGCCCGACCGCAGGCTCGCGAACCACCGGATCACACCGAACGTGCGCTCGCTGATCTACATTGACTGCGGTGACCGGACCCGTTTCGCCGTCGAGGAAGAAAGGTGGGCCAGTGTCTGAGCCGCTGAGCGATTCCGCCGAGGTCATCGACAATACCGGCGAGTCCCGGTTCGAGCTGTGCCAGGACGGGTGGCTCGCCGAGCTCGTCTACCGGCTCCGTGGCCACCGGCTGGTGCTGGTCCACACCGGGGTTCCATCCGCACTGGAGGGCCACGGTATCGGCGGCAGGCTGGTGATGGCGGCGATCGACCGGGCGGCGCGGGAAGGGCTGACCCTGGTCCCGTTGTGCCCGTTCGCCCGCGGCTGGTTGGAAGGGCACCCCGAGGCGGCAGCCCGGGCGGTCATCGACTGGGACAGCTGATCGCTGCACAGCGCAAACCCAGTGCCTGGCCCGCGCTCTGGACCACGGGGGTCACCGAAGGCGTGTGGGGCGGCACCATCGAGGAGCAGCGGCGCGCCGTCCGGCGCCCATATCACCAGGATCAGGTGACCGCTGCTCACCGTGATGGCTGCTAACTTCGGGCGGACCAGCTCCCTGTTGGCAGAAGGTGAGGCCCCCGGGCCGACGCCGACCCGCCTGGCCGGGCCTGGGCATGATGACTATGACCGGCGGACCAGCCGGGGAAGGGAGCGAGCCCGGTGAGCGAGGATTCCGCCCGCGCGGAGTGGCTGGGCCAGGCGCGCGTCCACCTGCGCGACGCCGACCCGGTACTGGCCCGGCTGATCGATGATCGGCCGGACTTCGATCCCCGGGCGTGGATGACCCAGCTGCCGCCGATGGACCTGTACCGGGCCCTGCTGTTCCAGGTTACCGGGCAGCAGTTGTCTGTCCCGGCGACCCGCCGGACCCTGGCCCGCATCCAGGCCCTGTTCGGCGGCCATCTCCCCTCCCCCGCCGAACTGCTGGCAGTAGATCCCGGCCGGCTCCGCGAGGCCGGGCTCTCGTGGCGGAAGATCGGCACGCTCCGCGACCTCGCGGAACGGCTGTCGGACGGCCGCCTGAACCAGGATGAGCTAAGCAGGCTGCCAGACGACGAGCTCATGGCCGAGCTGACTGCCATCCTCGGGATCGGCCCCTGGACCGTCCAGGGCGCCCTGCTCATCGCGCTCCAGCGCGAGGCCGTCGTCCTGCCGGGCGATCTCGCGCTGCGCAAGGCCATCCAGAGCACCTATCAGCTCGACCACCTGCCCAGCCAGCAGGAGGTCCTGGCCATCGCCGAGAAATGGCGGCCCTACCGCAGCCTGGCCACGAGTTACC
>Ga0187781_10003488_pt1 | contig 11813 bp, 9 predicted proteins | sample 0715_SJ02_MP02_2_FD_132447 | JGI IMG/M metagenome (GOLD analysis project Ga0187781, IMG submission 132447) | Tropical peat soil microbial communities from peatlands in Department of Meta, Colombia - 0715_SJ02_MP02_20_MG | ecosystem: Environmental > Terrestrial > Soil > Wetlands > Peat | place...
ATCCTGGCCGATCCTGCGGGTCTCGCGGCTGTTGAGGAACGCGCCGGCGGCGGCGCCGGTGAGCAGCGGCCCCAGCGAGAACGCGCTCCGGCCGGCCCGGGCGGCCAGCCGTCTGCGCAGCTGCCGGGCCAGCGGTGACCCGGTGGCCAGGACCAGCCCGCCGGGGATCATGAACACGCCGCGCCGGTGCGCCCAGGCTGCCACGTAGGCGCTCATCCGCTCCGCGAAGTTCCCCGGCGCCGGCGTGCCGTACACCTCGTGTAGCTCGGCGATGAGCTTGATCTCGACGCCGACCAGCATCAGGGTCTCCGCCACCAGATCGGCCGGGTAGGCGGGCAGGACCGGCAGCGCGGCCCATACGCCGACCGCTCCCCCGGCCGCGGCCGAGGCGCGAGATGCTCCTGCGATGAGCGCGTCGGCGATCTCTTCGGCGGACTGGCCGGGAAACTGCTGCCGCAGCGCGGCATGGTCGCGGACCCGCAGGCGTGGCGCCATCGCCATGACCTGGGCGGCCAGCCAGCTGGTCCCCGAGCCGGCCCCGCGTCGCGCCGCCCCGAGCTGGCGCCCTACCGCCCGGGTGCCGCGGCCGGCCACGCGCGCACCGGAGCTCGCGGCCTTGGCGAAGGCCGCGGCCAGCCGTTGCCGGTCCTGCGCGCGTGAGGCCTCGGTGACGTCGGCGGCCGCTTCGGCCGCGCGCCGCGCGATCTCGTCCGGTCCGGTTTCCGTCTCAGCCATGCCCTGAACCTACCCGTCCGCGCGGGCGACCTGGCTGACCGGCCCAGGCCGGCTCAGTTGGGGTTGTACGGGGTGTACCGCAGGTCCGGGGCGGGCCGGGACGTGGTGGCCCGCAGCATGGCGGTTTCCCGGGCCAGCAGGGCGCGCTCGGCGCTCAGCCGGCGCATGGTGTCGGCTTCATCCAGCAGGCCCTGCCGTTCGGGCAGGTCGATCACCATGGTGGCGGCGACGACGAACGAGAGCAGCACCGGCTCGCCGGGCAGGTCCTCGATCCGGACCGTGGCGCCGCCTCGTTCGGTGAGCGCGTCCAGGTAGGCGCGGAACGCGACCTGGACCGCCCGTACGATGGGTGTGGCGGCCGCCTGATCGACAGCGTCCTCGGCGAGCAGTTCGATCTCGCCCTGCAGGTAGGGCAGCGTCTGGTCCACAGCGAGGAGCCTGAACCGCTGTGTGCCCACGGTGACCAGGTCGAACCGGCCGTCTTCGAGCTCGTCGACCTGGCGCAAGGTCGCGGTACAGCCGATCTCGTACAGCGAATGCACCCCGTCGATCCCGGTCTCACGGCCCTTGCGGATCGCGATCACGCCGAACCGCCGGGGCTCCGGCCCGGAAAGCAGATCCCGGACAAGCTGCCGGTAGCGTTCCTCGAAGATGTGCAGCGGCAGGAACATGCCGGGATAGAGCACCGCGCCGAGCGGGAACAGCGGCAGCATCTGGCCCATGGCATGACACTACGCCGCGCAGCCGCCTAGGGCAGCAGGACGATCTTGCCGAGGACGTGGCCCTCCGCGAGCCGCCGGTAGGCGTCCTGGACCCGGTCCAGGGGAAAGGCCGCGGCGATCGGTACCTCCAGCTCGCCAGCCGCGATCAGGCCCGCGAGCTCGGCGAGCACGCTCGCGCTGGCCCCGGCCGCGTTGCCCTCCGCTTTGACCCCGTACCGAGCGACGGCCTGGAAGTTGGCGATGGTATCGATGCGCGACGGCTGGGCGCCGAGGTCGAGGGCCAGCTCCACGTACCCCGCGCCGAACGTGTCGATGAACGCGTCCACCTTGTCGGCCGCCTGCCGGATCCGGTCGGCCGCCCCGTCGCCGTACGCCACCGGAATGACCCCGTGCCCGGTCAGCCACTCGTGGTGGGCCTCGCTGGCCAGCCCGATCACGGTGGCGCCGGCCCGCCGGGCCAGCTGGACGGCGAGCGAGCCGACCCCGCCCGCCGCGCCGGAGACCACCACCGTGTCGCCCTCGGTCAGGTTCACGGCCCGGACCGCCGCGTATGCGGTGGCCCCGGCCACGAACAGTGCCCCGGCCACTTCCCAGGGCACGTCGGCCGGCTTGGCGGTCAGGTGCTGTTCTGACTCTTGCGGGGGGACTCCATCCCCCCGCACCCCCCCGGCACCGACCACCACGTACTCGGCCTGGCTCGCCCGGTTGTCGGTCCAGCCTATGACCTCGTCACCGGCCGAGAAGCTCGTCACGCCAGGGCCGGTCTCAGCCACGATCCCGGCCAGGTCGCTGCCCTGGCCGGACGGGAACGTGGCGGGCCACCTGGCGTGCAGCAGGCCGGAGCGGATCTTGGCCTCGCCGGGGTTGATCCCCGCCGCCTTGACCCGGACCAGGACCTGTCCCGCCCCGGGCACCGGGCGCGGCACGTCCAGGACCTTCAGGACCTCGACCCCGCCGTACTCGTCGAACCGCACTGCCTTCACCAGCATGCCACCTTCCTCCCGCGCTAGTAGCCAACCGTCTGCCAGCCATGCTTATGCCGATCGCCGTTCTACCCACGGAGGTAAATGTCGGCGGTGCGCGTAAGGTGCCCCTGTGGCCGAACGCTGGGATCGTGCGCGGGTGTCCGCGCCGGCGCCTGACGTATCGTCGGGGCCAGCACTGCGCCGAGCCCAGCAACGCGAGGCGCGCGTGGCGTCCGGGCTGGCCGAACTCGACCGCTGGCTCTGCGATCAGGTCCGTCAGGGCCTGGCCGTCAGCCAGCGGTCCAGTTACCGGCACTGGGACGACATCGCCGCCCGCATGATCGACGCGCAAGCACCCGGCCTGGCCGAGCGCCTCCGCGCGCTGGCCGCGATCCCCTACTCCGGATCCGGCTGGGACGGCAGGCTGCTGGAAGAGTACGCGCTGCTCCGGCTGCTGGCCACCGCCTGCCGGGGACAGGCCGGGCTGCCGCCGCCGCTCCGGGACACCGTACGATCGCGGGTCGGCTTCACCATCCGCCAGGCCGACGTACTGGCCAGCGCCACGCCGGTCCGGGATCACTGGCACGTCCTGGCCCGGCGGGATCTCGACCAGGACCGGATCCAGACCCGCCGGGTCTGGCTGCGCGGCCAGCACACCGGCCGGCCCGCGCTCGTGCTCAGCTTCGCCGCGATCGGCCAGTCGCTGGACGACTCGCTCACTGTCGGCACCAAGGCCGACGCTGACCTGGCCTTCTACCCCGCCGCCGTCCCGCTGCGCGCCCTGGTCGCGGCCAGGCGCGACACCTTCCCCGGCGGCCCCCCACCCGGCGCCACCATCGCCGGGTTGCTGGCCGGGTACGCGGCGGCGCTCGGCGCGGACCCCTGGCTGGACACCTGGCCCGTCGTGCTGGAGGCCACCCCGGCCCGAGCCCCGGTCCCCTGCCTGCACGACGCGGCCGGCGACGCCCTGCCGCTGCACCCGGGCACGGGCGACTGCTGGCCGCTGTTCGCGCTCTCCGGCGGGCACCCGCTGACGGTGGCCGGCGAGTGGACGCCGCGCGGCCTATGGCCGCTGACCGCCTGGGGCGAAGGCGGGATGGTGGTATCCCTGTGAGCACATGGCATGACCTGGTCACCGCGAGTTTCATCGGTACCGAACGGACCGTGGTTCCCGCGGTCGGTATCCCCGGCCTGTTCGAGAGGCAGGACGACACGGGCGATCCTGCGGCCGTCCTGCTCGACCGGGCCGCGCTGCTGGCCGCCGCCCGCCGCGCGGGCCGTCGGCCCGATCGCGCCGAGCCGCTACCCGTCTGCGAGCCGGACCCGCGGCCCGCGGTGAGCCCGGCCGCCACGATCCGCCTGGCGCGGATGCTCGGCGGCGAGTACCCCGACCTGCTGACCGAATGGCTGACCGCGGCCGTGGCCCGGGGCCTGCGACTCCCGCCGCAGCTGCTCCCGGCGCTGCTGGACCGGACCCGGCGGGCCCGGCCTGCGGATCCGGGACTGCCGCGGCTGCTGGCCGAGGCGGGCGGGCCGCGGGCCCGGTGGCTGGCCGGTCTCAACCCGGACTGGGAACACGCGGTCGAAGAGCCATCGACCGACGACATGGCCTGGCGGCTCGGTGCGGCCCGGCAGCGCCGTGGCTACCTGGCCTCGCTCCTGGCCCGTGACCCCTCCGCGGCCCGCGCCCTGATCAGCGGCGGCTGGGACGCGGCGGGCGGCGCCGACCGGGTCATGTTCCTGACCGTCCTGGCCGACGCGCTGGGACCGGCAGATGAGCCGCTGCTCGAAGCCGCGCTTGACGACCGCGCGCAGGACGTGCGTCGCTGGGCGGCCTACCTGCTGGCCCGGCTGCCCGGTTCGGCCCTCGGGCAGCGGATGGCCGAGCGCGCCCTGGGCTACGTCCGGATGGAGCACGCCGAGCAGGGCTCGCGCTTGAGCGTCGAGCCGCCGCGCCGACCCGACGCCGGGCTGCAGCGGGACGGGATGGCAGGCGACCCGGCGCCGACGCGCACGCCGTCCGAGAGCCGAGCTCATATCCTGCTCGAGGTCCTGGCCCGGACCCCGCTGACTACCTGGACCGAGGGGTTCGGCTTGAGGCCGGCCGAGGTCGTGGCCCTGCCGTCGGGCGGCTGGGCGCCGGTGATGTTCGCCGGCTGGTCGCGGGCGGCGATAGCGCAGGGTGACCGAGACTGGATCGGCGCCCTGCTCAGCCATGCTCTCGCCGGCCTGCCGGGCACGGCGGCGGAGGCCGAGGCGCTGCGGCAGCTGGCCCGGCGGGCCGACCCGGCTTTCGGCGCACCAGGCGCGATGCCCGTCTCAGCAGGCACCCCGGACGCGCCACGGCCCATCCGGGAGGCGATCAGGGTGCTGCGGTTCCGCTACGACATGCTGAAGGAGCTCGATGATGGATGACGGCCGGGCCACCGAGCGGCCGCGCGGCGGCTTGTCCGACGCGCGCGCTCAGGACGGCACCGAGACGATCCTGAGGCCGCATGCCGAGCACGAGCATCAGGGCGAGCTGGCCGCCCTGGCCGCCGGCGACGACCGGCCCCGGCCGCCGGGCTGGCGGCTGTCCCCGTGGGCGGTGACCACCTACCTGCTGGGCGGTACGGCCGCTGACGGCACCGAGATCACGCCGAAGTACGTCGGTTCCCGCCGCCTGGTCGAGGTCGCCGTCGCCACGCTGGCTACCGACCGCGCCCTGCTGCTGCTCGGCTTGCCCGGCACGGCCAAGACCTGGCTGTCCGAGCACCTGGCCGCGGCCATCTCCGGCGACTCCACGCTGATGGTTCAGGGCACCGCCGGCACCGCCGAGGAAGCGGTCAGGTACGGCTGGAATTACGCGCGGCTGATCACCGAGGGACCTTCACGGGACGCGATGGTGCCCAGCCCGGTCATGCGCGCCATGGCCGCCGGCCAGATCGCCCGGGTCGAAGAGCTGACCCGGATGCCCTCGGACGTGCAGGACGCACTGATCACCATCCTGTCCGAGAAAATGCTGCCGATCCCGGAACTGGGGGGCGAACTTCAGGCGGTCCGGGGTTTCAACGTCATCGCCACCGCCAACGACCGGGATCGCGGCGTGAACGAGCTGTCCAGCGCGCTGCGCAGGCGGTTCAACACCGTGGTGCTGCCGGTACCGGAGTCGGCCGAACAGGAGGTGGAGATCGTCACCCGGCGGGTCGCCCAGCTCGGCCGCTCCATCGGGCTCCCGGAAACGCCCCCCGGCGCCGAGGAGATCAGGCGGGTGGTCACGGTCTTCCGCGAGCTACGTCAGGGCGTCACTGAAGACGGCCGGTCCAAGGTCAAGTCCCCGAGCGGCACCCTGTCCCCCGCCGAGGCCATCTCGGTGGTCACCAACGGGCTCGCCTTGGCCGCGCACTTCGGCGACGGCGTGCTCCGCCCCGCCGACGTGGCGGGCGGCATCACCGGCGCGGTCGTCCAGGACCCCGTGTCCGACCGCGCGGCATGGCAGGAATACCTGGAAACCGTGGTCCGGGAGCGAGCCGACTGGAGCGACTTCTATCGCGCCTGCCGCGAGGTGGCCGGATGACAGGCGCACGCACCACGTCCCGTTCGGAGCAATGAACGTGATTGATCTGTACGGGATCCGGCATCACGGGCCTGGGTCGGCGCGGTCGTTGCGAGCCGCCCTGGAGGCGTACGACCCGGACGTGGTGCTGATCGAGGGCCCGCCTGAGGCGGATGAGCTGGTGCCGCTCGCGGGTGATCCGCAGATGGAGCCGCCGGTGGCGCTGCTGGGATACGTGCCAGGGGAACCGAAGAAGGCGGCGTTCTGGCCGTTCGCTGTGTTCTCGCCGGAGTGGCAGGCGATCAGGTACGCGCTCGGCGCGAGAGTGCCGGTCCGGTTCTGCGACCTGCCGGCCGCGTATCAGCTGGCCATGGCCGATCACGCGAAGGCCGGGCCGCGTACCGACCCGGTCAGCGAGCTGGCCGAGGCCGCCGGCTACGACGACCCGGAGCGATGGTGGGAGGACGTGGTGGAACACGTTCCCGGGACCGGGGTCTTCGACGCCCTGGCCGAGGCCATCGCTTTCCTCCGCGCGGAAGACGACCAACCCGACCCACGCGACGCGGTCCGGGAGGCGCATATGCGCAAGGTGCTCCGCCGGACGGTCAAGGACGGCTACCAGCGGATCGCCGTGGTCTGCGGTGCCTGGCACGTCCCGGCCCTGTTGGACCTCCCGGCCGCGGCGGCCGATGACCGGCTGCTGCGCGGCCTGCCCAAGGTAAAGGCCGCCCTCACCTGGGTCCCCTGGACCTACGGCCGTCTCGCCTACACCTCTGGTTACGGTGCCGGCATCCGGTCCCCCGGCTGGTACGACCACCTGTTCTCGTCCGACGGGCAGCCCGTCGAGCGGTGGCTGGCCAAGGCCGCCGCCGTGCTACGCGACGACGGGGTTCCGGCGTCATCTGCGCACGTGATCGAGTCGGTCCGGCTGGCCGAGGCGCTGGCTGCGCTACGCGGGCGGCCGCTGGCGGGGCTGGAGGAGGTCACCGAGGCAGCCCGCGCCGTGCTGTGCGAGGGCAGCGACCTGCTCGTGGGGCTCATCCAGCGGCGCCTGGTGGTCGGCGAGCGGCTCGGGGCGGTGCCCGCCGGCACGCCCAGGGTGCCATTGCAGCGGGATCTGCATGACCAGCAGCGCAGCCTGCGGTTGCGCCCGGAGGCCGAACCTCGCGAGGTTGACCTGGACCTGCGCAAACCGAACGACCTGGCCCGCAGCCACCTGTTGCACCGGCTCACCCTGCTCGGCGTGCGGTGGGGTACACCGCAACAGGGCCGGACCAGGAACATCGGGACGTTCCGGGAGAGCTGGCAGCTGACCTGGCGGCCGGAGCTGGACCTGGCCCTGATCGAGGCGAGCATGTGGGGCAGCACGGTCGCGGCCGCCGCCGCGCAGCGGGCCCGGTCCCTGGCCGCCGAAGCCACCGCGCTCGAGGACCTGACCGGGCTGGTCGAACGATGCCTGCTCGCCGACCTTGGCGACGCGCTGCCGGAGGCGCTCGCGGCGGTCAGGGACCGCGCCGCGCTGGAGGGCGACGTGACGCACCTGATGGCGGCGCTGCCCGCCCTGGTCCGGGCGGCCCGGTACGGCGACGTGCGCGGCACCGATCCCGGTCGGCTCGGCGAGGTCGCCGTCGAGATGATCACCCGGATCTGCGCCGGCCTGCCGACCGCGGTGACGTCCCTGGACGATACGGCCGAGCGGGCCGTGCGGGACAGTATCGACGCCGTGCATTCGGCCATCGGCCTGCTCGTCGCCGTGGAGGGGTCGTCGCCGCCGGCTGACATCGCCGGGAGCCGCGCTCGCTGGCTGGACACGCTGGCACGACTGGTGCCACGTTGTCCTCCCCTCATTTCGGGCCGCCTGACCAGGCTGCTCCTCGACGCGGGACGGCTCTCGCCGGACGACGTGGCGGCGCGGATGTCGCGCGAGCTGTCGGCCGCCGCCCCCGCCGCGGCCGCGGCAGGCTGGGCCGAGGGCTTCCTGGCCGGCAGCGGCCTGCTCCTCTTGCATGATGACATGCTGCTCAGCCTGGCTGACGGCTGGCTGGCCGGGCTGAGCGCCGACGCCTTCGCCGCCGTGCTGCCCGCGCTGCGGCGTACCTTCGGCGAGTTCGCACCGCCAGAACGGCAGGCCATCGGCGACAAGGCGGCGCGGCTTGACGGGACCGGCCGGCCACCGGTCATGGCCGCGCCGGCGGAGGACGACCTGGATGAGGACCGGGCGGCGATCGCGGTGCGGGCCGTGGCCGCGATCATGGGCCTGCGCGCGACCCCGGAGCCGGCGCCGTGAGCACAGGTCACGATGAGCGGATGCGGCGCTGGCGGCTGGTGCTGGGTGCCGCGGCTCTTGGGGGCGGCACCGGGGTGTCGCTGACCGGCGATGATGCGCGGATCGATGCCGCGCTCGGTGCCTTGTACGACTCCGACGAGAGTCCGGCGCTGGAGCCCGCCTCCAAGCGCCAGGCCGGCCTGGGCGCGTCGGCCCCGCGGGTCGCCCGCTGGCTCGGCGATATCCGTACCTTCTTCCCGGTCAGCGTGGTCCAGGTGATGCAGAAGGATGCGATCGAGCGGCTCGGCCTGACCCGGCTGCTGCTCGAGCCCGAGATGCTCGACGCGGTCGAGCCCGACGTCCATCTGGTCGGGACCCTGCTGTCGCTGAGCCGGGTGCTCCCCGAGCAGGCGCGGGAGTCGGCCCGCGCCGTAGTGCGCACCGTGACCAGGGACCTGGAGCGGCGGCTGGCCCAGCGGACTCGTTCGGCGGTCACCGGCGCGCTGAACCGGGCGAGCCGGACGAGCAGGCCAAGGCGCCCGGCCGACATCGACTGGGACCGCACGATCCGCGTCAACCTGCGGAACTACCTGCCCCAGCACCGGACCGTCGTGCCGGAACGGCTGGTCGGCTACGCCAGGAAGCAGCAGGCCGTGGCGCGTGATGTCATCGTCTGCCTGGACCAGAGCGGCTCGATGGCCTCCTCGGTGGTGTACGGCGGGGTGTTCGGCGCGGTGCTGGCCTCGATCCGGTCCCTGCGCACGTCGGTGGTCGCCTTCGACACGTCGGTCGTCGACCTGACCGAGTACCTCAACGACCCGGTGGACGTCCTGTTCGGCATCCAGCTGGGCGGCGGCACCGACATCAACCGCGCCCTGGCCTACTGCCAGCGGCTGATCACCCGCCCGGCCAGCACGATCCTCATCCTGGTCAGCGACCTGTTCGAGGGCGGCAACACCGGCGAGATGCTGCGCCGGGTCGCGGACCTGACCGCCGCGGGCACCCGGGTGATCGTCCTGCTCGCGCTGTCCGACGAGGGCGCGCCGAGCTACGACCGTGAGGTGGCCGCCGCCGTGGCTGAGCTGGGCGTCCCCGCTTTCGCGTGCACCCCCGACTCGTTCGGTGACCTGATGGCAGCCGCCATCGAACGCCGCGACATCACGGAGTGGGCCCACCGCCAGCAGGCGTCCACCTAGCGGCCGCCTTCATCATCGTGTGTCAGTACCGTCTTCTGAAAGAGGTAGCGACACACGATCTGCCGCGCGTCCTTCATGAGGTTAGGCGCTCGATGATCTCAGCGGCGGGCTGCTCGGCCGCGGAGCGGTAGCCCTGCCCGGCCCACAGCGACATCCGCTCAGTGTCACCCTCGGCGGCGGCCGCGGCGCGCAGCGGGCGTGTCGCGTTGTTGATCTCCGGGTAGGCCGCGGGCGCGCCAGGGTGGTCGCGGATGAACTGGTTGACCAGCCCGCGGGCCAGCCGCCCGCTGAAGGCCCGGGTCAGCGTGGTCGCTGTATAGCGCGGGTCGGCCAGCGCCGCCTTGTACCGTGGATGGGCGCCGCTCTCCGGGCAGCGCAGGAAGGCGGTGCCGCACTGCGCGGCCACCGCCCCGGCGGTGATCACGGCTTGGACCTGGCGCGGCCCCATGATGCCCCCGGTCGCGACCTGCGGCAGGCCGGTGACCGCGGCCACCGCGCCGATTAGCGACAGCAGGCCGTAGTCTCGCCCGGGCTCGTCGTCGTTCGCGAACGTTCCGCGGTGGGCGCCGGCCTCGTAGCCCTGGACGCACAGCGCGTCGGCGCCCGCCTGGGCCGCGATGGCCGCCTCACCAGGGCTGGTCACGGTGATCATGACCAGGCTGCCCGCGTCCTGCAGGGCACTGATCACCCCTGCGGGAGGGCAGCCGAAGGTGAAGCTGGTGACCGCGGGCGGATCCGCCAGCAACGCCGCGACCTTGCCGTCGAAGCCATCATCGTCCCAGGCGCCGTCGCCCAGCGGCCCGGCGGAGCGAAGGGAGCCGAGGTACCGGTCCAACCCCGCGGGATCGGCGCACGGCGTGCCGGGCACGAAGATGTTCACCCCGAAGGGTTCTGACGTCACGGCCCGCACGGCGGCGATCTCGGCGGCCACGGCGGCGGACGTCTTGTACCCCGCGGCCAGGAAGCCCAGCGCCCCGGCGCCGGCCGCCGCGACCACCAGGCCGACCGTCGACGGCCCGCCGGCCATCGGCGCCACGACGACCGGGCGCCGCAGCAGATCCGAGAGCCCGCTCCGGGCCATAATCGGCGCCGAGTCATCGAAGGCTGCGTCATCGACATCGAGCCTACTGGCGGCGGGCGAGCAGCTGCCGTCGCATCGGCCCCCGGCGGTCCGGCAGGTCCTGCTGGTCGAGCACGATGAAGCCCGCTGGGAGCAGCGACGCCGGCTCCCCGGTCGCCAGGCACCAGTCCGGGGACAGGTCCGGCCGCGCCCGCTGGGCCTCGGCCGTGAACGCCTCCCAGCCGAGCAGCCCGCCAGGTGCTACCGCGTCGGCCGCATCGACGAAGACGTCCCGAGCCCAGAAGCCGATGCACAGCACGAGGGCATGCGAACGAGGCTGGAGCGGCCCGGCGGCGAGATCCGCGTGGACCAGAGTGACCAGGTGTTCCAGGCCTCGCCGGCGGGCCTCGTCGCGAAGCATGCCGAGGGCCAGCTCCGAGATGTCCACCGCGGTGACCTGCCGCCCGCGGGCGGCGGCCAGCAGCGCGGAGCCTGAGGCGCCGCAGGCCAGATCGGCCACCGGGCCGTCCGGCAGATCCATAGCGAGGGCCCGCACCGCGAGAGGAGCCGGAGCGAAAGATGGCACGAACCCGCTGGAGTACCTGGCATTCCACCGGAGCCGGTCAGGATGGCCCTCCGGCACTGAGTCGTCAGGGGACATGGTCGTGGATACTACGGCCAGACCGAGGGCTGGATAATTACAGCACTGAGTGCCAAAATAAGGCCTTCAGGCGGTCCGGCCGGGACAGGGAGAACCGATGGCAAGCACCCGCGAGTGGTTCGAGACGGTCGAGGAGGCGCGTCGGCGGGCCCGGCGGCACCTGCCCAGGTCGGTGTACCTGTCGCTGGTGGCCGGCACGGAGCAGGGCATCACGCTGCGAGACAACGTGGCAGCGTTCAGCGAGCTGCGGTTTACCCCGCCGCGCGTCGCCGACCTGCCCGGGACCCGCGAGCTGGCCACGTCGGTCCTCGGGCAGGACATCGCGCTGCCGGTGATCGCGTCCCCGACCGGGGTGCAGGCCGTCCACCCCGAGGGCGAGGTCGGCGTGGCACGCGGGGCGGCCGAGGCGGGCACGGCCGTGGGCCTGAGCTCCTTCGCCAGCATGCCGGTGGAGGACGTCGCGGCCGCGAACCCGAAGCTGTTCTTCCAGGTCTACTGGTCGGGGGGCAAGGACACCATCCTGCAGCGGATCGAGCGGGCCCGCCGGGCCGGGGCCAGGGCCCTGATCGTCACCCTGGACTGGTCGTTCTCCACCGGCCGGGACTGGGGCAGCCCGGCCATCCCGGAAAAGATGAACCTGCGGACCATCGTGCGGCTCGCCCCCGAGGGCCTG
>Ga0187781_10003489_pt1 | contig 11809 bp, 10 predicted proteins | sample 0715_SJ02_MP02_2_FD_132447 | JGI IMG/M metagenome (GOLD analysis project Ga0187781, IMG submission 132447) | Tropical peat soil microbial communities from peatlands in Department of Meta, Colombia - 0715_SJ02_MP02_20_MG | ecosystem: Environmental > Terrestrial > Soil > Wetlands > Peat | place...
GGCGGATCCAAAAGAGGCGGTTCAGCTACTGTCTCAGCCTAATCCCTTACGGTGCGGAACGAAACGTTGCGAGCGACGCGATCCGCCCGTTGTCTTCATGTTTGGTGGCCAGGGTACGCAGTATGTCAACATGGGGCAAAACCTCTATCAGGGCGAAAAACTCTTTCGTCAGGTTGTGGATAATTGTTGTGAAATTTTAAAACCACACTTAGGGCGGGACCTCCGAGAATTACTTTATCCTGCCAGCGGAGACGAAGAGACCGCTCGGGAATCTCTGCAGAACACTTTCTTTACGCAGCCGGCCATCTTCGTGATGGAATACGCCCTCGCTCAGCTCTGGAGAAGCCTCGGTGTGCGGCCCGGGATGATGGTGGGTCACAGCATCGGCGAGTTTGTCGCTGCAACATTGGCGGGTGTATGGGATCTGAAGGATGCTCTGCGAATTATCGCTGTGCGCGGCAGACTGATGCAGAGCCTGCCGCGCGGCTCTATGCTGGCGATTGGCACCGCTGCCGAAAACTTGGAATCCGAGTTGCCGTCCTCAATTCAGGTCGCATCCGTTAACGCTCCGTCCTCCTGCGTCGTCTCTGGCCCCCACGACGATGTTGCAGCGCTTCAGAAGTCACTCGAAGCACGAAACCTCGTTTGCCGGCAGCTACATACCTCGCATGCGTTCCATTCGGCAATGATGGATCCGATCGTGGAAGCACTCCGCGCCGAAGTTGCGAAGGCCGAGCTGAGGGCACCCACAGAGCCTTTCGTATCAACCGTGACAGGTCAACCTATAACCGCTGCTGAGACCACGGATCCCGGCTATTGGGCACGGCACGCCCGCGCAACCGTACGTTTTGCGAACGCGGTGCGCTATCTGCTGGAACATGGTCATGACCTGTTCCTCGAATGCGGTCCTCGTGCGACGCTCTGTTCGCTCGTTCGTCAGCAGCGCACTGCAAGCCATCCCTGCCAGGCCATTCCAACCGGTACCGATACTCACGAAGGAAGCGCAGAGTGGGCCGCACTTCTTTTCGCTCTTGGTTCTCTTTGGCAGAACGGCGTTTCGCTCGATTGGAATGCGTTTTATGCACACGAAAAACGTCGCCGCATTCCTTTGCCTGGTTATCCATTCGAGCGCCAGAGGTATTGGGTTGATCCTGCCGTCCAGACCGCAACGGCCCGATCTGTCCCGATGGATGCGTCAGGGAGGCTCGAGGAAGAGTTAGCCGAGCCTGCTCCCAGCCATTCGAAACCATCTGCCCAAACTCGCAAAGAGCGCCTCGAACTCCGGCTCCGGGAAATCATCGCCCCCATTTCGGGACGGGGCCCGTCAGAGATTGGTGGCTCCGCCACGCTGCTCGAACAGGGTTTTGACTCCATCTCTTTGGTCCAGGTTGCCTTCGCGATCCGCAAGGAGTTCGGTGTAAGGGTAAGCTTCGGCCAGTTAATGCACGAATACCCAAATCTTGAAATGATCTCGGCACATCTCGACCAGACTATTCCGCCATATCAATTTGCAGATCTCGCAGCCGTCCCCTCTCGAATGTCAATACCAGAAGTTACACCTTCTTCGGTTGGGTTACCGCAGCCCACAGACAGGCTCGAGGAGAAAACCTCGCTCCCACAGTTTAGCGAAGTGGGTTCCGACGGCGCTCGTCCTCAAGTTGTCAGAGCAACTCTCCCTCAGCACGGCATTTACTCTTCCTCGAGGTTTTCTCCCCAGCTATCCGCGTCGTATAACGAATCCATCACCCTCCGCTTCACCGGTGCTATTTCTGTGCCGAAGCTGACGCGGGCGCTTGCTCGACTAGTGGAGCAGCACGGCGCCCTACGGACTAGCTTCCACCGCAAAGGGAGCTTCATGGAGATGAAGGTCTTGCCAACGCTTGCGATTCAGGTGCCCATTACCGATCTGTCTATGCGCCCAGATCAGGAACGGGCAAAGTGTCTCGATGACCTTGTCGCGCGCGAAATGGCTTCGGTGTTTCCGCTACCCGAGGGCCCGTTATTCCGGGCACAAATTGTCCTGCTGGCACATGATAGCGCGGCCGTCCTGCTCAGCGCACACCACATCATCTGTGACGGTTGGTCTCTCGACGTCCTGATTCACGACCTATGTGCGTTTTATTCCGAGGAACTTTCTGGAAAGCCTATTTCGTTGGACGCTCCCCGGGGCTATTGCGATTACGTTCAGGCTGTGAATGGGCGCGTCGGATCTTCGGAGTGGAAGGAAGCTCGCGAATATTGGCACAACACGTTTGCTCAAGGTTTCCCGGTCCTGATTCTCCCGACCAATCGTCCTCGGACTTCGCAGCGGGATTTCACGGCCGAGCGAGTGGACCATCCATTTGCACAAAGTTTGGTTGTGGATATGAGGAAGCTAGCGACAGATCAAAGTTGCAGCCTCTTTGCGGTTGTGCTCAGTGGACTTGCGATTCTGCTCGCGCGCCTGGCCCGGCAAAACCGCTTTGTTCTTGCCATACCTTTCGCTGATCAGCCGACAATCGGCCAGCCTGGCCTGGTTGGACATTGCGTAAGCCTGTTGCCTTTTTTTGCGGAGTTGCGCGATAGGGAGACTATTGCTGCTTTCCTCCAACGTGTGCAGATCCAATTGGGTGAAGTTCACGATCACTCCTCGTTTAACCTGCTGGACCTGATGCAAGATTTGCGTGGTGCGGTTCACACGAAAGGCATTTCTCCTATTTCAGTCGGCCTGACGAATGTGAGGAAGTTCGAAGCCCACGAACTGCCACAAGTCGGATACTCCGTCACCTACGACGGCAATCCAAAAAGCTCGGAATCTTTCGAGTGGTATCTGAATGCGCAGGGATCCGCTGATGGTCTGACTGTCCGTTGCCATTATGTCAAAAGTCTCTTTGATCGCACGACGATTTCAGGATGGCTCGCGGCTCTGGAAGGTGTCTTTGCAGAGCTGGTGAGGAACCCAATCCAGGAAACTGCAGAACTTATTGGGTTCTGCAAAAATGGAAACAGTGGTTCACAACACGTGGAATACGTGCTGCGTTCTCAAAAACCCGCTGATCGTACTTCTGAATCTCACGTTTCACGCGATGGATTTCAGCACGATTCGTCTTCTTCTGTTGAGGCATTATAGCGCAGATAGCTCCGTTCGCTTCGGTCGGCATACGGGAGATGCATAGTTAGGCTTCGCACCTAGTTTTCGCCGGTCAAGATCCATTCAATTGACTTACGGAATTCCCGAGCGATTGTCAGCAAAACCTGAGCGCCAACCTCGTTGCGGCCGCGCTCAATTGCTGACAAATAGCTCTGGCTGACGCCAATCTGCGCGGCAAAATCTGACTGCGTTACGTCGAATCCACGCAGCTCCCTAATCCGACGGCCAACGGCGAGCCAGTCGATCACCCTAAGTTGTCCTGCGGAAGTTTTCCTTGACATGTGTAGTTGTATACAGCTAAAATAGCTACATATCGTTAGACCGAAGCCTGTACATCAACGGAGCCCCGTTCCGCACCTTCCTTCTTTTACCTCTGCTAAATGTGGGAAGGCAATGACAGAAACTGGTATCCGAGGGTTTGATCAATTATTTGGCAGTTGGAAGGTTGTCATGAAAGTCGAAACAGTCACTGTTCGATCCAACGCAAGGGCTGCCCGGCAACTCTGGGGCGGACTGTCGATTGCTGCAACTCGGTCGCTTCAGGAGCTGACAACAAGGTATTCCTTGTCTGTAGCTACTGGCGACCTCCAACTTTTGGATGGGCGCTGGTATGTAACTTATTCCGGACTCTTACAACTTGCTTTGCGAAGAGGTTGCCAAGGGATCGAGACTCAACTCCAGGAACAGCCATCAGACGCAACAGCAAGCCGATGGGTTTTCAAAGCCGTCGCTTACAAATCATCGCGGCGCAGCAGATTTGTCGGTTACGGCGATGCCGATCCATCCAACGTCTCCCCGATGGTTCGGGGAGCAGAAATGCGCGTGGCGGAAACACGTGCGGTGAATCGTGCTCTGCGCAAGGCGTACGGAATCGGTTTATGTTCCGTGGAAGAGCTAGGGACATCTTGTGGTTCAGTGAGACCCACTCTCGCAAAATCCAATGGATCTCGTGGGTCTAACGGGTCGAACGGGCAGCCTCGTCTCAGGGACCAATTGTGCTTGCTAATCCGACAATACAACCTCGATGCAAACCTCGTTAAAGCCTATGCCGTGGATTTCTGTGGCACCGACAAGCTCAGTGGCGCGAGCCGCGATAAGGTCGAGGCATTCATCCAAGAACTTGCGAAATCCGCAAAGGAAAATCGAGACGCTCTCGTTTGCAAACTCAACTCGTACGCTAGCGCGTCCGAGCTGACCCCATGAATCGGCATATTCCCGGTCTGCATTCTTGGCAACCCGACGACCGCCACCTTCTCGAAGGGCTTTTTCTGGTGCGCGTGGATCGCGCCTACTTTCGCTGGCAACCGAAGAAGCCCTATCTCGAAGTGCGTTTTGTCGTTCTCGAACCGCCCACTGCAGCCAAGAAATGCTTCTACGGACGTTTGTATTGCACGGATAAAGCGCTTTGGAAATTCAGTTGGTTTCTGCGGGACTTTGGCTATGACACCGAGCTACTAAGCCGTGATCAGGTCGATGTAAAGGCGCTGCTGAATCTGCACGGGGTGGTGCGGATCTCGCACTCCATCATCAACGGCCGCACCTACCAAAACCTGGATGCTTTCGCGCCAAGAGCGGAGTGGGAAGCGCTATCGCGTGCGACCAGCAGTCCGAGTCCGCGCAAGGAGAACGAAGGGTGATCTTGAGCTTCAGCCAAATCAGGCAGTACGTCCGCTGTCCTCGCAGTTACCGATACCGCTATCTCGAAGGCTGGCGGGAAAAGGATACGCGCGCTGCACTCATTTTTGGTCGTTGTTTCGAAAATGCTCTCGGTGCTCTGTTCCGGCGCCAGGATCCAGGCGCAACCCTGTTCAAGGATTGGGGCGCGTTCCGGGACGTTCCACTGGATTACAAAAAAGGTGAAACCTGGGACCGTCTCGTCCGTCAGGGCATGCACCTGCTGGAGCAATTTGCCCGGCAAGATCGTGTTCGCATTCGCGCCCCGCACGAAAATCTGCAAATCAAAATCACGCGCGCGTTGGCCGGAGGACACAAATTTGTCGCTTATTTGGACGCCCTCGGAGAACTCGATGGGCAACGCTGTGTCCTCGACTGGAAAACGACAACCAGTCGGTATGCGAACGGCCGCGAGGGATTATTGTCACTGGATCCCCAGCTCATTTGCTACTCCTGGCTCATCGGGATTTCGGAGGTGGCGCTCGTGGTGTTCGTTCGCAAGCATCACCCGGAGATTCAATATCTGAAAGCGACCATCTCAGAAGAGCAACGACAGGAGTTTGCTCGACTGGTCGAGGCCACTGCCGTCCAGATCGCCGCCGGCGAGTTCCCCGCGCATAGCGGCATTCGTTTTCCGCAAAACGGGTGTCTCAGCTGCGCGAACCTGGGGCTTTGCCTCCAGGACCAGCGGCTCATCGAGACGAATCTCGTGCGCATGCCAGGAGCGAGTGATTTTGATTGGCTTGAGCAACTTGTGGATTAGCCGAGGGTCGGTGATGCCACCGCAGATCAATGTCAAGCGTGCGGTCTTCGTGCTCGGCAAGATTGACGAGATCCTCACGTGGGACAACGAACGCCTGCACGAACGAGACGCGCGCTTTGTCGATTTGGGTCGCTATCTCTGCGAAGTGCGGGCCGGGCAGTATTGGCGATTGGACAAGCTAAAGTCCTTTGACGAGTTTCTCGAAAAACGCTTTGCGGACTCGCGGCGAAAAGCCTATTACCTCATGGCCGTTCACGAACACCTGACGCGCGTTCCAAAAGAGCAACTGCGCGAAATTGGCTGGACGAAAGCTACGGAACTCGCCAAGGTAGCACGTCGGGAGGGGGAGCGCTTTGAAAGTGCAACCTGGTTGCACAGAGCCCGGGTGCTCCCGAAAGAACGCTTCAAACGCGAGGTCGCACAGCATCTCACCGGGAAAGAAAGCGAGCCCTCGGAGATGCTGTACTTTCGGGTGTTCCGGCCCCAGCTGGCCGTGATCGAGCGGGCCCTCGAGACGGCAGCTTTGATGCTCGGGTCGGATAAGTCGCGCGGTTATTGCCTCGAAATGATCTGCGCAGACTTTCTGGCTGGCGCCAACTTGCAGGATGGGGACCCGGAAGCACTGCTGTTGGCGGTTCATCGACTTGTGGGCATGCTGCCCATAGAACAACGAGAGCAGCTTCAGCAGCAGGTTGGGGCCGTACGGTGACGGCGGCGGTTCCGAAACGCGGGCGACTGCGTCTTGCTGCTGATCCCTATCGACAGCTACGCGAGGAGGTCCTGCGTCGGGATGGCTGGCGATGCCAAGCCTGCGGGACACTTCGAAACTTGCAGGTCCATCACATCACATCGAGAAGTCGTCTGGGGCATGACCGCGAAGAGAATCTGATCACACTCTGTGCGGATTGCCATCGCCGGGTACACCGAAGGCGTTAAACGGAGGAGCGATAGAGGATTCCAGGGATCGCCTTATCTGGCATTACACGGAACATGCAAGAGAGCGCCTTTTCCTGCCGTTCATTCATTTGGCCTCTTAGTCGGTCGAGTAGTTTCGTTTTGTCGATCAGGAATTTCGCCGAGGCAGCCGTGCGGCGCTGCGCTTCGATGTTGCATCCTCCGAATGGACGATGGCCCCCGGCATCATCCCAGCTCAGAAGCGGACATAGCCCGGAATCCGCTCGGGAGAGGGAAACCATTAGGTGTGCGTGACACCACGGCGCCACCGCGCACACGCGCTTTGCCGAGAACGTTGCGCACGAAGTTGAGGTTTACCGCATCCCCTTCGGATGGCAGCTCGGTCCACTTCGCTTCAAAAAGCTCCAGGTGCCCTCCTATGTCGACCACAAAGTCCACTTCGCGTGTGCGATCGCGCCAAAAGAACAGGCTGCCTACGCGCCCGGCCCGCCGTTCTCGGCTTCGCAGTTGCGCGAAGACAAAGGTTTCCCAGATCGCGCCCGCAGCCGGGGATTCCCGCAAGGCATCTTCCGAACGAATGTTGAGAAGAGCACAAAGAACGCCCGTGTCGGCCATGTACAGCTTTGGGCTTTTAACGATCGACTTGGTACGGCTTGAGAACCATGGTTCGAGAAGGACCACCTGCCCGGAAGCCTCAAGTGCAGACAACCAAAGATTTGCTGTAGAAGGAGCGATGCCGATGTCGCGAGCGAGGTCGGCCTTGTTCAGCAGATTTGCCGAGCGCAACGCGCAAGCACGGAGAAATCGTTCGAAGTCCCGCAGACTGCCGACCTTGGCGAGCGAGCGCACGTCCCGCTCGAGGTAGGTTGCGAGGTACGAATTGTAAAAGGCCACCGGGTCAATATCCGGGTTGGCGTACAGCTCCGGAAAACCGCCCCGGCCGATGGCCTTTTCGATGGTGATGGCAGGTAGCGCAGCATGAATCTCAGCCCATGAAAGGGTCTCTAATTCTAGAATCTGCGCGCGCCCAGCTAGCGATTCAGAAGCACTCTTCATCAGCACAAACTTTTGTGAGCCCGTGAGTAGGAACTGGCCATTGCGGGCACGATTTGCGTCGATGGCCACTTTGAGGTGCCGGAATAGACTTGGTGCATACTGCACCTCATCAAGAATCACGGGTGGCCGGTGGCGATTCAGGAAGTTCTGCGGGTCCTTTTCCGCCTGTTCTGCTTCACTGGGAAGGTCCAAAGAGACGAACTCATAGCGGGGATATAACCGCAGCAGGGTCGAGGTCTTGCCGGTCTGACGCGCTCCGGTCAATACCACGGCCGGGCGTGTGCGGACCGACCGTTGCAGTGGAGCTTCGATATCCCGCGCGATCCACATATGCATAATATACGATAGAATCGCATATTGTGCAAGGAGTAGCTACTCTGTCGAGATTTTCGTGTCGATCTCAAGCGGCAAGGAGTTTCTTTGTGCTTAGGAGCCAATGCGATGGAGAATCCGGACTCAGATGAAAAGGCTCTCCGGAGTGTGGGATCTTTTACTTTGCGACCTGAACGAGCCTGACGTAGTCGTTGATGCGAATGACGAGCACGGGCCCCCGAACCTCCCAAGGCAAAGCAACCAGCAAACTAAACGCGACGACACACGGAATTTTCTCCAGCGTCGTCGTCCTCAAGGGAGAATCTCAGCAGGAGTACGATGCGCTCTTGAGCGGACTGCAAGAGGCCTGCCAGCCGGTGGGCGCGCTCGAGAATATCCTCGTCGACAAGATGGCCACGATTTTATGGCGTCACAAAAGATTGATTCTCGCCGAAGTCGGAGAAATTGGACAAAACTGGTTACCCTCCGATCTTTTTAAGCTGCCCAAAATAGGGAGGGTGCAAGCGAGGCATTAAATTCCTTATTACACGTCATCGGATAATCGACCAAAGGGAATTCTCACCATTTCCTCCGACACCTCGACTCTCGCAGCGTGCGTACTGGGTCTCAAAGACCTTCGAAACCATCTGCGTGAACAGGGATTTGATGAAGAGTGGGACCGTCTTCAGTTGCACAGGATCTACGCAGCTGGATGGGCTGATCTGTCGACGCTTCCCGCAGACTACGAACATTGGCTGCACAGCAGCAAAGCTGGCACGGCAGAGCCCGAGACGGATGTCAACAACCGCGCTCGAGTGAAGGAATGCCAAGCGCACGCCGTGGAGGCGGTAGAACAGGAGATCGATCGGTTCCAGAAAATCATCGACAAGAGAGACGCGCTTGAACCTGAAAGGCAAAAGTTGGCAAAGCTACAAGGTAATATTCCGGCTGTGGAAGTGATGGACCGAATCTTGCGTTACGAAGCAAGTCTTGAACGTGCGTTTGACCGTGCACTCACCCAACTCGAGCGCCTGCAGCGCATGCGCCTTGGACAGCCGATTGCGCCACCGCTTAAACTGGATGTGAACCACTGATTTGCTGAACAGCCTCAGGAGTCACCCAAGACCGGCCATCAAGGGTTAGCTGAAAACCGTCCATAGGTAAGGCCCGGGACATTAACTCCGGGGGAAGCCTTCGTAGGCTGCTTGGGCATGGGCAATGTCTTGAGCGAAGAGAAGAAACGGCAAGGCCCCCAATGGAATTTCGTGGTCGTCTTTTCTCCATTTCTGTCTACCGCGCGGCGCCAGCCCATCAGCCTCTACCTCCAACAATTATGGCGACACCCATTGTCTGTGGCTTTGGCTCTCGGTCTGTATCGCATGCGCCTCGCCTGAAGCGGATTGCGTAGGTAGCTTTCGATGATGCAGAGAAGTATGTGTTCGTTCGCGTTTGCATCCTATGAAGATTTTCGGGCGATCGAAACCACCGCGGACCCCGGCGCGCGGTCTACGTGACCTTCGCGAACGCGGGTGAGTGGGCATGGTTTTTCCGTAATTTGACAAACCACTGCCAGATAAGTGCATTTAACAGATTGTGACCGGCGTCACCAATATCGCGCAGATATCTTAAGACTCAGTAATATATCGCCTTGTGAAGAGAACCGATTTTTGGATGGCGAATTGCCGGCTCTAAGCCGGGGTAGTTTATTCCGTTCCGAGTTTGGGGCATCTGCTTCGGCACATTCTGACGGGTGGAAGTGCGCTTGGGCAGGCCAGGGACTGACCCGGTACGCACAAATGTCCATGTGCCGATGGCCGTACCCTGGGAAAACCAAGCGGGTGGCTATGGCGTTCATGCTCGGGCGAACCTTTAACAGGGAGGAACGCATGAAAATTGCAAGACACTCACTGGCAGTGGTGCTAGCGCTGGTCGGCCTTATGGGTTCAAGTGTTGCGCGGGGAGACAGCGTCAGCACCTTCAATGTAAGCGGGACTTTCGCCGACGGCTCGACGGTATCGGGTACGGTGACGATCGACACCACCAACGGGACGGTTCAGGCGCTCGATCTGACTGAGTCGAATTTGCCCTATGGTTCGCTGAGCAACTCCACCATCGATGGCATCGACTCCTATGGGAACTACGCCATCGTTGGTTGGGGGAACCCACCCTCCCCCGCGAGCGACGCAATCTGGTTGTATATTCCGGTGGGTTCTCTGGTAGGTTTCACTGGCTCGCAGCTCTGTTCGTCGGATTACCAAACGGGATGCAGCGGCGACTTGAGCCAGTACGGTTATTCGACCGGGGGTTCTGGGGGTTTTGACGATGGTATGGTTTCTGGTTCAATAACCGCCATTGCCACCCCGGAGCCATCTTCGATTATCCTCCTCGGCACGGGCCTATTGGGCTTGACCTTGCTCTACAAGCGAATTGTGTGATCTTTGCCTGAATTGGCTTTGGCAGGGTAAGAAGAACTAAGTCCTAGGCCATCCTCGTTCGCCGGTTTTGAAGTGACCACTGAGGAGCCAGGACAATCCGTCTTGTCCCGACAGTGATTCTCTCTCGGATAGAGCTGCTCGCAGACACGCTGGAGCGTACCTCCAGCTCTTAGAGTTACTTCTCCGTTTCAGCTCTCTGGCGGGCGAGAAGACGCTGAAAATACTTCGGACCCTCCTCCTTGTAGCAAAGAGTACAGCCCCTTAGGAATATCTCACATACCTGGGCGAGGCTTCTGTCTTCAGTTTCCGCGATCTGGGTTAGCGCCCTTTTCAGTTCCGCAGGAACTCTTCTCCCAATTTGTTCCGCTTTTCGCATCGGACACACCCGGAATTGTAAGTTACCTCCTTAGCGTTCGCAGACTATTCGCTTGACAGAATGCGGATGTGAACCACTGATTCGCTGAACAGTTGTGAAACTGGTTGAATCGTCTTGAGCGTGCGACCTGTCAGCCGAACTCTTGTCCTCCGTTAAGGGAACCACAAAGGGGAAGGGTGCCGCTGAAGGTACTTCGACTTGGGAAGTCGAGGGCGAATACGAGTTGCCGAAGTAGGGGCCTGCTGATTGATCGGGTAACAAGTCTCGCAGGTGGCACTGACGTGCGCGGAGGTTGAGCTGTGCCTCGCGAGAAACAAGAGGTTTGACCCGAGTCGATCCGCTAGATAGCTTGCGTAATTCGTCGCGTCACGTACAAGTTGAAGCAAGAAGAGTTCCAGCCCAGGAGGGCCAGCAAATGTGCGCCGGACGGCACGGGAGCGTCGGGGCGAATTTCGACGTAGAAGAAAGACCATACGAGTTTTATCAACCCATCGATTCGAGCATAACTCCACGCTTTGCAGGTCCGGCCACTTTCATGCGGCTGCCGATTGTTTCGGATGCTCGGGAGACGGACATCGCCATGATCAAGCGGCTTCACGGCGTGACACGCGTTTCGCCGTTTGAGCTCTGCCGCATAGCCGATTTTGGGGACTCCCCAACAACTCCCATCGACCTCATGCGATCATTGGAAACCATCAGTGCGTTTGCGCGATCCGTTGTGGAGGCGGGCGCGACTCCCCTCGCCGTGGGAGGCGACCACCTCAGTTCTTTACCCCTCTTGCGCGGCTTCAAAGATAAAGGTCCACTGGCGCTAATCCACTTCGATGCACACCATGATATGGACAATACGTACTTCAGCGGGCTCAAGTACACACACGGAACGCCATTTCGGCGCGCCATCGAGGAAGGGCTCATTGATCCAAACGTATCGTTCAAATTGGGATACGGGGTTCGACTTCTTACACTGACGAAGAGGATTGGGCTCTTGAACAGGGCGTGCGAGTTATCCGGATTGAGGAAGTGGATAAACTGGGAATTCAAGGCGTTCTTAGTGAAATTCACCGGGTCGTAAGTCAGTCCCCGGCATATCTGACTTTTGATGTGGATAGCATAGATCCCGCTTTCGCGCCCGGCACGGGAACGCCGGA
>Ga0187781_10003490_pt1 | contig 11809 bp, 8 predicted proteins | sample 0715_SJ02_MP02_2_FD_132447 | JGI IMG/M metagenome (GOLD analysis project Ga0187781, IMG submission 132447) | Tropical peat soil microbial communities from peatlands in Department of Meta, Colombia - 0715_SJ02_MP02_20_MG | ecosystem: Environmental > Terrestrial > Soil > Wetlands > Peat | place...
ATTCTGGCCTGCCTGGATATTACCGAGAGCAAACTGGCCGAGTTTGAGCTACGCATGGCACGCGATCAGGCCGATGCGGCCAACCGCGCCAAGAGCTCCTTCCTGGCCACCATGAGCCACGAAATCCGCACACCGATGAACGGCGTACTGGGCCTGCTGGAACTGCTGGCCATGACGCCGCTCAACCCAGACCAGAAAGACAGTGTCAGCACCATCCAGGACTCGGCCCGTACACTACTGCGCTTGATCGACGATATTCTGGATTTTTCCAAGATCGAAGCCGACAAGCTGGAGATCGTGCTGATTCCCACCGCGATCAGGCCGCTGCTGGAACAGGTCCGCACGCTCTATACCGAGGTGGCATCCAGCAAAGGCCTGAAGCTGCGGCTGGAAGTGGACGACAAGCTGGCCGAAGGCTTGCTGCTTGATCCCTTGCGGCTGCGCCAGATTCTACAAAATTTTGTCAGCAATGCCGTCAAATTCACCCAGCAAGGCAGTATTACCCTGCGGGTTGATGTGTTGGAGCAGGAGTTTGCTGCCCAGGCGCTGCGTTTTGACATCATTGATACCGGCATTGGCATTTCTGCAGAAAACCTGGCCCGGCTGTTTGAACCGTTTACCCAGGCGGAATCCGACACCAGCCGCCGATTTGGCGGTACCGGGCTGGGGCTGGCCATCTGCCGTCGGCTGGCTGGCCTGATGGGTGGCCATGTAGAACTGGATAGCACGCCAGGCAAAGGCACCCGCGCCTCCTTGCTACTGCTGGCCAATGTGGTGGATATGGCCAGTCAGCCCCCGCCAGCGGATGACGCTATCCACCTTGGCACAGTTGCTTTGCAGGAAGACGATCATTCCACCTTGCGGCCCATCCTGTTTGCCGAAGATAACCCGACCAATCGCAAGCTGACCCTCAAGCAGCTGGAAAAACTGGGCTATACCGCAGACTGGGCCGAAGATGGGGCCCAGGCCTTTGCCAAATGGCAATCCGGTGATTACAGCCTGCTGCTGACAGACTGCCACATGCCCCAGACCGATGGCTATGAGCTGGCACGGCTGATACGAGCCGGCGAGCAGGCACAGCCGCAGCGCGGCCATCTGCCCATCATTGCCTGCACGGCCAATGCCGGGCAGGAGGAAGTAAGCAAAACCAGTGCTGCCGGCATGGATGATTTCCTGACCAAGCCATTGTCTATCCATACCCTTGCCGCCATGCTGGAGAAATGGCTGAACCCCTTGCAGGAGAACCCCATGAGTACTGCATCCCCACTCCCACCCGCCGATGGTGTGTGCCCGGTCGACCGTTCGGTGCTGGAGGTCTACAGCGATGGTGAGCTGGCCGTCGAGCTGGAAATCCTGCATGACTTCGCCCAGGCCAACCATGAAGACATGGATGCCTTGCGCAAGGCCGCGACCGAGCTGAATACCGAACAACTGGCCTGGGCGGCGCACCGTATCAAGGGGGCCAGCCGCATGGTAGGCGCCAATGCCATGGGCAATGCGGCAGAGCTGGTGGAAAAAACCGCCAAGGCAGGCCAGGGCGAGCAGGCTGCGGCCCACGTGGCCGGCCTGGAGCAGGCCTTGGGCGAGTTCGAACGCTGGCTGCAAGGACAGGATACCGCCAGTGTGTGAAGCGGCTTTGCCTGTCCCTGCTCAGACAGACTGCTGATCTACAGATCCCGGCTGATGGCCTCGCTACGTTCCAGCGTGGCAATCAGCCAGTCGCGGAAGGCGCGTATCTTGGGTTGCTGCGCCATTTCATGGGGATACATCAGATAGTAGGCCCCCTCGGTTTCCAGCACCGTCCCAAAGGGAATGACCAGCCGGCCACGCTCCAGATCCCTGGTCACCATGGACACCTGGGCCAGGGTCACGCCCATGCCGGATGCCGCCGCATGCAGGGCGTATTCCAGCGCGTCAAACGTCACGCCGCTTTCTGCATTGACATTGCTTACCCCGGCCAGCTTCAGCCAGCGGTCCCAGACATCCTGGTCGCGCCAGGGATGCAGCAGGGTGTGGTATTGCAGGTCTTCCGGTGTGCGCAGCGGGTGCTCCCCCTCCAGCAAGGCGGGTGAGCATACCGGAACCAGTTTTTCGCGGCAGATACACTCGATACGGGTGTCCGCAGACACATCGGGGCTGGACATGCCGATAATGGCCAGATCATATTCAGCCCGGTTAAAGGGCTTGTCGTTGGTCAGCTGGGTAATCAGGTGCAGGGTGTATTCCGGATAGCGGGTCTGGAAATCCGGCAGATTGGGCAGCACCCAGCGCATGGCTGGCGTGGGTGGCAAACGCACCCGCAGACCACTCTGGCGCAAACGCAACATTTCACTGGCTTCATGCAGCAACTGGAAAGCATCCCGCGCCGGCTTCACCAGTGCTTCTCCTTCGGCGGTCAGGGCCAGCCCGCGCGCCTGACGGATAAACAGCGTTGTTCCGTAAAACTCTTCCAGCGTCTGCACATGCCGGCTGACGGCACCCTGGGTCAGATGCAGCGCATTGGCCGCACGGGTAAAAGACAGATGTTCCGCTGCGGCAACAAAAACCCGCAGTGCATTAAGAGGAGGCAGTTTCATTGCATTCATGTCGTTTAGTCATGGCTGACATGATTATAACTGCTTTGCCAGTTTTGCTGTGTCTGCTTATCCTTGTCGCCTAGCACATTGATATTCAATGAAAACGGCTATTATTTTCATTTGAAGTATTTTCTTCTGCATTCGGTGTGTTTTCAGCCTTATTCATGCAATTGATGTATTTGTTGCATGGATAAGATGCTGCAAAAACCCACCGGACAGCATCGTTGCACTGTCACTCCACACCGCGCTGACAGTGCCTGCCTGTTTCACGCCCATCTCCACATTGGGAACGGCCGCGTCTTACCTCTGAGACGCGGTCGATTTTTTTGATGTCGCCAACGGCGAGCATGGGGAATTGCCGGAACCGCACGGTAAAGACAGGCAAGAAAAAGGCCACTTGCGTGGCCTGAAGATTCGGAGAAAAAGCCGCCGGAGCCACTTTTTCACAAACGAAGTGTACCGCTTTGCTGCGCTGTCGGCAAATGGCCGGCTCAATCACCCAGCGCCGCCAGCAGTTCGGTCTGCTGTTCGGCAATCAGGGCATCGGTCAGCTCCACCAGATCCCCATCCATCACGTAATCCAGCTTGTAGAGCGTCAGATTGATGCGGTGGTCGGTAATGCGCCCCTGCGGATAGTTATAGGTGCGAATACGCTCGGAACGGTCGCCGGAGCCAATCAAGCTCTTGCGCTCGGCCGCTTCCTTCTGTTGCTGTTCGCGACGCTGGATATCGTTGATGCGCGCCGCCAGCACCTGCATGGCACTGGCCTTGTTGGCATGCTGCGAGCGACCATCCTGACATTCCGCCACAATGCCGGTGGGCAAGTGGGTAATACGCACGGCGGAATCGGTCTTGTTGATGTGCTGACCACCGGCACCGCTGGCTCTAAAGGTATCGATGCGCAGATCGGCCGGGTTCAGCACCACGTCCACCAGCTCGTCCGCTTCGGCCATCACCGCCACGGTGCAGGCCGAGGTATGGATGCGGCCCTGGGTTTCCGTGGCCGGTACGCGCTGCACACGGTGTCCGCCGGATTCAAACTTGAGCTTGGAATAAGCCCCGAAACCGATGATGCGGACAATGACTTCCTTGTAACCGCCCAGATCGGACTCACTGGCCGAAACAATTTCCACTTGCCAGCGGTTGCGCTCGGCAAAACGGGTGTACATGCGCAGCAGATCGGCCGAGAACAGCGCAGCTTCATCACCGCCGGTGCCGGCGCGGATTTCCAGGAAGATGTTCTTTTCGTCGTTGGGATCTTTGGGCAGTAGCAGCTTTTGCAGCTCCACCTCAAGGGTGGCCATTTTTTCCCGGCCTTCGTCGATTTCCAGCAGGGCGAATTCCTTCATGTCCGGATCGGACAGCATCTCGCCGGCGGTGGCGATATCGGTTTCACACTGCTGGTACTGGTGGAAGGTTTCCACCACCGGGGTGAGTTCGGCGTGTTCGCGGGTCAGCTTGCGGAACTGATCCATGTCGGCAGTCGCCGATTCGCTGGCCAGAAGGTGGGTCACCTCCTCCAGTCTATCGGCCAACTGCGACAGCTTTGTCGCAATCGACGGTTTCATTACGACTCCGGATGTAAGTGGTACAGACGGGCAATGGTTTCCACCACCGCCGCATGCTCCGCGCCGCTTCCCGAGGACAGCGCCTGGGTCGGGGGGTGCATCAGTTTGTTGGTGAGTTGCTGCGACAGGCTTTCCAGCACTTTTTCCGGTGCGGCGCCCTTGGCCAGTTGCTTGAGGGCGGCTTCCAGTGCATGACGGCGGGTACGTTCGGCCTCGTCACGCAAGGCGCGGATCAAGGGAACGGTTTCGCGCTTTTTCAGCCAGTCGTTGAATTCGGCCACGCGGGCCTGAATGATGGACTCGGCTTCCTCGGCCGCATTCTGGCGGGCCTCCTTGCCCACTTCCACAATGCTGGCGATATCATCCACCGTATACAGGTAGACATCATTGAGCTTGGCCACCTCGATTTCGATATCGCGCGGCACGGCCAGATCCAGCATGAAGATGGGACGATGACGGCGCGCCTTGATGGCACGCTCCACCAGGCCCTTGCCCACGATCGGCAACTGGCTGGCCGTGGAGGTGACCACCACGTCGTAACGATGCAGCACATCGGGCAGCTCGGCCAGGGTGATGGCATTGCCACCAAATTGCTCGGCCAGTTTCTGCCCCCGCTCCAGCGTACGGTTGGCAATGGTGATACAGGATGGCTCACGGGCGGCAAAGTGAGTGGCCACCAGCTCGATCATCTCGCCGGCCCCGATAAACAGGATGTTCAGCTCCCCGATGGTGGGGAAAATCTGCTCGGCCAGCTTGACTGCGGCGGCAGACATGGATACCGAACTGGAACCCACCGCCGTGCTGCTGCGGACTTCCTTGGCCACGGCAAAGGTACGCTGGAACAGGCCATTGAGCAATGAACCCAGCGTGCCGGCACTTTCCGCCGTCCGTACGGCATCCTTCAACTGCCCCAGGATCTGGGTTTCACCCAGCACCATGGAGTCCAGCCCGGAGGCCACGCGGAAGGCATGGCGGGCAGCGCTGCTGGCATCCAGCTGGTACAGATAGGGGCGCAGCTCTTCCACCGGCAGACCATGGTATTGCGACAACCATTGCAATGCCTGCTCGGGATGATTGCTGTTGCAGTAGATTTCCGTGCGATTGCACGTAGACACGATGGCTGCTTCGCGCGCTGCTTGTGAGCCCACCAGGCTTTCCAGCGCATTGGGCAATACCTCGGCCGGGAAGGCTAGCTTCTCGCGAACCGACAGCGGGGCGGTGTGGTGATTCAGACCAAAGGCAACCAGATGCATGAGCGGAAAAGGCCGCAGAGGAAATGCAGTATTCTAGCCTAAGTTGCCGCTAACGTCCCTAATAACGGGGTTTTTCCGTAGCCGGCTGATTCAACTGCACTTTTTCTGCCCTGGCGGCATGGCGTGCAAGCTGGCGCTACCCGCCATGGCAGCTTCTGCCTTAACATGGCAAGAGACTGAATCAGGAGAGCTGCATGTCGTTGAATCTTGCCGATATCCGCCAGGATTATTCGAAAAAGGAATTATCACCGGACGACTGCCTGCCGGATGCCATCGCCCAGTTCGAGCTGTGGCTGAACGAGGCCATGACGGCACAGGTACACGAACCAACGGCGATGAATGTGGCCACCGTCGGTGAGGATGGCCGCCCCACGGCACGTATCGTGCTGCTCAAGGGCGTGGAAAGCGGCCAACTGGTGTTCTATAGCAATTATCTCAGCCGCAAGGGCCGGCAGCTGGCGGCCAACCCCTTTGTGTCGATTACTTTTTTCTGGCCGGAACTGGAACGACAGGTCCGCATTGAAGGCCGGGTGGAGCAGCTTGCCCCCGAAGTATCCGATGCCTATTTTGCCAGCCGCCCCTACACCAGCCGGCTGGGTGCCTGGGCCAGCGAGCAGAGTACAGAGATCAGCTCCAAAAACGTATTGGTCAGCCGCGCGGCCCTGTTTGGCGTCAAGCACCCGCTGCATGTGCCGCGCCCACCACACTGGGGCGGTTATGCGGTCATCCCCGACCGGGTGGAATTCTGGCAGGGACGCCCCAGCCGCCTGCATGACCGTGTGGTCTATCTGTTGCAGGCCGATGCCAGCTGGCAGCGGGTAAGGCTGGCACCGTAAACCACCATCCGGACGGGTGACGGCCGTCCCTGTGTGTCTTGGGGCCTGCGTGGCCCCTCAGAACCTGTTCCTAGTCTGCTGCACTTCGGCGAGACTGCCTTAAAAACGCTCTCACACCGCATATTCAGATTTATCAATGCAAACTGTGGAATACGGCGATTTTTCCCACATTGCCGCCTGAATAGACTGAGCTTCCTTTCAATCTCAGTTTCAGGAGTTTGCATGTCAATCGCTGATCACCATCAGCCGCTGGGAGGCAATGCCATGCCGCGCTTTGGCGGCATCGCCACCATGATGCGTCTGCCCAAGGTAGAGAGCGCGGCCGGGCTGGATGCCGTGTTTGTCGGCCTGCCGCTGGATATCGGCACCTCCAACCGTAGCGGCACCCGTTTTGGCCCACGGGAAATCCGCAATGAATCGGTGTTGCTGCGCCCTTACAACATGGGCACCGGGGCCGCGCCCTTCGATACCTTACAAGTGGCCGATATCGGCGATATCGCTACCAATCCCTACAATCTGCTGGACAGCGTGGCCCGCATCGAAGCCGGCTATCGCACGCTGCTGCTGCACGAAGTCATTCCACTGGCGTTGGGCGGCGACCATACCATCACCCTGCCCATCCTGCGTGCCATGGCGGCCAAGCACGGCCCGGTGGGCTTGATTCATGTCGACGCCCACGCCGACATCAACGACGAAATGTTTGGTGAAAAGATTGCCCACGGCACCACTTTCCGCCGTGCCCAGGAAGAAGGCTTGCTGGCCGCAGGGCGCGTGGTGCAGATCGGCCTGCGCGGCAGCGGCTATGCGGCCGAGGATTTCGACTGGGCACGACGCCAGGGTTTTCGCGTGGTTCCGGCCGAAGACTGCTGGAACCGCTCCTTGCAGCCGCTGATGCAGGAAGTACGCCAACAACTGGGTAATGGCCCGGTCTATCTGAGCTTTGATATCGATGGCATCGACCCGGCGTTTGCCCCCGGCACCGGCACCCCGGAGGTGGCTGGTCTCACTTCGGTACAGGCGCTGGAAATCGTGCGTGGCTGCCGCGGCCTGAACCTGGTGGGCTGTGATCTGGTCGAGGTCTCTCCTCCTTATGACACCAGCGGCAATACCGCCTTGCTGGGGGCCAATCTCTTGTTCGAGATGTTGTGTGTGCTGCCCGGCGTCACCATTCGCTGCTGATGATCCCGTTCAGGCTGCCACAGAGCAGCCAGCCACAATAGTAACTAGCCAATTGCCATCAGGCAGATCGTAGGAGACAAACCATGGGACTCGATCTTTTTGTCGTGTTCATTTATATCGCTGGCATGTTGCTGCTGGGCTGGATGGGCATGCGTCGCGCCACCAGCCGGGAGGAATTTCTCGTTGCCGGACGTAACCTCGGGCCGGGCTTCTATATGGGCACCATGGCCGCCACCGTGCTGGGTGGGGCCTCCACCGTGGGAACGGTCAAGCTGGGCTATGTGTATGGCATTTCCGGTTTCTGGCTCTGTGCCGCGTTGGGTTGCGGCATTCTGGTGCTCAACCTGTTTCTGGCCAAGCCATTACTCAAGCTGAAGGTATTTACCGTCACCCAGGTGCTGGAGCGTCGTTACAATACCGTGGCGCGCCGCACCAGTGCACTGGTGATGCTGATGTATGCGGTGATGATCAGCGTCACCTCGGTGCTGGCCATTGCCACGGTGATGCAAGTGCTTTTCGTGCTGCCATTCTGGCTGGCTGTGCTCATCGGCGGTGGCGTGGTGGTGCTGTATTCCGCCGTTGGGGGCATGTGGTCGCTAACGCTGACCGATATCGTACAGTTCCTGATCAAGACCATCGGCCTGATGTTCATCCTGCTGCCCATCTGTCTGCACCGGGTAGGCGGCTGGGAGCAACTGAGCACCAAACTGCCGGCCTCCTATTTCAGCTTCACCACCATTGGCACTGACACCATCATCACCTACTTCGTCATCTACTTCTTTGGCATCCTGATCGGCCAGGATATCTGGCAGCGGGTATTCACCGCACGCAGCGAACGGGTAGCACGCTATGCCGGTAGTATTGCCGGGCTGTATTGCATTGTGTATGGCTTGATTTGCGCCAGCATCGGCATGGCGACCAAGGTGTTGCTGCCTGATCTGGAAGTGCCCGCCAATGCCTTTGCCGCCATGGTAAAGGAAGGTTTGCCCGATGGGGTGCGCGGTCTGGTGATTGCCGCCGCACTGGCCGCCATGATGTCTACAGCCAGTGCCGCCTTGCTGGCCGCCTCCACCACGCTGACCGAAGATCTGAGTGGACGAAATGGTTGCAGCCTGTGGACCAACCGCATCGTTACCCTGCTGGTGGGAGGACTGGTGTTGGCGCTGGCCATGGTGGTGAGCGATGTCATCAGCGCGCTGACCCTGGCCTACAATCTGCTGGTGGCCGGTATGCTGGTGCCCTTGCTGGGGGCGATATTCTGGCCGCGTGCCACCACTGCCGGGGCGATCAGCAGCATGGTATTGGGGTGTGCGACAGCGATAGTGGCGATGTACAGCTATGGACTGGATTCCAATCTGCCTATCTACCAGAGCCTGGCCGTCAGCTTGCTCAGCTTTGTGCTGGTGAGCTTGCTGACCAGCAGGGAACAAGGCATGGCCATTAGTCGCTGAGCCTGCATCACCTCAGCACACAGCCGGTCATCAACGATGGTCGGCTGTTTTTCGCTATTCAGGCCAGCAGGTATTCCGCGTGAAAGCGCAACTGGGCTTCGATAAAGCTGGCAACAAAGTAATAGCTGTGATCATAGCCCTGATGACGATACAGCTGCAGGGCGTGGCCGCCGGTATGCGCTGCAGCTTCCAGTGCCTCTGGCTTGAGCTGCTCGGCCAGAAAACCATCGGCCAGACCAATATCCACCCGCAGCGGTGGTATCTGTGTCGCTTGCTCCAGCAGATGGCAGGCATCCCATTGCAGCCACTGGCTGCGCTCCACACCCAGATAGGCCGTGAAGGCCTTTTGGCCCCACGGCGCATTGACCGGGTTGGCAATCGGGCTGAAGGCCGACACCGAGACATAATCCTGCGGCCGCTTGAAGGCGCAAATCAGCGCGCCGTGCCCTCCCATGGAATGGCCAGCAATGGCGCGGCGCGGGCTGACCGGGAAATGGGCTTCGATCAGCGCGGGCAACTCCTGGCTAACGTAGTCATACATGCGGTAATGGCGCTGCCACGGTGCCTGGCTGGCATTGACATAAAAACCGGCCCCCTGGCCCAGATCGTAGGCCGGATCATCCGCCACCCCTTCGCCGCGCGGGCTGGTATCGGGGGCGACAATGGCCATGCCCAGCTCGGCGGCAATGCGCTGCGCACCCGCTTTCTGCATGAAGTTTTCGTCGCTACAACTCAGGCCTGACAGCCAGTACAGTACCGGCACCTTGCCCCCCTGTGCCGCTTGCGGCGGCAGGTAGATGGCAAAGCGCATACGGCAGGCCAGCACGGCCGAATCGTGCAGATATTGCTTGTGCCAGCCGCCAAAACAGCGATTGCTGCTGATGTTTTCCAGATTCATTTCCGTCTCCCGATTATGCCGGGCCAGCGCGTGGTGCGGCCCGGCAGGGTGGCGCTTAGTTTTTGCCGTAGTGGATGACGGAACGAATACTCTTGCCTTCGTGCATCAGCTCGAAGGCGGTGTTCACTTCTTCCAGTGGCATGGTGTGGGTGATGAAGTCATCCAGGCGGAATTCGCCCTTCAGGTAGCGTTCCACATAGGTGGGCAGCTCGGAACGGCCACGCACGCCGCCAAAGGCCGAACCACGCCATACCCGGCCGGTCACCAGCTGGAAGGGACGGGTGGAGATTTCCTGACCGGCACCGGCCACGCCGATGATGACCGATTCGCCCCAGCCCTTGTGGCAGCACTCCAGCGCCGAACGCATCACATTGACATTGCCGATGCACTCAAAAGAGAAGTCCACGCCGCCGTCGGTCATTTCCACGATCACGTCCTGAATCGGCTTGTCGAACAGGGTGGGGTTGACGCAGTCGGTCGCGCCCAGCTTTTTCGCCAGTTCAAACTTGCTCTCGTTAATGTCGATGCCGATGATGCGGCTGGCCCCCGCCATGCGTGCGCCGATGATGGCCGACAGGCCGATGCCGCCCAGGCCGAAGATGGCCACGGTATCGCCCGCCTTCACCTTGGCGGTGTTCACCACCGCACCCATGCCGGTGGTGACGCCGCAGCCCAGCAGGCAGACCTCTTCCAGCGGTGCGGCCTGGTTCACCTTGGCCAGCGAGATTTCCGGCAGCACGGTGTATTCGGCAAAGGTGGAGGTGCCCATATAGTGGTAGATGGGCTGGCCGTTTTTGGAAAAACGCGTGGTACCATCCGGCATCAGGCCCTTGCCCTGGGTGGCGCGGATTTTCTGGCACAGATTGGTCTTGCCGGATGTGCAGAACTTGCACTCGCCGCATTCCGGCGTGTACAGCGGAATCACATGGTCGCCCACCGCCACGCTGGTCACGCCTTCGCCCACCGACTCCACGATGCCGCCGCCTTCATGGCCCAGGATGCAGGGGAAGATGCCTTCCGGGTCCGCGCCGGACAGGGTGTAGGCATCGGTATGGCACACCCCGGTAGCCACCAGCTTGACGCGCACCTCGCCCGCCTTGGGCGGGGCCACTTCCACTTCCTCGATGGACAGCGGCTGGCCGGCGGCCCAGGCTACGGCGGCCTTGCACTTGATGATGTCTTGACTCATGGCGATCTCCTGACGGGATAAACCGCCCGCGATGGCATCCATGGCCTTGGGCGCGGGACGGGTGGGTAGGGGCTGGCATGCAGCAGCAAACGGCCATTGTATTGCGACTGTTTTTGCAGATAATCTGGCAAATCAGTAAATGATTTTTTCTCAGGAGCAATAATGGCGGCATGGCAAGGGGTGAGCGAATTCGTCAGCGTGGCCGAGCTGGGCAGCTTTACCCGTGCAGCGCGGGCGCTGGACCTGTCGGTGGCACAGGTCAGCCGCGAAGTCACCCGGCTGGAGCAACGGCTGCATGTGCAGCTGCTGTACCGTACCACCCGCCAACTGACCCTGACCGAAAGCGGCCAGCTGTATCTGCAACATTGCCGCCAATTGCTGGACGGGCTGGACGAGGCCGAGCGGGCCTTGTCCTTGCATCAAGCCGTGCCGCAGGGCAGGCTCAAGCTCACCGCCCCGGTAGCTTATGGCGAAAGCCATATCGCGCCCTTGCTCACCCACTTCCTGCAACAATACCCAGCACTGGAAGTGCAGCTCAATCTCACCAATCAGGTGCTGGACCTGGTGGCGGAAGGCTATGATCTGGCCATCCGGCTGGGGCATCTGAGCGAATCCAGCCTGGTGGCACGGCGGCTGGCCAGCCGGTGCCAGCATGTGTGCGCCGCCCCGGCCTATCTGCAACGTCACGGCCTGCCCAACAGCCTGTCCGAGCTGGATGGCCATAATTGCCTGTTGGGCAGCAACGACTTCTGGCATTTGCAGGAGGGCGGCAAGCGCCGCCTGCTGCGGGTCAAGGGCAGCCTGCGCTGCAATAGCGGCCATGCCCTCACGCACGCTGCCTTGCAAGGCGTTGGCATCG
>Ga0187781_10003491_pt1 | contig 11808 bp, 11 predicted proteins | sample 0715_SJ02_MP02_2_FD_132447 | JGI IMG/M metagenome (GOLD analysis project Ga0187781, IMG submission 132447) | Tropical peat soil microbial communities from peatlands in Department of Meta, Colombia - 0715_SJ02_MP02_20_MG | ecosystem: Environmental > Terrestrial > Soil > Wetlands > Peat | place...
CGCGGCGGATGGCGCGAGCGAGCGCATCGACCAGCGTGCTCTTCCCTGCCCCAGGCGGTCCGGTAATGCCCGCGATAATCGCGTTCCCGGCGCGGGTGCGCAGTTGCCGCAGTAAGCCGCCTGCCTCCGGCGCATGATTCTCGATCGCCGTCGCCGCGCGAGCTAGCGCGCGTAAGTCGCCGCCGGAAATCTGGTCTATCCAATCGGGCATCAATCTTTCAGTAGCTGCCGGGCGATCACCAAACGCTGAATTTCGCTCGTGCCTTCGCCGATCGTGCACAGCTTCACATCGCGATAGTACTTTTCGACCGGATAGTCCTTGATGAACCCGTAGCCGCCGTGAATCTGCACTGCTTCGTTAGCGATGCGCACCGCGGCTTCGGAGGCGAAAAGCTTCGCCATGGCGGATTCGCGTGTGACACGCTTCCCTTGATCCAGCATGGATGCCGCGCGATAGATGAGCAGGCGCGAGGCGTCGATCTCGGTTGCCATATCCACCAGCTTGTGTTGGATTGCCTGAAACTCGGAAATCGGACGGCTGAACTGGTGGCGCAGCTTCGAGTATTTGAGCGCGGCATCATAGGCGCCCTGCGCCATGCCCAATGCGAGCGCAGCGATGGAAATGCGGCCGCCATCCAGCGTTTTTAGGCTATCGACGAAGCCTTCGCCTTGCTTGCCGAGCAGTTGTGACGCGGGCAGCCGGCAATTCTCGAAAATCACTTCGCCCGTCGCGCTGGCACGCAGTCCCAACTTGTTTTCCTTCTTGCCGGTGCGGAAGCCCGGAGTGTCTTTTTCGATGATGAACGCCGAAATGCCGTGCTGTGCCCCGGCGCGATCAGTGACCGCCATGGCCACACAAACGTCGGCGTAATGGGCATTCGTCGTGAACGTCTTAGCGCCGTTCAGCACCCAGCACTCGCCGTGGCGCACCGCGGAAGTTCGCGTGCCCGCAGCGTCCGAGCCCGCTTCCGGCTCGGTGAGCGACCAGCAGCCCAGCCATTCGCCCGTAGCCAGCTTGGTCAGGTAGCGCTGCTTCTGCTCCTCCGTGCCCGATTTGTAAATGTGATTGCTGCACAGTGAAGTGTGCGCTGCGACGATGATCCCCACCGACCCGTCCACGCGCGAAAGCTCTTCGATGATGATGGCGTACTCGATGTAACCCAGGCCCGCACCGCCGTATTCTTCGGGGAAGATCGAACCCATGTAGCCCAGGCGGCCGAGTTTCTTGACCACCTCGAGCGGGAAGATCTGCGCTTCGTCCCACTCCATGACGTGCGGTGCGATCTCGGCTTCGGCAAACTCGCGCACTGATTTGCGCAGATGAATTTGTTCCGGAGTGTAATCGAAATCCACGAGGCCTACCGTTGGCTCCGAGAAGGTGCTTCTGGCAATCCCAAGATGTAACCAGTATAAAAGGACGGAAGGGTGTTATGTCGCGGAACCAGCCTGCGCACCCCAGGCGCTAGCCCGATTCAGCAATTCAATCGATTCCGCATCGAGCTTCAAGTTCGTCGCGTCAATCAGATCGCGCAACTGCTCGACGCTGGTCGCGCTAGCGATGGGCGCCGTGATGCCTGGGCGCGCCAACAGCCACGCCAGCGCAACCTTTCCCTGAGTCGATTGCAGTTTCTGCGATACTTGATCCAGCGCAGCGAGAATCCGCATGCCGCGGGCATCCAGATACTTCTTCACGCCCTGGCCGCGCTGACTTTTCGATAGATCGGCTTCCGACCGGTACTTCCCCGTGAGAAATCCGCTGGCGAGCGAAAAGTACGGAATCACGCCCAGGTTCTTTTCAAGACATAACGGTTCAAGCGCTGCTTCGTAACCGGCGCGCTCGTAAAGGTTGTAATGCGGCTGGAGGCTTTCGTAGCGCGCGTAACCGTGACCTTCGCTCGTTTCCAGAGCTGCCGTCAGGCGCTCCGCGGTAAAGTTCGAAGCTCCGATGACCCGCACCTTCCCCTGTTTGATCAGTGCCGCGTAGGCTTCGAGCGTTTCCTCGATGGGCGTGGATGGGTCGTCCTGGTGCGATTGGTAGAGGTCGATATAGTCGGTCTGCAAACGCTGGAGCGAGCGCTCCACGGCTCGCAAAATGTACGCCTTGGAAAGCCCCTTGTCGCCCGGCCCCATTTCCATGCCGACCTTGGTCGCGATGATGACCTTTGTCCGATTCCCCGTTCGCTTCAACCAGTTCCCGATGATGGTTTCCGACTCCCCGCCCTTGTTCCCCGGCGCCCAGCGCGAATAAATGTCCGCGGTGTCGATGAAATTGAATCCGGCCGCGACCAGCCCGTCGAGGATGGCGAACGACGTTTTCTCGTCGATCGTCCAGCCAAACACGTTGCCGCCCAGGCAGAGCGGAGAAACTTGGAGGGTGGATGTTCCGAGACTACGAGTGGTCGTTTAGATTACCTCCTCCTTCCCCGCGTCCCACTTCAGCGTCCGCCCCTGCCGATAGCTGTCCACCGCCATGCGGCAGGCGATCGAGACGCGGAAACCAAGTTCGAACGGGCAGTTTGGTTCGGCGCCGGAGCGCACGCAGTCGAGAAAATTCGCGATATGCGCTTTGGTCTCGTTCATCCCGGTCCGTGTCGTGCCCACCATCTCGGTGCCTTGTGGACGGTTCACTTTCTGCGGCACGTAACGGATCTGCTGGCCACGTGCGATCGTGCCGTCGGTGCCGAGCACGTCCTCGGTCGATCCCAGTTCGTTGTTGCCGAAGCCGGAATCCCAGGTGAAGAGGATCTCCTCGGGCTGCTCGATCGCCACGTTCATGGTATCGGGCACCTCACGCCCGTCTTTCCACAAATAGATGCCGCCCACCATGTTCACCGACCTCGGAATCTGAAGCTCCATGACCTTGTACCAGAACGCGAGCTGATGGCACATGTTTTCGTAGACGTTGCCGCCCGAATAATCCCAGAAGAAGCGCCAGTTGACATAGCGGTTGGCGTCGAAATCATGCTGCGGCGCCGGGCCGAGGAACGACTTCCAAATGATGTTTTCCGCCGTCATGTCCGGGTACACAGGCCGCGACCACTGCGGCTTGCCATGCGGCGTGTTGCGGTACATGTGCGAGTGAATCGCCGTGATTTTGCCCATGTTGCCGGAATTGAGAAACGCCGCGGCATCCACGGTCTCGCCCGACGAACAGGATTGATGGCCGATCTGCACCGTCCTCCGGCCGGCATTCTGGTATGCCGCCCGCATGCGCTTGGCGTGATCTACATTGAACGCCATGGTTTTTTCCTGGTAGACGTGCTTGCCGGCGTCGAGCGATGCGATGAAATGCCCGGCGTGCAGATGCTGGGGCGTGGCGATCAGGACAGCGTCGATCGACTTATCCTCGAGCAGGTAGCGGTGATCCAGATAAGTCTTGGCATCGGGAACAACCGTCTTCGCGTCCTCGAGGCGCTTGGTGTAGATGTCGGCGAACGCCACGACCTCGGCGTTGGGCAGCGTGATCGCCTCGCGCACCAGCTGCATACCGCGATCGCCCGCGCCGATCAGGCCGAGCCGGATCCGGTCGTTCGCGCCGAGAACACTGCCTGTGGCCAGCGTTCCGGCAATTCCAGTCGCCATCTGGCCGATGAACTTCCGCCGGGAATGCATAAGGAAACTCCTTGGGTATTGTGCGGGTGTCTTAAGTAATGGTAGCATTCTGGCCCCGGCCGTTCCGCTACAATTGTATTCAAGATGCATATATCCGAAAGGAGCATCGTATGTCGACGCGCGAGCGGATCGATGATTTTCTAAGCCAGAAGCGATTGGCACTGGTCGGCGTTTCACGAAACCCGCACGATTTCACCCGCGTGCTGTTCCACGAGTTCTGCCAGCGCGGATACGATATGGTGCCGGTCAATCCCAACCTGTCCGAAGTGGAAGGGCGAGCTTGCTACGGGCGCGTGCAGGACGTTGCGCCGCCGGTGGATGGCGTATTGGTGATGACGTCGCCCTCCGCCACCGATCAGGTGGTGCGCGATTGCGCGGAAGCCGGTGTCAGCCGGGTCTGGATGTACCGTGCGGCTGGCCAGGGAGCTGTCAGCGCCAACGCGGTCGCATTCTGCGAAGAGAAAAACATCGGCGTGGTCCCGGGCGAATGTCCCTATATGTTTTTCCGGGACGCCGGATTCATCCACCGGGCGCACGGCTTCTTTCGGCACCTCACGGGGACAATGCCGAAGTAGCGTTCAAGCGGTCATCAACTCCAGTAGTCCCGCATCGCCAGCTTGTTCCTGTCACCCAGGTGGACGCTGCGGAGTCAAGCCACGTGAGTCGATGGCGTCCTCGTATTCTAGGGCGCAAATCCCCACGCCCGGTAAATGAGCCAGGCAAGCCCAGCGGCGAAGGCCAGTAGCGCTTGATACTCCCGGTTTTTCCAATAGAGTTTCGACGAAAAACGGTTCGGCCCTGGCCTCGGCCGTCTATGTGGCATCAGGCTCGGGACGGCAGCGGCGTAGTCCGCATACTCTGGAAACAGCGTAGTGAGGTGCTGTTCCTCCAGCATCACCACAGGCAGGTACACCAGCAGAAAAACTCCCAGGAACAGCACAGCGAGCCAGATGCTGCGCGCGGCGCTGGCGAGTCCGAAAGCGGCCAGCAGAGTGCCGGCATAGAGCGGGTTCCGGATGTAGGCGTATGGCCCGCCAGTGGCGAGTTGTTGGTTTTTTGCCAGGTGGCCGGCAGCCCACGCGCGCAAAGCAAGGCCCGCAAGCGATATCGGAATTCCCCAGCCGAGTGATCCGGGTGTTGGGCGGGCGAACCATGCGAAGGCCGCGACCAGCAGGAATCCCATCGGTACTCGCAGACGGGCCACAAAATCAGCATATGGTTTGGGAAATGAGAGGCCGCTTCTCACGGCGCGGCGCATTGCGTAGTCGAGCGGCTGAGCTGCGTCTTGAGCGCCTCGAACACGCGATCCGGGTCAACGTCGCGCATGGCACGGTCGATAGTTGACACACGCTTGTATGTTGTAACAGCGTGCGCGCTGCGCAGCACGCGGATGCTTTCGCCGTATGGGCCGTGGCGCACGGGATCGGTGGGGCCGTATATGGCGACGCCCGGTTTTCCAAGCGCCGCAGCCAGGTGCAGGGGACCGCTATCCACGCCAATCACGGCCGTCGCCCGCCGCGTGGCGTGGATCAGGCCGGCAACCGAGGAGTGGTGCGGCACCGCATCGATCACGCTGGAAAGCTCGGCGCCGGGCGGGCCATTCACCACCAGCGGCAGATCGAGTTCGCGCTCAAGACGCACCGCCAGCCGGGAATAAAACAGCAGCGGCCACTGCTTCGAGCGCCACCCCGCCAGCGGGCAGGCGAGCACAAAACCGGACTTCGGCAGTTCTCCTTCAGGCGCACCATCAGGCAGCGGGAAGGTGCGCAAGATGTTGGCTGCGCCCGCGGCAGCAGCCATCTCCAAATTCCTTTCCACCGCGTGCGCCGCCTGCACCTGCACCGGGTTGGAGTAGAACAGCGCCGCCGGCCGCTCGCGCACTTGCGACTGGTGGAACCCGAAAATGCGCTCCGGACGCGCTATGGATGCGGCCAGAGCCGACTTCACCAGCCCTTGAAAATCGACCGCAAAATCGAAGCGGGCAGCCCGCAGCTTGCGCCAGCTTCGCAGCCAGGCGCCCGGATTCCCGCGCTCGAGGATGGCAACGTTATCGACATACGGATTCCCATCCAGAAGCGAAGCCCATTGCGGCTCAATCAGCCATGTCAAATGCGACCCGGGGAAGCTGTGTTTGAGTGAGGCAGCCGCGGGCAGCGCGTGAATCACATCACCCATGGCGCTAAGCCGGACAACCAGAATGCGCGGGCCGTACCTATTGCGGTTGGCGTCGCTGGACACGTTGCTTCAGACACTCGGCGCGAAGAAGGTCGGCCGATTCCTCCCGTACGATCTCATTCGCCGAGAAGCAGCGAATCACACTTTCCGCTGCCTGTTCCCCGGCTGGTATCACGTAGTCTACCACGCCAAGCGCAGCAACCATTTCCGCGCGCGCGCGCGAAGCCAGCAGGCCCGCTGGAGGGTCAAGCACAACCACGAACAGCTTAGTGGCACCAGCGGCAATCTGGCGCAAGCGGCGGACATGTTCTGCGACTAGAACATCGAAGTAGCCTGTAACCACTTTGAGTGCAGCGCTCTCTCCGCGCAGTTGGGCAACAAGAGCAACGGCGTGTTGGCAATCGATGATTTTTTCGCGTGTGTCCATGCGTCGATTTAGGAGCGTAGCAGCTCCAGCGCAACTTCCGCCACACGGGCCGCGGGAACACGCGTCATGCACCGGTGGTCGATGGGGCATTCGCGCAACAGGCAGGGGCTGCATTCGACCGGCTCACGCACCACGCGGGCGAGCGGGCCGGTGGGGCCGGTAGTCGTGTCATCCGTCGCGCCGAAGACGGCAACGGTCGGCACGCCTAAGGCGGAGGCGACATGCATGGCGCCGGAATCATTCGTCAGAAAGACCTTGCAAGCCGCAGCCAGCTCGATGAATTCGCGCAACGTGGTCTCACCCGCCAGATTGAGAGCGCGGACGTCCGCTTGAACGATGCCCTGAGTTACGGTCTCACACAGTTCGCGCTCCGCGGCGGAGCCGAACACCACGACGGAGCCGCTTTGGGCGCGGGCGACCTCCATGGCCGCCTCCGTGAAACGCTCGGGAAGCCATTGTTTCGCGGTACCGTAAGCCGCACCCGGGCTGACGCCGATGACGGGGCCGGCAATGTTCCGTTCCTCGAATCGGCGGGCGCCCTCGCGCCTTGCTGCATCGGCGCCTTCGAGCCGAATGGCGTCCGATTCCGGCAACTTGTCAATCAGCCCGGCCCGCCGCAGCATCTCGAGATAGTAGAAGCGCTCATGGTGGGGAATCTCGCCACGCCGTGGAACCTCGATAGGGTCCGTGAGCAGCGCGCTGCGGCCATCGCGGTCGTATCCCATGCGTCGCGGAATGCGGGCCAGCCAGGCAATGGCCGCGGCCTCGAATGCGTTTTGCAACAGGATGGCGCAGTCGAATTTTTCCCCGCCGAGACTCCGGGCAACCCGCAGCTTGGCTCCAATTCCGTGGAATCCGGGGGCAGCGGTATAGGGAATGACGCGGTGAACCGCGCTTTCGAGCGCATACAGATCCGCCACCCACGGGCGGGCCAGCACCGCAATCTCTGCTTGCGGAAAACGATCGTGCACCGCACGGATCGCGGGCAACGACATGACCGCATCCCCTACCCAGTTTGTTGCGCGAATCAGAATTTTGGAGAACGCCATCGGGCCGGCGCAGGCCATCTAGGAATCCTCGGCCGGCGGCGCAGCAAACAGCGGGTGCGAGGCGTCCTTCGGAACGAGCTTCGGTGCGCCGTCTGCCTCAGGCGTCTTCTCAGGCGGCTCGGCAGCCCGGCGTGGAGCGCTCCCGTTGTTCGCCGCATTCGACAAATACTTCTCCTTCTTGAGAACCATGCGTTCGAGCGAAGCGCTGAAACCGGTAAAATATCCCTCAACCTGCCGGTCCTGGTCAACCAGCGACCGCATGCATTCCATTTTCGAATCCATGTCGTCGAGGTAGTGAAAAAGCAGCGCTTCGGTGAACAGGGGCAGCTTGGGGGAGCCGAATTCGTATTTTCCGTGATGGCTCACGATCAGATGTTCGACCAATGTGCGCAGCCGCGGCGGAAAATCGGGCAGATGGGCCAGCTTCTCCGCCACAATTCGCAACCCGATCACCATGTGGCCCAGCAACTGGCCCTCGGCGGTGTAGCCAAAGCTGCGATCGTAACTCAGCTCGTAGATTTTGCCGACGTCGTGTAAAACCGCGCCGGCCAGCAGCAGATCGAGATCCGCCCCATAATGCTGCGCGGCGTAGCGGCTCAACTGGCACAGCGAGAGCACGTGCTCCAGCAGGCCGCCTAGCCAGGCATGGTGAATCTGCTTAGCGGCAGGAGCCTTGCGGTACCGGCCGGCAATCTCGGGATCGTCCAGCACGGCATTTACCAGCCCGCGCAAATGCACGTCGCTCATCGCCGAGATGAAGCCGCGCAACTCACGCCACATTTCCTCCGCGTCGCGCGTCGAGGCCGGGAAATAGTCGGCGAAATCCACCTCGCTGTCTTCCAGGCGCCGCATTTTGTGGATCGTCAACTGCGGCCGATTGTGATAGATCTGGATCAGCCCCTTGACCTTTACGAAATCGTCCCGCTCGAAGGTATCCATCACCTCGGCCACGTTGTCCCACATCTTGGCTTCGATCTCGCCGGAGCGGTCGCAGAGCGATAGCGAGAGATACGGCTCCCCGGTTTTCTTCTCGCGGATCTCCTTCGAGCGGACCAGCAGCGAGGTCGTGAAGTTGCGGTTGATTTCCGCTTCCTTAATGTAAGGAGACTTCATTGCTTGCTGGCGGTCGTTACGGGAGAGGAAGAATTTGCCGTGCTGGCCGAGCGGTTGGCGCTGCCTGACGAAGCCGGAGCGTTGTCCGCTGTTTTGTCGCTCGGGAAATTTGCGTTCTTGTCCGTGCCCGGAATGGGAACCGTCCACAGCAACCGCTTCCGGTGCTTATGTGCGGCCACCTCCTGCTTGGTGACCGTTTCCGGCCTGAGTTGAGCCGGGTCTTGCCAGGCGGTGTTTTTCCCCGGAGCCGCCCCTGTATCCAAGTATCCCGCGCGAATTTCAAGGAATGCGTCCTCACGCAGCTTGGTTAGCAGTTCGCGCACCTTGGGCTGCATCTGGGGCATCGAAAGCCGTTCTTGGATCTCCTGCTCCACCACTTCCAGCGGCGCTTGGCCTGCCTCGTACCGCTCCTCGATCTTCAGAATCAGGAATCCGTTCGGCAACCGCACGGGGTCGGTAACGTAGCCCTTCTTCTCTTTGAATACGATATCTTCGAGGTCCTTCCTCAGTTGCCCCCGCGTGTAGCCTGGCAGTTCTCCGCCATTCTCTTTAGTGGTCTCGTCGTCGGAGTACTGCTTGGCGAGCTCCGCGAATTTCTCGCCCTTGCGCGCGCGTGCCACCAAATCCTTGGCGCGCTTTTCCGCCTCCGCTACCTGCTCCGGGGTCTTGCCCTCCGTGGAGATCAGAATCTGCCGCAGAAAGACCTCCTCCTTGCGCACAAACTCGCTTTTGTGCTCCTCGTAGTACTTCTCCACCTCGGAGTGGGGAATGTTGACGCGCGACATCACCTCCTGGCCTATCACCCGTTGCGTGAGGATCTGATCATGGATCTTCTGCCGGATTTCTTCGTAGGGAATTCCGAATTGTTCGTGCAGCCAGTCATGAAACTTGTCGGGGTCGGCGAGCCCGCTCCTGGTTTGGAGATCTGCCAGGCGCTTGGTGACGTCCGAGTCGACGTTGATATTGAGGTCCTTGCCGTGTTGCACCAGGAGCAGGCGATCGATCTGGTCGCGTAAGATGTCCTTTTCCTCGTCCTTCAGCGCTTTCTCTAGCGCCTGGCCCGAAGCACCCTGTTGCTGGAGCGTGGCCGCGTTCTCGCGCCGCGCAGTCTCTAGGTCGCTCCGCGTGATGATGTCGCCGTTCACCTTGGCCACGATCTCCTCCACCACGTGGACATCGGCAGCCAGAACCATACTTACAAGCGCAAAAGTCCCTGCGCACAAGCTAAAACGCATAGGTACATTATCCCGCAACGGGCGGCGGGTGTCAGGTGTGCGCCGGCCGCTCCAGTGTGTCTGTTTCGGCACGCGCCGGGCGCCTCTGGACCTCCTCATCACAGAACCGTTTCCGAAACTCCTCATAAATAGCCCGGTCGAGCTCGTTGTGCCGGTAGATGACTCTCCGCGCCGCCACGGAAACGTCTTTGCCCCGAGGGGTTGCATCATTCCGGTTCCTTGAGGAGAGCGGATATTGCGTCAAGCCGCACTTTTCGCAGATTCGACGGACCGAAGCATCGAATAGCTCGGTGATCCCAACGAATGCGAATGTCGTGAGGTTCTTTCGCGCGGCTTCGAGCATTTCGTCGTCGGTCCGGTACACCGCTCCGTAGATAGCGTTGGAGAGCCAGCGCGCATAGCAGTTATGTGTTAAGCCATGCCCGCGCTCCACGAACTCAATGAGGGAGTACTTTCGCGCTGCCTCGTGAGCCGGATTCGTACGATTTCTCCGGCAGAAATAATAGTCCGAGATCGTACGCGCGATCGGATCGCGCAGCAGGGTCACGTACTCGGATGGGCCCGGAAAGTACTGTGCGAAATCAACAGGCATGTGGCCCGCCAATAGCCGCACCCGGCCGCGCCTCGATTCAGTCCAACGGAGGGGGTCGTGGGCGCCCCCCACAGGTTCTAGATCCTGCCGATAGTTGACGTGGCACCAGTACGAACGCGGAAAATTCGGGAACAGAATGTCCTTGGCAAGAGCTGTGCCGCCCGTCCGCGGCAAATGAAGGAATACCAGTCGAGGCTTACCCTTTGTCCGAGAAAAGGCGAGGCTGGCAAGAAGGTCAGTCAGCATGACAGCTGTCTTCGGCCCGAAAGTCGAGGCCGCACTTTCGGAGCCGACACTTTTATTCGTTAACCCGGAGTTTTACGCCGCAGTTCCTGTCGTTCGCGGAAGATCCCGTTACGAGCTGTACAGTTAACAGTCGTGAACCACTTTCGAAAGGTTACCATGCCATTCGCGTTTCTTGTCGGGGGAGGCGGATTGGACATGCCATGTGCCCCTCTAGTAGGCTGAACTGTTTCCTCGGGAGCCACAGACGGTCAGCGGACATTCACCATTGAATACAAATGGCAAGGGACGCATCGGATCCCCACCGGTCAATGCCATTTGGCTGGCCTGGCTTGCGATCGCGTTATGGCTCACTTGGCGCGGATTTCGGTGGGAGGTCGAGTACTTCCGTAGCCCGGGCGCGCAATTCTTTCGCCTCCTCATCGTCTTGCTGGCCACTTCTCCCTTAGCCGTTTGGATCTACCAGCGCTTGCGGCGCAGGGGCTTCTGGCGGTGGGAATTCGCCGTCATCACAGCGATGCCCGTTGCGGCGTCGTTCCTGTATGAGCCGAAAGCAGCCACAGTCACACTAGCGGTTGTAGTTTCCAGCTTCGCTCTCGGCCGTAGGCTGCGCCGATGGCTGGCCGTTTCCGCCGAGGGAGCCATTGAAGACCTCACCGTTTCCGCTGGGCTGGGACTCGGAGCCTTCCACTGCCTGCTCTTCTTGCTGGGCCTGGCCGGCTGGTACACGGCTCCAGCGTTCGTCACATACATTCTCCTTTTCCTGCTGGTGAGCCGCCGGGAGATCCGCGCCTTTTGGACCGATCTCAGGCAGCTACACAACACATGGGAAGCCTCCAAGGAATGGAGTGGATGGGCTGGAGTACTTACCGCGGTGTTCGCACTGGCGTTCGTCACTTGTGGCGTCATGGTGATGCTCGCGCCGAGCCTGGCATTCGACGTTCTGCGGGTACATCTGCCGCTGGTCCACTACTACGCCGACCTGCACGCGCTGCAAACACCGGCCTATCTCTCCTACGGCTATCTTCCACAGGGCGTCGAAACACTCATGACGCTCGGCTACGTCCTGGCGGGAGACGCTGCGGCGCAAATGCTGCCACCGGTGTATTTCGTTCTGGCGATGCTCGTAGCCTATCGCATCGGCCGCATGTGTGGCCTGAGCCAGTTCGCCGCGCTCACCGGAACCATGTTTGCCTCCGCGACCCCACTCATCCACTGGACGGGCAGTGTCGCCAAGAACGATCTGGCGCTGGCCTTTTTCATGCTTGCAGCACTCCACGGATACTTGCGATGGCAAGAATCCGGTGAATTTCGAAGTGTACTGGCAGGAGCGTTTTTCCTCGGAATGGCCGCGGGTGTCAA
>Ga0187781_10003493_pt1 | contig 11808 bp, 1 predicted proteins | sample 0715_SJ02_MP02_2_FD_132447 | JGI IMG/M metagenome (GOLD analysis project Ga0187781, IMG submission 132447) | Tropical peat soil microbial communities from peatlands in Department of Meta, Colombia - 0715_SJ02_MP02_20_MG | ecosystem: Environmental > Terrestrial > Soil > Wetlands > Peat | place...
GGATGGTTACACAACCCGGGGTGGAAAGAATTGGATGCCGATCACCCCGGAAACCTGGAAAGTTTTGCATGCCGATTTACACATGAAGCATCCAGCACCCGCCAGCAGCATATCTTGCTCCAGGTCCGTTAGCTCCTGTGCGAATGATGACCTGAGCAGAGATTTAGTGGGTCATGACAGGTAGGAGAGGTTAGTAGCATAGTTATTGGTAATATATATTAATATAACTAGTAATGGAAAGTATAAAATTATTTGTATCAATCTTTGGATGTAAATTATTGAAATTTCATGATGGCTGCCTACACTAAAAAATAGTGTAAGCAACAGCCACCTCTTGGATATTGGCGATAAGAGTGAGCTGTGTGCATAAAATTCCCAAAGACTGTCAGCGATGGGTGCTAATCATGAAGAAAAATACACGCAGGATTCGTTTGAGCATGCTGCTGGTTACCATGCTTTCTTCATATGTCCAGTTTACTTGGGCTGCACCTGTTGCCAGTACTACGCTGCCAAGTAATGGCGTGGTTACGACAGGCAATGCCAGTGTGAGTACCGGTGGCAATGTAATGACAATTACACAGTCATCGCAGAATGCCATTCTTAATTGGGACAGCTTCAATATTGGTTCGGCAGCCGCTGTGCGATTTGTCGATCCGAATAGTTCTTCCTGGACCCTTAACCGGGTACTGTCTGCCAGTCCTTCCCAAATATACGGCTCCCTCAGTTCCAATGGAACGGTGTTCCTGGTCAATCCACAGGGCATCGTAGTTGCTCCTGGCGCACAGGTGAATGTGGGCGGTCTTGTGGCAACCAGCTTGAATATTTCTGATAGTGATTTTCTTGCGAGGCATCTCAACTTTACCGGTACCGGTGTTGCTGGTGCTGTGAGTAATGCAGGCACGATCACCGTGTCACAGGATGGGTTTGCTGCTTTGATTGGAGGTCAGGTTAGTAATACCGGAGCAATTTCTGCGCATCTTGGGTCTGTTGTGCTGGCAAGCGGCAATGACGTTACGCTGGGGGTGGATGATAGTGGCCTTCTTTCTGTCGGAGTGAGTCAAGCAGCATTGAATGCCTTGGTGAGCAATGCGGGTGCCATCATCGCGGATGGCGGTCGTATCATCATGACAGCAAAGTCGGCCAATGATGTACTGAGTACGGTAGTCAACAATAGTGGCCTGCTTCAGGCTGACAGTATCGGGGAGCGTAATGGGCAGATCTGGATGCTGGCTTCGGATCCTCTGGTCAATAACGGCACAACTGGTGCTGCTGCTAATTTGGGCAGTGTGCAGAATGCAGCCGGCGGGGTGGTTTCCACTGGCAGTATCGATGTTGGTAGCAGTACGGCCACTCCTGCCGGTCAAGTTACCATGGCAGGGACGACGGTGGATTTGGCTGGAGACATCAAGGCGAGTAATAGCACAGGAAGTGCCGGGCGGGTTCTGATTAACTCTACCCAGAGTACTACGGTGGAAGCCACTGCACAGGTCGATCTGCAAAGTGGGGCTGCAGCAGGTAGTGCCGTAATCTGGACCGATCAGGGGACGACAGCTTTTCATGGCGTTGTGTTTGGCCAAGGGGTGGGGGATGCTGGTCATGGTGCTCGGGTGGAAATTTCTTCTGGCCAGGGCGTCATGGTAGATGGTTCGGTCAATCTTTCTGCCCAGACGACAGTCAATGCTGGTTCGCTGCTTTTGGATCCGGCGACGCTGGAGATTGCCAGTGGGGCCGGTGGTCAGTCCTGCACAGGGCCTAGCTGCGTGACGCAAAATTTCCTGCAGTCTGCATCAGGCAATATCGTGCTGAATGCTGATGGGCAGGTTACGGTTGATGCACTATCAGGAAATGTTCTGAACTTGGTCAATGCGAGTAGTTTTGCACTGACATCCAATAATACGGCTGGTATTCAATTTCTGAATAATGGTTCTGGCGATCCTAGTGGGATAAGCACAAATAATGCAGCGGTGACACTGACAGCATCTGGCAATGGTTCCCTGTTTAATGTCGGGCAAATTACCACTCATGGTGGAAATATCAATCTGAGTGGTATTTCTGTGCAGCTCGGAGCTGGTCTGGATGCTTCAAGTGCAGGGAATTCTGGGGCGAATGGCGGTACGGTGGGTCTGGCCGTTTTTGGTGGTGCCATCCTGGGTAGTACCACCGGAGTCGTGTCTGGTTCCCAGGTCACGCTGGATGCCACTTATGGTTATATCGGCCTTGCTTCAACACCGGTCAAGACCAATACCATGACGCTTGATGTGATGACTGGTGGTAATGCGTTTGTTACCGATCAGAGCGCAATCAATGTACTCAGTTTGTACAGCAATCATCTGATGGGTAGCCCGGTTAATATTCAATTGACTGCACCGGATATTGTCCTGACCGGGCAGGATGTTACTGGTAATGGCAGCCTGTATGATTCCTCGGTCAAGTGGGTGAGCTATTCGGCAACAAGCAATGGTGCCGTCGACGGTCCATCTACTGTTAACTTGACACAGGATAGCAATCTGTTACCCGCAGCCATTGTGCTTCCAGGTACTGATTTGACCCTGACTTCTTCCAATGCAGACATTCTGGGTGGTAATTCTACAGCTTTGACTGCACAAAATCTTGTTTTGCGTTCGCCATATGCCATCGGTGGTATCAATTCATCCGGAAATGTTGATAGTTATATCAATGGAACCAGTCCGTCGGATGGCTTGGCTCTTGCCATCAAGGTGAGTGGTACTGTCGATGCCCAGGTGCTCAATACGACTGGGGCTGTTTCAAACGGCAGTATTATCAGTTTGAGCCAGACTGGCAATTTGTTAGGTGATGCGGATGCAACTTATGTCAATCTGAATGCCAGCAGTAATATTGGCAGCTCTGCGAGTCCGTTTGTCATTAATTTTTCAGGGGCCCCTGGGGGGGATGGTAATTATCATTCCATTATTGTCGGAGGGCAATCCGTCTGGCTTGATGCCAATTACTCGGGGAGTTGGTGGACGGGTAATAATTTGGTATTTGATAATGTGCAGGCTGTGGCAGGTAGTCTGAATTTGTCCATTACGGATGTGTTGGGAAATTATGGTAATGCAGATGTTCTTGTTCAGTCTGCATCGGCTAATGGTGCGCTCAATATTTCAGGCTATCATCTGGGTCATTATGGATATACCGGGCTTCAGGTAAATTCTGCAGCCTCTAATAATTCTATCCATATTAGTAGCATTGATTCACAGGGTTCGATCTATGTGCAGGATGCACAACTAAACGGGACGGATAGTGTTGGCCGCACCATCAACATCAGCAATGATGGTGGCGACATTCATGTCGGTATTATTAGCACCAATGGATCTATTACTGCTGCTGCAGCAAGCCCATTGGGTACGGTTAATATATCTGCCCCTGATGGTGCAGTCATTAATGATGCGTACGGTGAGTATGGTGTCCTGCGTGCAGGTGTGGCTAACGTTACAGCTTCCAAAGGCATTCAGTTTGAAAATGAATATGTAGATACTGCAACACAGCTCAATCTGACCGTGGTGGGCTCTGGTAATATTACCTTTCAGGGTTATGGTATTGATAGTGTTAGTGATCCATTTGGTCATCAAGCTCATAATATGCAAGTGCATAATGTACTTAGTAATACGGGCAGCTATGGCTATTATTCTGTCAATATTGCCAATGGTAATGGTGGTTTAAATATTGGTCGGGTGCAGGCATCTGCGCCAGGTCAGATTTATTTGGACACGACAAATGGAGCCATTGTCGCTAACGGTAGTTCTGGTGGCATTATTAATGCTGCATATGGGGCAAGTAGTGGTGGTTCTGTCACCTTGAGCTCTACGGGCAGCAATAGTGGGTTGGGGGTTTACAATGGTCTTGCGTTGAAGTTGTCAGCTGAGGATATGTATTTGACTACTTCTGGCAATATGAATGTTTTTGATGGTCAGACTCATCTTGGTTCGGTTACGGTAAATCTGGATTATGCAAACAACAACTTGGCGAATTATTACTCTCTGCTGGCGGGTTCTTCCGTAACGCCAAATGTCAATTTGAATAGTATTAATTTTATTGCTAGCACGTCGGGTGCAGCATCCGGTGGTGCCAGTGCAAATGTGCTTACACTGGCTGGTTCAAGTCTGAATAATAATGTCTACAGTTTTACATTCAACGGTGACGGTAATTTGCAGGTTGGTGGCCTGAGTAGTGCTGCCCAAAATGCAGAATTCAATGCCAATAATATCAGTGTCGGGAGTCTTCAGTCCTCCAGTTCAGCACTTAATGTGAGTGCCGGTAGTTTTGCCTTGACTGCTAGTGAAGCATTGATTATTGGCAATATGGCAGCAGATAACGCCAATCTGTATTTGACGGCGCAAAATGGCAATCTCACCCTGAATAGTCTTAGTTCGGCAATTAATCCGAACCAGGCTTCCCAGTATGCCCAAGTTACGATCCAAACCGATAATGGTAATGTCCTCATTGATAGCTTGAAGACAAGTGGTGCTTCAGTCAGCCTGGCTGAGGCTGGTGGCAATATCACTATCGGTAATTTACAAGACGCAACTATTAATAGTCATGTTGGAACGGTGGTTGTCAATGCGCATGGTGGTAATATTCTTGGTGTAAATAATGACAACCTGATTGCGGCTAATTCTGTAGAGCTGAATAATACGGTCGGGAATATTGGTGCATCAGCTGTCGCCTTGAATATTGCTGCGGCCAGTCAATTGACGGTTAACAATCAGCCTGCCAGTGCTGGGCAAGGCGGTGGTGGATCAGTCTATCTCAATACTGCCAATGATCCAGCGAATCTGACGCTTGATCTGGCAAATAATCTGTCTGGAAGCAGTATTTTTGCCATAACGCCTGAGTCAGGCAGTAATCCCAATGGTTTGACGCTGGTAGGAAGTAGTAATGCAGGCGGCATTGTGTTGAGTAATATTGGTGTGGCGGGAACTGCACCCACTTCGCAGGTGGCCAATATTGAAATTGTGGCTGATGCGCCGCAAATTACTATTAATTCTGGTGTCAACGGTACGCAAACGTTGGCACCGATTTCTTATTCACTCACGCCAGGGGTTAATTTTTATTCAGGAGTAGATAATAGTAATGCTCAGACTACGATCAATCTGTCTGGTAGTAATGGTAAACTGGTAACACTTAATCTAAATAATGGCAGTTCTGCTAATGATATTTCCGGTCAGCTTGGGATAACAGATTTCCTGATTAATGCAAGCTCCAGTTCCGGTGCTTCCTCTACTCCTGTCAATGTCGACTTTACGCTGGAAAGTGCACTGCACAATTTCACTTTAAATCGTAGTGGTGATGCAAGCAGCAACGATAGCTACCAGTTGGTGGACGGTGCAGCAACCGGTCAATCGCTCTCGGCGGTGTCCAGTAATGGTCAGATGCTGGTCAGCGGGAGTAATGACGGCTCTCATGCTCTGAATCTGACGCTTGAGGTCAGTGGCGAACCATTGGAAGTTGGCAATCTAAATTATGGTGCCAGCGATAGCCTGACTTTATCCGCGACCACTATTACCGGGTCTGTTAGTAATCAATTGACGGCGGGTGGTGTCAGCCTGGTAGCGGATGGTGGTTATAACAGCATGATTGGGAGTGGTAGCCAGGCAGTAAATGTTGCTGCTGGAAACCTGTCTTTGACAACGCAGGGCAGTTTCTATGTCAATGTAGACAATAGCAGTGCTGCACCGAGTTTGACCTTGTCGGCGCTGGATATAAGTGTATCGCATCCGGCATCTGGAGGTAGTGAGCCATCTTATCAAAGCAGCTATCAGATTGGTGGCGATGTCAGTCTGACTGCTAACGATGTTGCTGAGAGCCTGAATACCACACTTGATCTATCTGCAGGAAATCTGCATTTCAGCTTTACGACCGATCGCAATCTGATTGTGGGTGATGCGGAGTCAGTGGGCATCAGTGATGTCGGTGGTAGTGTTAGCCTGGCTTCAAGTGGCAATTACAGTAGCTGGCAAGATTATACGCCAATTGGTATCGAGCAGTATTCCGGGGGGAGTGGGATAACGGCTGGTTCGGTCAGCTTGGTGGCAACAGGGTATCTTGGGCATGTTGGTACGGGTAGTGACGCCTTGCTGGTTAATACTCCGGCCTTGTCGATCAATACCAATGGCAGCTTTAATGTAGTGGATAGTGCCGCACTGCAAAACCTTAGCCTGACTTTGAGCAATGGTCGTGATCACAACAGTAATTTTACCTCCAAGAGCTATGCATTGAGTGATGGTGGAGATCTGTCGTTCTCGCTGATTGACAATAACACCTGCGATTGCACTTCGGTACCTAATGGCAGCAGCTTGCAATTGGCTAACCTCACCAGCAGTACGCTGCGTAATTTCAGCCTTGATCTGGCAGACGGCTCCATGCCTCTGGTGTTGGGTAACTGGAACGGCAGCAGTTTTGCCGGCCAGATCAATCTGAGTGCGGCCAATTCTGTTGTATCCCTTACCAGTGCCAGCGCGATTTATCTGGAGGGCGCTGGTTATGCTGGGTCTAGCAGTTTGAACGATAGTCCATCTAGCGCGCTCTCGTCTTCGCAGGCTGTCGTGGTGGCCAATACCCTGAATCTGGCAGCATCCAGCCAAATTGCTTATTCGTCATATATTGGTTGGTATACTAATTTGCAGAATTCCATACCGGTGGAAGTCAGCAATTTGAGCCTGTTTAGCGGTAGCAATGCCTATGTGGCCAATATCGGCAGTCTCAATGTCACTGGCGCTCAGGCTGCAAGTAATATTGCTTTGCAGGCTGTGGCATCTGGTGGGGCTGCTTCTATTGGTGCAACTGGTGTTATTGCCAGTCCGAGTGTGACCTTGACTGCGAATTATGGCAATCTGGGCAGTGCCAGCCAGGCAATCACTACCACCACCCAGGAAATGAATCTACAGGGTGGTGGTGATATGTATGTTTCCAATCAAAGCCTGCTGAGCCAGTTGTCCATTATCAGTTTACATAATAAGTCGGTTACCAATTCTGGTACTACCAATACCCTAGTGATTTCTGACAATATCTTGTCTGGTGGCGGAGCCTTGCAATTGGGGGTGACAGATCAGGCACTAGGTGGTGGTTTGTACCAGTATCAAATGAATGGCTTGAATGAGCCGGATCTTGAATTCAGCTTTACCAGCGATGCTGGATTGAGTCTTGGTAATTTACTCGCGTCTACGATTGCCTTACGCTCATATAATGGCAATATTTATGAAATGTCAGGTGATGCAGGAATCACCACGGCAGGTAGTGTGTCAATGATAGTAGATACGGCAGGAGACTCAATTGGCGCTAGTGGTCATCCGGTGAGAATCAGCTCGTCAGACATCAGCTTTACTACGGGCTATAATCTGTATGTCAGAGATGGGAGTGTGATTGACTCTCTTGGTTTACAAACCTATTGGATTGACAGTGGTGCGCCGGTATATTCCATCGATAATAGTGCTGCACCGGCAGCCAGTCGTCTGACCTTCAATGTGACAGGCAATGGAACGAACAATGTCCTGAATATCAATGATATTTCGATGGCGACGCCTTCTGGTAATACGCAAGATGCACTGTATGTCGGGAGTTATAGCAATATTGCGATCAATACAATTAGCGTACCTGGAAGTGAGGGGCAAGTTACGATTGGCACAAATGCTGGCAGTATTAATGGCCTTAGTGCGGCATCGGGAATTGTTGCTAATCAAGTTACGCTAGGTATTGGTGACTGGGCGGCATCAGGTAATAGTATTGGTAGTCAGTCACTTCCAGTTGTTGTAGATACTGCCAGTTTAACCCTAAATGAATACGTTAACGATAATATATATATCAATTTTGTAGCGCATCCGACTAATCCATTGGTTGGTGTAAGTATTAATCAGACCAGTGTAATATCTTCTAATGTCATTAGTATCAATGATGGGTCTGTATTCTCACTAAATGGCGGTAATAATGGTAATGGTAGCTTTTCCCTGTTGAGTGCTACAAGTGAGTCGACCAACCTGAGCTATAACACCAATTCGGATTTTAATATTGGCACACTGAACATGGGAGGTAGCAATCTTTCCTTGACCAGTAATTATGGTTCCATCAGTGCTGATGGTGGATCAAGTACTCACCCTAATATTGCTACTACAGGTTCTGTTAATCTATATGCTAGTGGTGATCTGGGGCATGATGGCAGTACTACTATTTAGACCGATATTGTCGGTGAGGTCACTTTGGCTTCCATTGGCGGAAATATCAATCTGGCCCAGACTGCTGCATCAACCCCCTTGAATATTGCTAGTATTGGTACGGCAAGTTATGGTCGTAGTTCCGGGAGTGTCAGTATCAGTGCTGCCGGTGGTCTGGTGATGGGGAACTCTGGATTTGGTACCGGGCCTGTTTCCCTGAGTGCAGGTGGAGATATCACCTATAGCGGTAGCATCTGGGTGAATCAGGCTGCTGTGAATATTAGCTCGAGTAATGGATCTATAAGTGGCGGTAATATTTATGGAGCTAGCGGAGTCAGTATTACCGCGGCACATAATATCAGTACTGGCGATATCGATAATAACAACCCAAGTCAGTATGATGGGCAAGGTGCTGCGAGCAATGCAATCGTGCTGCATGCGATACAAGGAAATGTGACGCTTAATGGCAATGTCATGAGTCTTGCGAGTGATAGTATCACTGCTGGCGGGAGTATTATTTCCAGTGTCAATAATAATATTGGGCTGACGCCAGTATTGAATTTGCAAGCGGGTGGTAATATCAGTGGTAGTGAAGGTGCTGTTTGGCAATTGAATGGTAATAATACGGCCAATAATAGTAATTGGGTCAATAATCCAGGGGTGCTGACCTTGAGTGCAGTTTCTTCTGGGGGGAGCATTAATCTGGCTTCGACAGCCGCTGTTGATGTTGCAGAGCTCAAAGCTAATGGTAATGCAGGACTGTTTATTAATGGTGATTACTTGATCCCAAATGCAGGTATCGTGATCGGGGCTGATGTTTCAGGTAATGCTTCCGGCACGATTTCCTCTAGTACTGGTTCAGTAATGCTCGGAACCGCAGATGGCAACATCACTGGCGTGAGCGGAAATCTAGTCAAAGCGGCTGATGGTGTTGTGCTGGTGGCAGAGCAATCCCTGTTGCAAAATACTAATGGTAGCAATAGCAACAATCCGATTCCTATTAATACCACTATTTACAATATCGGGACGAGTGATAATCCAATCGATATTTCTGCTCGCCAAGTCAGTCTGACCGCTAATGGCAATATTTATGCAACTTTGCCACCAACGGGAGTAACGGACATCGTCGTAGCACGTACTTACGTTGATCCGGGAAGCGGAAACTGGTCATCGCTCAGTTCTTTAATGCCTGGTGGTACGGTGCTGATTACCGATGGCAATACCCATAATATAGTCAGTATCAATGATTCGGGTATTGGTTCAAATACAGCCGGTCAAAGCACTTTGAATGTGAACTATGGCACGGCGCTGAACTTTACCTATGACTCCTATGACCCTATTCAATTGGGAACGATAACGCTCAATAGCGGCGGTGCACTAACCCTGGGTGTGAGCAACCCGTTTGATGTATCAATTACTTCTGCCAATAGTTCGATTACAGCAGGACAACTGACCTTTTCCCTGAATCCGACGACCAATTGGGCTTCTCCATCTACCCAGGCTAGTGGTGGTTTTGGTACGGCTAATAATCCGATCAATACCCAGATCAGCAGCATTTCCGGCTCCACTACGGGCCCTACTGCCGGCTTCTATGTGAATCAGACGGGCGCATTGACCATTAATAACTTGAGCACGGGCGGAGGTATCGGTGTTTCGGCCACGGGCAATATCACCCTGGCCAATACCATCAGCAGCGCAAGTGGCAGTATCAGTCTGGATGCGGGTTCGGCTGACATCATCAGCAGCAGCTCTACACCTGCCAGCCTGATTGCGCCTAATGGCAGCATTACACTGACTGGCGCAGCCCTAACCTTGCCGGCCAGCGTGATCTCCGCCAGCGGCGAAATCATGCTTACTGCCAATACGGGCAACTTGAGTCTGTCCAGTGCTAGCGTAGTGTCTGGCAGCAGTATCAGTTTGAGTGCCAGCAGTGGCAATATTGATTTGTCTTCTGGTGGTGCAATCACATCGGGCGCGGATTCAACCCTGAGTGGAGCTAGCGTGACACTAGGTGGCAGTTCGCTGAATGTCTCTGGCAATCTCACAATTGCTGCCAACAGCGGAGCTCTTGATTTCTCAACCTCCACCAGCAATGCGGAAACCATCACGGCCTCGGCAGGTAGTATCACCACTGGTGCCATGTCTGCTGACAGTATTTCCCTAACAGCCACCGGCAGCATTGAAGGAAATACCCAAAGCAATGCCGGAGTGAGTGCCTCTACCATTACCTTGACGGCGGGTACTGGGATTGGTGACGTCACACCCGTGCTGCTTGTGGGAGGGGCTAACATTACCGGAAATACCACCAGTGGCAATATCAGTTTGCTGGCAGGTCAGAGTAGTGATCAAGGTAACACTGCCGTTCTCAACCTGAGTACGGGAGCTGGGGCTATTACGGTTAACAACAATTATGGCAATCTGGAACTGGCCGATATCAGCAGCGGCGGTAATGGCCTTTCCGGTCTGGGGAATATCGAAATCCAGAACCTGATGAACAATGGCACAATCCAGATTGATAGTGTGACCGCATCCGGTGCAGGTGCTTTGGTTTCTATCAAGGCACCCAGTGGCGAGATCGACGATGCTTATCTAGGGAGTGGTGTCAGTGCTTCGCGTATCGTGCTCAATAGCCTGGGGTTGGGAGGGTCTATTCAGAGTAGTGGTCTGGGTGTGCAAGTTGATGGGCAGGCAGTCGTTGCTGTATCCAGCGGTGATATTGCCCTGAATTCGCTGAATACCAATCTAAGCCAGATGCCCCTGGTGGCTAGTAATGGCGATGCACAAACCATTAATATTACCACTGCAGGTGATTTCCAGGTGGGTCAGATCGTTGCCGGCTTGAATGCGGGGGTAGTAAATATCAATTCCAGTGGTAATATTTTTGATGACAACAATGTATTGACCAAGATTTATGCTGCAAGTGTCAATCTCAATGCTCCTGGTACAATTGGTACCGTTAGCGATCCGATCGCTATCGCGGCACACGATTATGATAATAATACAGGTGGCATCATTACTGCGACCTCTACCGTCAGTGGCAATATATATCTGAACCAGACCGGGGATGTTACCTTGCAAAATGTAACCACCGCTAATGGGTTGATTGCTATCAATGTGGCAGGAAATACTTTTGCTGATCATGTAAATGCATCTGCCACCGATGCGGTTGGCAATAATGTCACTATTAATTTGAGTAGTGGTGATATGGTAGTCAATCAAGCCTTTGCCGGTCTTAATGATGGAACAGTTACACTGACCGCTAATGGCGGATCTATTCTCGGCTACCAATATGCAAGTGATGGCAGCATGAATCCACGGGATTGCTGCACTGATCCGCATGTTAAGGGCAGTGCTGTTACTGTTATGGCACAAAACAATATCGGTTATAACGGCACTGACAACAGCAATGCTCTGAGTATTCAGTCAGGCCAGGTTGCTACCACAACCACTGCCAATAATGCTGCGACTATCCTGTATCTACTGGGTAGTGATGGCAGTGGGAATGTGGCTCTTGTCAGTGGCGGTGCTTATTCCTTCACTGCTGTTGGCAGTCACTCTACGGTTGATGTCCAAGCGTGTCATGATCTGGATTTGACCGGAATGGGTGATGGTAGCGGTTGGCTGCAAACAGGCTCCAATGCCA
>Ga0187781_10003494_pt1 | contig 11803 bp, 11 predicted proteins | sample 0715_SJ02_MP02_2_FD_132447 | JGI IMG/M metagenome (GOLD analysis project Ga0187781, IMG submission 132447) | Tropical peat soil microbial communities from peatlands in Department of Meta, Colombia - 0715_SJ02_MP02_20_MG | ecosystem: Environmental > Terrestrial > Soil > Wetlands > Peat | place...
AAAGTAGTAACAGCACATGTTATTAATATAATGATTAAAGCTAATTCCGATTGTTCTATTAAGGGAGAACATCTTATTAATAAATATACACCCGCTGTCCATTTCTGTTGATATATCTCTTAATATAAACATATTCATATATAATGAAAGAAATATACACACCATTATTCTCATAATGGATCGGACTATATATTTAACTTATAATTATAATCATTGATTATTTTTGATAAAAAATCGATTTTATCTAAACCTTCTAATGTTAAATGATTTTTATTTAAAACTATATCATGAATAAGACATCATCTCTGATATGCTAAATTTTTCTTAGTTTTTAATTTATACATAGAAAAATAATTTCTAACGATTTTTAGTTTAGTAAAGGATGATATATGTAATACTCAACTTTTTCAAGATTTATTATAATTAATATTTCTTAATCCTTCATCTTCATTTATTAATATTTTTCTTAATTCTTTTAATATATAAAGTTCTTTTTGACTAATTGAAAAAGTTAAATGCGGACCTTGTCTTAATTTATAACTTCTACATTTTTTTACTCTACCAGTAAAACAACCTTATGCATCTGCGAATCCCGATAATCAACCAGTATTTAATGAAGGTAAAATTAATCTATTTATAAAAAGAATATTCTTTTTATATTGATTATTAAACACATTTAGTCCATTTTTAAACTGTTCTTTCTTATAATTAGTAGAAAGATTTCCATTAAAAATATTTATTAATCTTAAAAAGTTTTCTTCTGAAGTAACGTAAAACACTCCTACATTTCTTTGTTTCTCACTTCTAATTAATACTTTACCAAAACCTAATTCTTTTTTTATATAGTAAAGAACTTGTACATCATTTAAAGATTGAGTTACATCAAAATATACTTTATTTTTGAATATTACAAAAGAACCATCCCCTTCTGTAAAACCTATAAATCATTCAAGAAATTGAGTATTTATTTTTTTTCTTATGTCCAGGCTTAGAACTCATATAATCATAAAAATTATAAGTTATATCGCATATAGCCTCTGAAGAGCCTTTCTCTATATTTCGACAGACAATATCATCCAGTTCAGCTTAGTTGAACTAAGCTGAACTGGATATATATATATATATATATATATGTATGTTATTAATAAATATAAAGAAAGTTTCCTGCTGATTAACCCTTCTCATAAATAAATTAATGAGGCATAAGATTTTTTTATACATCTTATTTAAATTAATTAAAATATGTATAAACTTAATGTAAGGTTTTCCCAGCATACAGCAATATAATAAATTGACAAATGTCGATTTACGGCAAAAATTTACCATAGTAGCCTTTTATATAACATTATTATAATATACTAAGTTTTTCTTCTATGATTATTCATTTTCAAAGTTAAAAGTTTAACTTTTTCTAAATCTTTTTCCATTCATTTTTTATTGTACCCTTTTTTATTAATAATTTTCATTATTTCGCAAAAATAATAAAAATCAATTTCCTTACTTGTGCACAATTTATATTTCTTAAAAAAAGGTATAATAATATTATTAAGATCTAATATACTTCTAATATTTAAATCCCGCATACCAGTTTTACTCTTAGTAATTTTACCAGAATTAAAAAATGAAGAAATATTAATCAGTAATAACTCATCAATTTTATCTTGACTTATTCTAAAACTAGGTTTGCCCCTACCATAAACACCAAATGATCCGTCCCCTGCTACAAATCCTGCTAATCAAAAAGGATTTATATCTTCTATATTTCTGGTAGTATTAATAATTTTATTAATATCATATTCAATAATATTCTTATATTTTTTAAAAATTTTAGCATTAAGACCTTTTTTAAAAGAAGCTTTATATTTAAGAAGTTCTAATATTGTAGTTTCGCTTAAAATTTTATTTTGAGATAAAATTTCAACGCAACTTTTTAAAAGAAAAAAACTTTTAAATTTATTCTTTGATAATAAAGGATATTGTTCGAAATGAGGAATTATTACTTCTTTCATTTCTTTAGTGCTTTCTACTTTATAACAATAATAGGACCTTATTTTTCTTACAGATCCTATATTATTAAAAAATTTCTTTATTTTATACAAGATATATTTATCTGAACTGTGCACAGTAATAGCAAATATAGGACGGAAACTAACACCCTTTTTACTTTTATTGGATTCAACGTTTAATATGAATGAACCTTCACTATCCGTAAATCCTGTTATTCAATTAGGGTTTAATCTTTCTGAACTTGCATATAATTTTTGTAACATATATTTTTCTTTTAGTTCAATATTACTAACAAGCCAGTTCTCGCATAAATAATTAATATTATTTTTCTTTAAAATAATTTCCTGATTTGATGAATTAAAAAGATCCGTTTGTATTATTATTATATTATAATAATGTTAGGACTTTGTCTTTATATTTATCATAAATATATTATATTTTAAGTCTCTGAGGATTAAAAAAAAATCCTGCATATCATTTCTTTCCATATAAACTTTAAAATCTTCACTTTATATGATATTTGAAATATTTATGCATATTATATAATTGCAAATATAATTAATATTATATTTGGCCGCTTTAGCATGTATTAACGCACTTACTGGTGTAGGTCCCTCCATAGCATAAGGCAGTCAAATATGAAGACCGATCTGAGCAGATTTAGCTGCCGCACCTAGCAGTATTAAAATAGCTATAAATGTTAAAACATTACTATTGATATAAGGAACTAAAGAAAAAATAGTGGCATAATCCAATGTTCCAAAAGTAAAAAATAAAGTAAAAAACCCGATAGTTAAGAAATAATCTCCGACTCTATTAGTAAACATTGCATTCATAGCTGATTTTACTGCCGCTATTCTAGTATATCAGAAATGTACTAATAAGTATGAACAAACTCCAACCCAATTTTAAAATAAAGAAATTTATGGAATACAAATGGCTTATTCTCTATTTCCTGTAATTTACAAGTATTCTAAATTAAGAATTTTCGTAAATCCTTGGACATTTAAATTTAATTTAAATGTAAATTCTGACTGTGCATTAAGCACATCCCATAAGATGTACCCACTATTGAACTAGTCGATCGCGACTTCACCTAATAAAATGAATCCGACGATCTCTAAATTAAGCCAATTTATTTGATCGTTTACAATAGCATCGCAAAATAAAAATATTATTTTTTATTTTACTATTATATAATAATACTTAATAACCATTTAATTTATAATTGTTCGAAAAACGAACGAAGTAGAGAACTCTCATATATATAGAATATTCTTTATTTTTACCCTCTTTTATTTTTGAAGATAAAATATTGTATTTATTCTTTAATATTTTACATAAAAATAATATTTCTTTTTCTGTAAAACAATTTATAGCTATTTTTACGGATAATCCACATTTAGAACCATCATCCGTAAAGCAAATAGCCAAAGGAGTTAAATATTCTACATTTTTATTATATTGTTTAAATATAACTCTAGTTCTTCTTCTCCTTTTTCTTTTTTCCAATTATAAATTCTCTAATGTAGATCCTACGATAATAGAAATAGCATCAATATTATGAAGACTTATTCTTTCATAAATTCCTTTTTTTCTTATTTCCATATGAATTATGACTTTGAGTAAAAAAATTAATAACTTTTTATATTTGTATGGAAATAAGAAAATTATTAAATAGAAAATAAAATTATTATATAATTTAAGGCATTTAACTATACCTTCTCAACCTAAAAACATAACCAAAAAATTATTACCTGTTACTAAAACTAACATTAATCCCGTGAATAATGAAATATATGAGAAAAATCTCTGTTGATGTGGATCTTCTCCCATATACCCAACAGAATAGAAATGTACTAATAAAGAAACTATTAATACAGGAATCAACATACTAACTGTTAATTCATCAAAATAAAAAGATCAAGATATCTTTAAATGTTCCAGGTTAATTCATGAGAATAATTCAACACTTACTGGTGAATTGCATAATATAACTTCGTAAAATGCAATAAAAGATAACAAGGTAGTTATAAATAAACAAGTTATATTTACAATATGTACACCTTTAACACCTAATGCTCTTCCAAAAAATCCACTCAGCATTGCAGCCAGAAAAGGTAAAAATACTATACTTATATACATAATTTATTTCATTCTCAACTTTTTTCTATTAACTCGATAAGCCCCACCACGAATAACTATAATCTAGATTTAATATAATATATATTAAATCTAGATTATTTATATATGTATAAATAATAAAAATAAATATTTTTCATAAGATTTTTATTATTAAATTTTTCTTAGTTTAAAATAGGCTATCATTATAGCTAAACCTATAGCAGATTCTGCTCCTGCTACCGCTATAATATATAGTCCAAATATTTCCGCTAAAATATCATTAAATTGTCACGAAAAAAATAAAGTCATAATGGATACAGCCAACAAAATTATTTCGATGGATATAATCATTAATATTAAGTTATTTCTATTAAATATAAAACCTATTACACCTAATCCAAATAATATTAAAGCTAAATCCATATAACTAAAAATGATTTTTATCTCCCTAACTTAATAATTTTTAAATTTATTATTATAAGTTTTCATACTTATTAAAATAATATTAATTTTAAGATTTGTAAACATTAATAGAATAATTTTATTTACCCGCGAATCCAGCCCGCATAAAATTATTCTATGTTTTATATATTTATAACCGTTTGAAATATAAATATATTCTTGATTACGCAAAAACAGTAAATACTATACCTAGAAAATGTAAATATAAACAAAAACATACTTTTACTGATATATTAAATTTTCTACTCCTAAAAATTACTCGAATAATATTATATCTTAGAAACAAGTAATTTTAGTTTTCAATCTTTTACTATTTATTTATTGTAGAAACTTCGTCATTATAAAAAGCTTCCTTATTCTCATAAGAATGTATAAGTTTCACATTTGAAAACATTACTTTCTTTATCTTTGTATTTGGGGACTCCGTTTCTTTTTTTAAGTTATCTTGATTAGTAATATTTCCACTATTTCAATCTTTTTTAATAAGATTCCATTGTTCATCAGAAACAACGAAAGTGATTCCTTTATGTAAATCTCTTTCTAAATCATCTATACTTTTTTTTTGAACAAGATCTATTTTACTCTTTCTTAAATTTTCACCAGAATTTCATATATCTGTTCTAACTCCCATATTTATCTGAACATAATTTATTTTTCTCTCTAATCTTTTTATACCTTCTTCAACCTTTTTTATGTATTTTCTTGTTTCATTCATTCTTTCTTGAGAACTATTCATATCTTCTATAATTTTTTTTACTCTGTTATGAATAGCATTTACTCTTTCTTGTAAATTTTCGCTAGTAATAATTTCTGGGTTAATTAATATTATTTTCGGAAATTTATATTTTCATAAGATAAAATGAGAACTAGGAATAAACTTTCGTCTTCATCCACGGAGAGGATCATTATAAAAATAAAGATCCACGTCATTATTTTTCACTACTAAAGGAAAATCACAATTTTTAATACTATCAATTTCTGGTGTAATATCTGTATAACTATTTGGTGGTAAAGGAAAAGGATATATTTTATCTTTATATGACAAATCTAAAAAATTATATATAGAAGGAACATCCTTTGTATTAGGATTTAATTTTATATCTTTAATTTCAGCATTTTCTTTAACGTTATAGGATTTTGCTTCCAAATTACCTCCTTCTATTACATTACATATATATATACCAAATAATTTTTTGTTTATAATATTATTAATATATTTATAAAAATGCGGATTGTATTTCAAAGATAAAAATGATATATATTCAATATATATTCCTATATTTATTACATTATTTATTGATTCATATTTTCACTCCTTTATATCAAATACACGGACCATTATAAATATTAGTAATGTTAATAATAAATAAATAAAAACTAGAATGGAAATCTTATTTCACTGCCCTGTGCTTTCCTTTTTACTCTTTATAACTATGAAACTTATTATACAAGATATTATCAAAGTAACTATTAATATATATGAATTAACCAATCATATATTGAATTGATTAATCATGAGAACATTAGTAATATTATGTATTAATACAAACGTTCTGTATTTTAAACTTAATATATAAAATACAGCCAAGAAGTAATAAACACGTTTAATAAAAACTGAAACTCTTTCTTTACTTTTTATATTTTTTTGATTAATCGATTTATTATTATTAAAATAATTTTCGACCCTAATATAAAGATGTGCAATATTCATTGCCCCACATACAAATAATAAAGTACAAAGGAATAATCATAATACAAAATATGTAATGAAAGTTGACACATTTCAAAATTCTATTAATTCGTTTAACATAATTGTAAGCATATTCTTTTATTATTTATATTTTATTTTTATTAACTCGATAAGCCCCACCACGAATAACTATAATCTAGATATGCATTAATTTGTACATCTATTTCCTAGTAATTTTACATATAAATAAATTTATAACTAATATTGTTTAAACAATTTAATTATATTCATATATTATTTACTTTATTTAATAATTAAAATAATATCATCATAACACCGAAAAAAAAATTTTTTTGTATTATAAATATAACATAAATAAACTTGCTTATTTAATTAATTATAAAAAATTAGAACTTTTTTATTTTTACCCACCCTAAAAGAAAAATTCTCAATTTACATACATTTTGATAAAAATAAACAAGAGAGTGAATTTTTCTTATTCTTCCAACCCAGCCCTTTTCGGCACCCTTTTAATATATATTTATATTTTTTATAATATAAAATTAAAAATTAAATCTTTTCTAATTATTTCAACCATAAGAAATTAAGCTGCATATAATAGTAAAAAGGCAATCATTAAACAGAATAGCAAATTATTTATTAATAAATTAATTTTTTTATTTCTTATCTGTTAAACATATTAAATATTTATTTCTAAATAGTATATTTTTAATAGGATTTCTTGGCTTAATATATTTTCCTTTTTTATTGGGTATTCTAGATCTAATACTCCTAGTATCTGCTTTTAAGTCTCTGGCTGCCTCTCTAATAGACTTATATTCCTTAATAAAACCAGTTGTCATATCTTTTACGATTATTTCCAAACCTTCTTTAGGATGAAAATTTCTTTCCTTTGCTATCTTACTTAATTTTAATTTAGTAGCTAATCTATGTTTATGACCTACTAAGCTTGACATTTTTAAGCCAAAGGAAATTCTTTTTTTAGCTTCTAAATTTAATTTTCTTCCTTTATTAATTAAACTTATTTTTAATTTAGTTTCAAGAGAATGTTTATATCCTAAAGAATTTCCTGCCTTTCTTAAAATATTATATTCCGGGTTTAAATTATCTATATAATATTGTTCTCGTTTAATCAATTCCAAACGAGAATTATTTGTATATTCAAGTATAGATATAATGAAATTAGTTATACCATATTTTTTTATAGCTTTAACTATATAATAATTTCTATATTTTTTGTTATTCAAATAAGATTCTTGAAAGTATCTATTAATACGCTTATTTAAATCTATAGCCCTTCCTATATATTTTTTCTTATTAATTTTATTAGTAAGCATATAAATTCCTGACTTTTTATTATTATCGTAAAAAATTCTTTGATTATATTTATCCTGTATTGGGTCCATATAGTTTTTAATCGTAATTACTTCACATACTGAATACAAGAACATCTCTTTTTTTAATTTTGAACGTTTATACCTATTTAATTTTATATTATTTAAAAATTGACTTATTAATAGCATAACTATATTATTACATAATTTATTAATAATTATTACGACTATACCTTATTAAAATATTATACATTTTAATCATCTAGATAGTCTGTGAGAACATAATTTTATGTTCTGCGGATTAACTTAAATTCTTAAAAAACAAGATAATATCGATTAATATTAGACTATTAATATTTATCTTAAGAAATTTCCGTATATTGATTTCATACTTTCTTTGAATTATGTTTTAGTATCCCCGCATATTTTGATGTATTAACTTTACATATATAAAGTTAGGCCTATATATTTAAACCTGTTGCTTCTGTTAAAGCGAATCCTAATAAGGCATATTGGAATAATATCGGTCGCAAGCTTGGATTTCTAGATGTTGCTGTTATTAAATTACCAAAAACTAAACCAATTCCAACTCCAGCTCCAGCTAAACCGATTGTTGCTAAACCTGAACCAATAATTTTTGCTCCTTGTAACATATTGTTTTTGTTATCTATGTTTTTCTTCATTATTCTTATTATTTTTATCCCCTTTTTCTTTGACAATGTATTGAAAAAATATATCTTCTTTATTTATATTATTTCCATAATATTTCAAAAACAATAATTGTTTTTGAAATATACATATTTATTTATTTTATACTTTAATTACATATAATTCTAATTAAATATATTATGTAAGAATTACCAATAAAAACACAAAAATTTTTTGTATTTTTATTTTATTTGTTTTACTTCTTAAATTATAACAATTATCTTAAATATATTTAGCTTATTAAAATACTGTCAATTTTTAGTTAACAATTAAGTATAATAAGAATAATATAAAACTAGAAAGAGTTAATTATAATTATTTATTTCAAAAATTTAAAACACTCCTATATAGATACATCTAGTGCGTTAACTTACCATAATTACACAATAATATTTATATAAGTAAAAAGAGTATAAAAAAATTTAAGTAAAATAAAAATATATACTAGACAATTTTTTATACTAAAAAATTAATAACCTAAAAAACTAGATGGATGAACACTAGGAATTGAACCTAGACCTATTACGCCACAAGTAATAATTCTACCACTAAACTATATTCATCGGAGAATCATATAATTTACATATCTTACTATGTTTAAAGTTTCGAAATATTCAAAGTTTCGAAACTTTAAATTATTATTTTTAGATTAATATTTACTATTTAATGTTAAATTTTTAATCCAATATATTTTTATTTCTGTTTGTTATCATAAGAATATTTAATATTATTATTATAATTACTTAAATTAAAAGGCATTCATTAAAAATATATTAATTTAATTAGATTTTAATAATATAAATATAATAGATATTAAAAAGCTAAAAAATAATAACTTCTTTATTAATTTAAATTAATTATTTTAATAAAGATAAAGAATAAATTTACTATTACGCTGCCCCTTGTCCTCCTCAAAAGTAAACAGCACCGAACAAGAAAAGTCACACAACATCAACAAAATGTCAGTAAAGAATACCAGATTCTACTCCTACATGATGAGTATTTGTAACTTGATATGAGAAAATTCTCAATGCTCCTACTAATAGAAATAAAGTTCCTACGATTACATGTAACCCATGAACAATGTTGTTATTATAAGAGCTCTTTATCTCTTATTTCCATATTTCACAATATGGTTCAGACTATGTCATTAATATAAATATTATAATATTTATATTATAGGGCGTTCGTGTCGAGATTATTATTGGTATTACTCACTCATTAGTCGTTGAACGTTCTTAATTCACTTATTGAAAAATAAATGCAATAATATACCGAATTAAGCTTCGCTGCAAATTGCCATTATTAATAATTTTTTTATTCATAATGAATTCTTTGCAATTAACCCTATTTTTATTTAATTACTACTTATATAAATTAATAATAGAAATAATATAAATTATATAAAATCTAATTTAAATAAAATGAAAAATTTACGGCTTTAATCTTCAAAATTATTTCTATTTTTATTCATATTAGATTTAATTAATTGAATTTTTAAAATATTTTCTTCCTTTAAAATATTTTTTTCTTTTAATAAATAAGACACTTTACAAAAATCTCGAAAATCTAAACGTTTACTACTTAGTAAAGCATATTTAGTAAAAAAGGGAATAATATTATTTATATGATCACTAAATCTGTATATAATATACCTGGTTTCTTTCCTAGAGATAGGTTCTTCTATTAATCCACATTTCATATAATCTAATATTTGATTCATTAATAACGAATCTTTCGAATGTTGAGATATAAAAAAGACTAAAGAAAATCTAACAATTTTTGATTTTATAGTAACAGGTTTAATATAAAAACAACCTTCCGCATCAACAAATCCTGTAAGTCAATAAGGATCTTTAATTTCGTTATTTTTCTTTAAAGGTCTTTTTACTGGTATGATATTAGGAAAATACTCTTTTAAATCCTTTGTTAATCCTTGGTTCATAGAAGCTCTTATTCTTACTATTTTCTTTATTCCTTCTATATTTAAATGTTCTTTTTTATTGATTAGATTTAAAGCTCGACAAAAAAGTTCGAAGTTTATTTGTTTTTGTGTTAAAAGAGAATAATTCAGAAAATGTGGAATAATAACGCTATTAATTTCTTTAACAGATTGTACAGAATATATAGCAGAAAACTTGTTTGTACTATTTCTAATTATTATTTTTCCAACCCCAAAAAATTTTTGTATCTTTTCTAGTAATAACATATCTTTAATATGTAATTCAATAGAAAATACAGGTTTAATACTTCAATATTGTTTTTTCGTGATATCTTTGCTAATTCTTAACATAAAAGAAGATTCTCCATCTGCAAAACCCGTTATTCAATAAGGCGAAATGTTGTCATTATTATTATTATTGTTATTTAATAATATTCCTCGATGTACTTACGAATCTTTGAGTATTCAATTTATTATTATTATGAATATTTAATTTATAATTAATTAAATATTTATAAGTAATTATTATAATAAGGCCTAAATAAAAGCCAGTACCTAAATAGAAAGTGGAACCAAATACACTATCGGTAATAGTAAAAGATACACTAAAATATTCCATACCTTGTAAAACGGTAAAAAGTACAGCCATAATTAAAGTGGCTACAGATCCATTATTAGCTCAGTCAATTAATCTATCGACTAAAGAATGATGACTAACAGTTACAGCCGATCCTGACGACAATAATAAAGTAGTATTAGCCGTTGGTACTTCTGAAGCATTTACTGGTTCTATACCTTTAGGTGGTCATTCTGACCCTATTTCTATTGTAGGTGCTAAAGACGAATGAAAATATGCTCAGAATATACTTATAAAGAAGAATACTTCACTTACTATAAATAAAGCTACCCCTAAGGAGATTCCTTTTTGCACTTTATCTGTATGTGCACCCAAAAAACTAGCTTCTGTTATTATATCTTTAAATCAGAGTGCCATACCTCAATTTAGTAATATAAAAGAACATAATAATAATAAATCTCCTATAGGATAACCATGAAATGCCAATACAGCTGAAAGAGTTAAAGATAATAATACACCTGATAACGCTATAGGTCAAGGTGATTGATCTACAATGTGATAAGGATGACTAGGCAATGCTATTTCTACATTATTCGCTATTTGTTTTTTCCTAATTACATATTTATAAGAATTACTATTAAATAATAATAATAATTTTTTTATATTCTTATTGTTCGTAATAAAATAATTAATCACAATAAATATTAATTTCATAAAGAACATATTTTTATTTATTTTTAACATTTATTTTATATATATATTTTTTTAAGTTATATTTTATTTATAACTATTACCTAGAGAGTAATATTTAATTAAACATATAATATAATTATACTATATATATTTATTGAACCATCCTATTAATTTATTTTATTATATAATTATATTATTATACAATTAATGATTTTTAATAAAATTATTTATTATAATAATATTAA
>Ga0187781_10003495_pt1 | contig 11799 bp, 12 predicted proteins | sample 0715_SJ02_MP02_2_FD_132447 | JGI IMG/M metagenome (GOLD analysis project Ga0187781, IMG submission 132447) | Tropical peat soil microbial communities from peatlands in Department of Meta, Colombia - 0715_SJ02_MP02_20_MG | ecosystem: Environmental > Terrestrial > Soil > Wetlands > Peat | place...
CGGGCTCATCCACAAGACCGACGCGGGCGCGGTCGAGCTCGACCTGCGCACCGAGGCCGACGTGCGGAGCGCGTATCGCAGGCTGACGGACCGTTTCGGCGAGCGGCAGCGCCAGGTCCTGGTCCAGCCGATGATCGCGGGCGGCACCGAGGTGATCGTCGGGGTGGCCGACGACCACATGTTCGGCCCGCTGGTGGTGTTCGGGCTCGGCGGCGTGGCCACCGAGGTCCTCGCCGATCATGCGGCCCGGCTCACGCCGCTCACCGACACCGATGCGGACCGGCTGATCGGCTCGATCCGCGCCGCGCCGTTGCTGCGCGGCTACCGCGGCAGCCCCCCGGCTGACCTGGTCGCGCTGCGCGACCTGCTGCTGCGCGTGTCGCGGCTGGCCGACGACCTGCCTGAGGTCACCGACCTGGACCTCAACCCGGTCATGGCCCGGCCGGACGGGGTGTACGTGGTGGACGCGCGGATCAAGGTGAGGCCCTACCAGGCGCAGGACCCGTTCCTGCGCAAGCTGCGCTGACGCGTCCCGGGTCCGGGGCTCACGCATCACGGCCCGTTCGGAAAAAATGGTCGAAGGTTGGGGACCATGGTCCCGGAACGTGGGGACCCACTTCACTACAGGAGCCTTCGGCGGGAGAACAGGCTGAGGACATCAGTTATCTGCCCGTCCGAACCCGGAGGCCCCGTTGACCCCCATCGCCCTGGCGGGGCAAGTTCCCGCAGCCATCGACCTGAACCAGCCAGGTTCGTACCTGAACTGGAACATCTTCACCATTTCCGTGGCGAACCTCGTGCTCATCGGGGTGATGGTCGTCATCTTCGGCGTTGCGCTACTGCTGCCGTTCCCAGGGCGCCATCATCCGAACCTGCCCCCGGAGGAGGCAACCGAACCGGAGCAGACCCCCGGTTACGACGCGGAGCCGGGGGATGAGCGGATGTGGACCGCGCGGGCGCGCCGCTGGGCGATCCGCTCGTTCCCGCCGAAGAAGATCCTGCCCGACCGCCAGCCTGCCTACGTGAGCTCCTGGGTGTACGTGTTCGGCGTCGCGTCCCTGGCCGCTCTCGCGGTGGTGCTCGCGAGCGGCGGCGCCCTCGCTCTGGGCGGCCCCGACTGGTGGCACACCAACCCGGTCGGACACTTCTTCAACAGCCTGCACCTGTGGAGCGTCGAGCTGTTCATGGCACTGCTGGTCATCCACCTGTGGGGCAAGTTCTGGATGGCCGCCTGGCGCGGCCGCCGGGCCATGACCTGGATCACCGGCGTCGTCGCCTTCCTGGCCTCGATCGTGGTGTGCTTCACCGGTTACCTGTCCCAGCAGAACTTCGACTCTCAGTGGATCGCCACCAACGGCAAGGACGCGTTCAACGCCATCGGGGTCGGGGCGTTCTTCAACCTGATGAACTTCGGTCAGATGCTGCTGTGGCACGTGGTGCTCCTGCCGATCCTGCTCATCGCACTGATCGGCGCGCACGTGCTGCTGGTCCGCAAGCGCGGCGTCAGTCACCCGCTGCCCGCGACCCGGCCGACCTGGCGGGTGCGCCGCGCCGACCGTGCCGCCGACCGGGCGGCGTGGCGCGGCCCGACCAAGCGGTACGACATCCTGAAGGAGGGCACCATCGCCGTCGTGATCGCGCTGGCGCTCACCTTCATCCTGGCCGGCCTGCTGTCCTCCCCCGACGTGCCGCCGATCACCGTGGCCACGTGGGCGAAACTCGCCCCCGCTGACTTCCTCGGCACCGCCGCCAGCGAACTGGACGGCACCAGCCTGACGGCGACCTACGGGCCCCCGTACAACACCAACGGCAGCCCGCAGCGCCTCCTGTTCTCCCCGGCGAACTGGTTCGGGGTGACCCAGCCGATCGACTCGGCGCAGGATTTCGTGATCTCGCCGCTGACCCAGACCGCCCCCCTCAACCCGGCGGTGAAGGCCGCGCTGGCCGTCTACAACGCCGCGCCCGCCAGCCTGCAGACCAAGTGGGCGACCAATTACGGCAACGTGGTCGCCAAGGTCAAGTTTGTCAACGGGATCCCGGTGGTTCCGCCCGCCAACGACGGCCCGGTCCCGGTCATGCTCGCCGCCGAACTGGCCTTGGCCCAGAGCGGCGCGATCGATGCATCCCTGCTCGCCCAGCATCAGTTCTACGGCACCAACTACACCAAGCCGCTGCTGTTCATGGAGGACGGCCAGTACTTCGCCAACCAGGCCAGTGCCATGAACCTGACCGGCGACCAGTGGGGCGTGATGAACGAGACCGGCAGCTACCCCGGCCAGCCCTGGCTGTGGCTGTACCAGCTGTGGTATCACGTTCCCGGCTGGCGCAACTCGACCAACGCCGACCTGATCGCCATCTACATGACCGGCCTGGCCACCCTGCTGCTGCTGCTCATCCCGTTCATCCCGGGCCTGCGCGACATCCCCAGGTGGATCCCGGTGCACCGGCTCGTCTGGCGGGACTGGAACCGGCAGGCGGCCGGGCCCGCCGGCCAGCCGGAGGCCGGACCCAAGCCCGAGCCCGCCGGGCAGAAGTAACCCGAACGGCCGGCGGCCTGCCGGCCACCGAAAAGGCCCGGGTGTGCGCGGAGCAAGAACGCTCCCGTACACCCGGGCCTTTATCCTCTGGCACCATAGCGGAATGCTCGCCGTCAGTTGGGATACCGTCCGGCTGTTCCTCCATGTCCTGGCCGCGACGATCTGGGTCGGCGGCCAGATCATCCTGGCCGCGCTCGTCCCCGTGCTGCGCCGCTTCGGCGCCGACGCGCTCGGCGCGGCGGCCCGCCGCTTCAACCAGATCGCCTGGACCGCCTTCGGCGTCCTGATCGTCACCGGGATCTGGAACATCGTGGCGGTCAGGTCGCAGATCAGCCAGAGCGCCAGCTACCGGACGACGCTCATCGTCAAGCTGGCGGTGGTAGTGATATCCGGGGCCGCCGCCGCCCTGCACGTCCGGTCCCGCACCCCCCGGAACCGCGCGATCTTCGGCGCTCTCACCGGCGTCAGCGCGCTGGCCGCGTTGTTCCTGGGCGTCCTGCTTGCCGGCTGACTGCGCTCCGTTGACCGCGCCCCCGTGGACCCGCGCGATGTAATGAAACCCGGACGTCCAGCCCCTACTTGGGCGGGCGGCCCTGCGGCGGGCGGACGGGCGGGATTTCCGCTATCGCGTACCGGCGCGGACCTGACCACTTGGCCGGCACGGCGTAGACGGCGGCGGCTATCGCGTAGGCGGCCCGCTCGTAGTTGACCCGCCAGCCGACGAAGTCCGGCCAGGCGTCAGCCGGGTCGCGCTCGATCGGGAAGTCGACCTCGCGCATCCGGGCCACCGCCTCGAGGAACTCGTCGTAGGTCAGGCTGATCCCGGCCTCCGGGTCGGCCTCAAGGGGGATGCTGAAGCCCATGGCTCGGGCGATCCGGTTAAAGCACAGGAACCCGCTGCGTATGCACAGCCGGGCCGGGACCTCCGGCGCGACTTTGGGCGACAGCGCCAGGAACAGCGCGGCCGAGTCGAGCACCGACAGCAATGATGTCACCCAGGACGACAGCGCCTGCGGCGAGCGGAACCGAACCAGCGGCAGGTAGGTGCTGTGGCTCTCGGCGACGTCGGAGGCCCAGCGTTCCCACTGGGCATACAGCTCCGGCATCGTGTCCAGGGTCGACGTGCCCGATCCCAGCGCGTAGTGGGTACGGGCCAGCAGCTCCGGGCCCCAGGCCGGGAAGCCGCCCCGCGCGTTCAGTAGCGCCACCTCGGTCTCCCGGCGGTTGAACGCCGCGTACAGGGTCGGCAGGTAGGCGATCTGCAGCGTCAGGATCACCAGGCCGACGGCCGCGGCAAGGAACACGATCACGGCCGGCACCGCCCCGGAGGGGACGGCGAAGCCGAGGGTGAACAGCGAGGACCCGGCGTCGATAAAGGCGGAGATCACGCCGCGGCTGGCGAACGGCCACAACAGCAGGGCGAATCCGACGTACGCCACGATCAGCCAGGCCGCCAGCTGGGTCAGCAGGATTGCCGCCGCCTGGGTGGCGAGCAATCGGTCGCGCCGCAGGTAAGCCGACTGTCGATGCTCGTAACTGTCGCCAGGGGCATCGGAGAATCGCTTCAACACCAGCTGGTAGGCCCAGTCGACGATCCGGTCGACCCAGCGAGTCAGCCGGCTGCTGACCGAGCGGGTCACGATCAGCGTCCCGGTGACGCTGGATGCCGACGTGAGCACGAGCAGGGCTCCGATCACCGCGGCCACGATTCGGCCGGCAATCGGCATCACCATGGGTTCTCCTCCATGTCACCGAACCTACCGGGGCCCCGTTAACCGCGCGGTCACGGTCCCGGTAGCCTGCCTGCCATGGTCTCAGGCTGGCCCGCAGTTTCATATGAAGACTGGCGCGCGACATGTGACACGCTGCACGCACACACCCAGGTCCTCGGCAAGCTGGCCGCCGGACTAGCATCACCTGAACCCCAGTTGCAGCATGCCGCGCTGCGCCTGACCGCGCGCGGCTGGGAGACGGCGCCGCTGCCTGCCCCCGATGGCTCGGGCGCGCTGGTCGTGGCGCTCGATCTGCGGCATCATCAGGCGGTGGTCGAGCACAGCGCCGGACCGTCCGACCAGGTCGCGCTCACCCCGCACCGGCCGGTCGGCGACGTGACCCGGGACGTGCTGGCCGCCGTCGGCCGCCTCGGCGGACCGGTGCAGATCGACCCGACGCCGCAGGAAGTTCCGTGGAGCGTGCCGCTGGACGCCGACACCGAGCACGGGCACTACGACCCGGACGAGGTCGCCCGCTATTTCGCCGCGGCGACCCAGGCCGCGCTGGTCCTGGCCGCGTACCGCGCTCCGTACCGCGGCCGCTCGACGCCGGTGAACGCGTGGTGGGGCTCGTTCGACCTGGCCGTGAGCCTGTTCTCCGGCGCGCCCGCCGATCCCCCGTCGCGAGACTTCATCATGCGCAACGCGATGGACTCCCAGGAGGTCGCCGTCGGCTGGTGGCCCGGCGACGGCCGCTATCCCAGGGCCGCGTTCTACGCCTACGCGCACCCGGCGCCCGACGGCTTCAGCGGCGCGACCCTGGCCCCGGCCGCCGCGCGCTGGGATCCGGCTCTGGGGGAGTACCTCCTGGACTGGGACGACATCCGGCCGGAGGCCGACCCGCATGCCGCGGCGCTGGAGTTCGCCCGGTCGGCCTTCCGCCACGCCTGCGCCGTATGCCAGTGGGACATGACCCTGGCCGCCAGCGCCGACGGCATCCCGCCCCCGGTCAGGTGACCGGGCAGCGGTCCTCCGCGCCTGCCGCCGCCGCATCAGCCTTCCTCGAAAGCAGCCACGCTGGCCGCAGCCATCGTCGGCTCGGGTCCGCCGCCGTTCAGCGGTGACCGTCGTCGGCCGGACTTTCCATTGACCGAACGGCCCGCGGTTCTACGCCGCCGGCACGTGCACTAGCATGCTCCCAGCCTCCGGAGCGGGGGCGGCCTGGGATCTGGGTGCTGGTGGTGGGGCGATGATCTCTGCGGACGAGCCGGTCATGACCGTATACGGGGCTCCGTGGTGCCCGCACTGCAAGCGGGTCAAGAAGTTCCTCGCCGGTCACCGGGTCCGGTACACCAACGTCGACATCGACACCGACCCCGAGGCCCTCGCGCGGCTCAAAGAGCTGCAGGATGGCGGGCAGATCATCCCCACGGTGATCTACCCAGACGGCACGCACGAGGTGAATCCGAGCAACGAGGCGCTGGCCCGCCGCATCGGCCTCACCGTCGAGGCCGACCGATCCGCCTACGACCTGGTCATCGTCGGGGGCGGGCCCGCCGGGCTGGCGGCCGCCATCTACGCCGCGCGGGAAGGCATCGACGCGATCGTCGTGGACGCCAGCGCGCTCGGCGGCCAGGCCGGGATCAGCGACCGGATCGACAACTACCCGGGGTTCCCCGACGGCATCTCCGGCAGGGAGCTGGCCGACCGGTTCGTGGCCCAGGTCCGCCGGTACGGGGTGGAGCTCGTCTCGGGGGTGTCGGTCACCAGCGTGCAGCGCGATCACGACGACCTGGTCACCTCCCTGTCCTCCGGCCAGCAGCTCACCTCCCATGCGGTGATCGTGGCGACCGGCTCGACGTACCGGCGCCTCAACGTGCCAGGCGAGGAAGATCTCATCGGCGCCGGCGTCCACTTCTGCGCCACCTGTGACGGGCCCTTCTACAAGGGGGCCGACGAGGTCGTCGTGATCGGCGGCGGCAACTCGGCCCTGGAGGAGGGGCTGCACCTGTCCGAATTCGCGAAGCGGGTCCGGGTGCTCGCCCGCTCCAGCCTGTCGGCCTCGCCCGTGCTCCAGGAGCGGGTGCGGTCCGACCCGCAGTTCGAGATCCGCACCGGCGTGGACATCGTCGGGCTCGAGGGCGGGCGAGGCCGGTTCGCCGCCGTCATGGCCCGCGACCGCGACAGCCAGGAAATCCTCCGGTTCCCGGCCGCCGCGGCTTTCGTCTTCATCGGGCTCAAACCCAACAACGCGTTCCTGGGCGAGGCGGCGGAACGCGATGCCGGCGGGTTCCTCGTCACCAGTCCCACGATGGAGACGTCCATGGCGGGCGTCTTCGCCGCCGGCGACGTGCGCTCGGGTTCGACCAAGCAGCTCGGCTCGGCGGTCGGCGACGGGATCGCCGCCCTGCTCATGACCCGCCGCTACCTCGAAGCCCATCATCACAAGGCCGTGCCGCTGGTCGACGCCTGATCCGGGTGTGCGTGATGCGGTAGCGTCGATCGTGTGCTGCTCACCGCCGAAAGCGCCGTGCTGCTCCTGATCGACCTGCAGGAGCGGCTCATGCCCGCCATCTACGACGGCGAGGTGGTGGTGGCCCGGGCCGTGCGCCTGGCCGAGGCGGCCAGGTTGCTGGACGTGCCGGTCCGCGCCACCGAGCAGTACCCGGCCGGCCTGGGCCCGACGGTGCCGCCGCTGGCGGCCTACCCCCAGTCAACATTGGCCAAGACCACCTTCTCGGCGGTGCACGATCCGGGGTTCTCCGGGCTATTGCCCGCCGGGACCAGTGAGATCGTGGTCGCCGGGTGCGAGGCGCACGTCTGCGTCCTGCAGACGGTCCTCGGCCTGCTCCCGCGCGGGAAGCGCGTGCTGCTGGCCGCGGACGCGGTCGGCTCACGCGATCCGGCTGACCGCGGCGCCGCGATCGACCGGGCCCGCCAGCACGGCGCGGAGATCGTGACCTCGGAGATGGTCCTGTTCGAGTGGCTGCGCGACTCGCGGCACCCGAAGTTCGGCGAGGTACAGAAGCTGCTCAAGTGAGCGGCACCCCGTTCCCGAGCCCGTTCCCGACCCCGTTCCCGAGCAGGTCGCGGTCCACGGCGGCCTGGCCGTAGCTGCGGTCGGCGGTGACCGCGCGCGGCGCGCGGCCGGCGCGGCGGGTGACCCGCTCGATGGCGGGGGCGAGCTGCGGGGCGTCGGGGACGGCGCCGCATTCGACGCTGTAGTCCACGACGATGCCGTCGTCGTTGTCGATGACCTGGGCCTTGCACCCGAACTCGACTGGCTTGTCGATGCGTCCCTTGCGGATCGCCAAGGCCCCCGGCGGCGGGGACTGCGCTGGCCCCAGCCCCGTCGACCGCGGGAAAACTGGGCATGAAACGGTCGCTCCTGGTCGACGGGCACGGCATCCCGCTCGGCCGGGTGCTGGCCCCGGCGAACCGGCACGACTCCCCGCTCCTGGCCGCCACGCTCGACAAACTCGATGACATCGGGCCGCTGCCCGGCAACATCACCGTCCGTCTCGACGCGGGCTACGACTCGCAGAAGACCCGCGACGAGCTCGCCGGCCGCGGCATGACCGCGGAAATGCCCCCTAAGGGCGACAAAGCCCCGATCCAGGCCGGGCAGCGCTGGCACGTCGAGCGGACCAACGCCTGGCACAACGGCTTGGACCGGCTCCAGCGCTGCTACGAACGGCGCGAGGACGTCATCGACGCGTTCTTCGACCTCGCCGACGCGATCATCACCGTCGGTAGGCTCATCCGCGAGGCATGGACCCTCTACCGGTGGGCCACCCGCCCGGCCAGGCGACCATGATCACCCACCCATCCGCGCGGTTTCCCCCTAGCGAGTTTCCGCTCCTGGCGACCTGCTCCCGGCGTGCCACCGCGGTGTCGCCGGGTGCGGGAGGTGCAGTAGGTCGAGCGCCCGGCCTGCCGTCTGGGTCACTATGTCGTCGATGGTGGCCGGGCGGGTGTAGAAGGCGGGGACCGGCGGCATGATGATCGCCCCGGCCTCGGCGGCCTGGGTCATCAACCGCAGGTGGCCGGTGTGCAGCGGGGTTTCGCGGAGCAGCAGGACCAGCGGGCGCCGTTCCTTGAGGGTGACGTCGGCGGCCCGGATGAGCAGGGTGTCGTCGTAGCAGTTGGCGATGCCGGAGAGCGTCTTGACGCTGCACGGCGCGATGAGCATTCCGTCGGTCGGGAACGAGCCGCTGGAGATGGCGGCGCCGAGGTCATGTTCGGCGTGAACCTCGGTGGCCAGCGCCCGGACGTCGGCGACGGTCAGCTCCGTTTCCTGCGCGAGCGTGGCGCGGGCGGTCCTGCTGATGACCAGGTGGGTTTCCACGCCGAGCTGTGATAGCAATTCGAGCGCGCGTATGCCGTAGCAGGCGCCGGACGCGCCGGAAATGCCCACGATGACCCGGGGCGGGAACGTCTCGGTCATCCGGACCCCTCGAGCTCGGCCAGGTACGGTCCGAGGGACGCGGACGCGGAGCGCATGCGGGCGAACCTGTCCCGCGCGCCGGCCGGCACCGTGGCGTCGATGACGGCCTTCGCGGTGGTGTTCCCGTCGGCGGACGGGTCCAGGCTGCTGCCCAGGGTGCGGGGAATGACGAGCAGGTCGCGGTCGGCCTGGGTCCGGGTCGCGATGGCCCACTCGACCTGTTCGGCGTCGAACACGTCCACATCGTCGTCGACGATCACGACGTGCTTGAGGGTTGTCACCGACGTGAACGCGGCCATCGCCGCATGCCTCGCCGTCCCGGGCCCGGCGGAGCGGACCGCGATCACCGCGTGCAGCCGGCAGGAGCCGCCCTCGGTCAGCCGGAGCGTCGCGACGTCGACCCCGGCGGCGCTCAGCGCCTGAGCCATCCGGGCCTCGCGTGGCAGGCCGCCGAGCAGGAAGTGCTCCCGGCCGCCGGACAGGATCGTCTGTGCGATCGGGTCCTCGCGGCGGTAGCGGGCGGACAGCTCCAGGACCGGCGCCGGCCCGCCCGGCCCGTAGGTACGCGGGTACTCGCCGAACGGCCCTTCCTCGGCCCGCTTCCCCGCCCTGAAGTGGCCGGTCAGCACGATCTCGGCGGCCGCGGGGACCGGAACGCCGACCTCGGGAACCCCGATGACCTCAAGGGGCTCCGGATACAGCGCGCTGGCCACCGCGAGATCGTCCAGGTCCGGTCGCGCGGGCGCCTGGGACGCGAGCAGCACCAGCGGGTGGACACCCATGCACAGCGCGACGGGCAGGTCCGAGCCTGCTGTCTCGTGTTCGGCGAAGATCGCGCGGAGCCGGCCGGGCAGCATCAGCGCGCGCAGTTCCCGCGGCCCGGTGGCCTGAAGCCGGTTGATCGACAGATTGGTCAGGCCGGTCCGCGGATCGCGCACCACCACCACCGCGGAGGTGAGGTAGCGCCCGCCGTCACGCTCATGCTGGACCGGAAGCGGCAGGTCCCCCAGCAGATCATCGCCACCGTCCCGGACTGCCAGGACCGGCGCCGACGCCAGGACTGCGCATGCCCGGGGCGCCGCGATCGCAGCGGCCAGCCGCCCGACGACCTCGTCTGCCCGGCAGCCCATCGCCAGCGCGAAGTGCGCCCGTGAGGCCACCGTGTTGCCAACCAACGGGAACCGCGACCCGCGCACCGCCTCGAACCGCACCGCGTACCGGCCGTCGGCGTGTTCCAGGACGGCGGCGACATCCTGGTCCGGGTCGATCTCGCTGGCCAGGGTGCGCAGCTCGCCCCGCCCGGCCAGCAGCGCCAGCCAGTCCCGCAGATCACGGGTACCGCTCACCGCTCCGGCGCCCCGAAATTCACGTGGCCTGAGCAGTTATCCATGCCAGCCGCGCTCAGGTGCCGTGGTGCTTGCCTTCAACGCGTCGGCGACTTCGACGAGCAGTGCCTGGAGTTGCTCCAGCCGTTGCCGACCCAGCCGACTCGTCAGCTCCTTATCGAGCTGGTCGAGGATCTGCGAGCATGCGTCAGCTTCGTCCCATCCCCGCTCGGTGAAGCAGACGAGCGTCGCCCGCCTGTTCTTGGGGTCTGGCCGTCGCTCCACGTAGCCGTGCTCTTCGAGGTAATCGACAAGGTAGCCAACCGACTGGTTGGTGAGCTTGGCTCGCTCGGCCAGTTCTCCGATACGCGCTCCCTCCGGGCCCAGATGCTGGAAGATCACCATGTGCGCCGGCCGGATGTCATCGAATCCGAGCTGCTCAAGACGGGCCTGCACGTACTCCATGGTGCGGTGGTATCCCGTACGCATCAGCGTTGAGAGGTCCCCGGCCCGCAACCGCCGAGTGTGGGCCGAGGCCTCTCCTCTCAGTTTCAGGGAGTCATTGCTCTCGCCTGTGGGCAAAGCGCTCTCCTCGGGCTATGTCGCTGGCTGGAGGCTCGGTGCCAGCCCGAGCTGGGTCAGCATCAGCAGGTCGTTGCGGGTGGCGGCGTGTTCGACGATCCTGCCGTCTTCGACTCGGTGGATGTGGATCTGGTCTGCCTCGAAAGACCTGCCGGTCGGCGACAGCGTGCCCAGCAGGTAGGAGGGCCCGGCTGCAAGCTTGAATTCCCCTAGGTGAGTCCCGCGTACCACTACCTGGTGCACGACCTTGTCGTCCTGCACGATCTCTTGCCGTATCTCGTAGTGCAGGTCCGGGAAGGCGGTGCGCCACGCCGTGACAATGTGTCGCACGACAGCGTGAGCTCCTGGCTGCCGGACACCGAAGTTGGTGAAGTTGTCGTCAACTAGATCGTCGATTGCCGACAGGTCCCCGCGATTCCAGACCAGGTCCCAGTAACGGCGGACTATCGCCGCATTGTCGAACTCGGCAGCAGCCATCGATCGTCCCCTCCTGTTATCTCAGGTTACATGGATCAAGGTGTTTTGATACCAGAAGTCTGGCATAGTTCTGACAGTCGGTCAAGAGGCCGAAGGGAGAGGACATGCCGTGCGCGCTGTCGGGTCAGAGCACTGGACTGAACTGAGTCGTGATCGTTCCTGTCGGGGTCAACCCGGTTTGCCAAGATGTCGAGGCCATCCTCCCGCTCGCCTCGTCGGCGGTCACGCATCGCTCGGGTTTTCAGGTCGAAGTAGCCAGCGAGGCTCCGCCTCTGACCGCCGAGGTTGACGGTTCTGCCTGCTCAGCGGTGCCGCGTGGTTCAGGCTGGGATCGTGGCGATGCTGAGCTGGGCGGTTGTCATGTCTGGTGTAGTCACGGTCCCGGAGCTGCTCGATGGTCATACGGTGCTGGGCATCGGGTGCCTAGACCGCATCTACCTCGCCGCGGTCGGGCTGGTCGTGGCCTGGTACCGGCCGCGGAACCCTATCGGGTGGCTGATGCTCGCCGCGGCGGTGTTTGTCGTGTTCACTATCGACGGCGGCCTGTACAACGTGCTGAACTACCGGCTCGGCCACCGGCTCCCGCTCGCCCCGGCCGTCCTGCTCGTGTACCACGCCACCACGCCCATGCTTGCGGTGATTCCGCTGATGATCCTGCTGTTCCCGGACGGGCGGCTCCCGTCGCCGCGGTGGCGCTGGGCAGTGGGCGGCTATCTGAC